>Ga0209125_1003274_pt1 | contig 11350 bp, 10 predicted proteins | sample BarGraIncub1131A_FD_184503 | JGI IMG/M metagenome (GOLD analysis project Ga0209125, IMG submission 184503) | Arctic peat soil microbial communities from Barrow, Alaska - Barrow Graham LP Incubations 11-31A (SPAdes) (version 2) | ecosystem: Environmental > Terrestrial > Soil > Wetlands > Peat... | reverse complement strand
TGACAGGTTCAATAAGAAAAGTACTAACTAAAAATCTTGGCGAAATAGATCCTAGAAAATATTTAGGAGAAGCAAGAAATAACATAACAAAACTAGTTGAAGGTAAAATTACTAATGTTTTAGGTTCTGCTAATTCATCTAAATAATTTAAATTAATTATTTACATCTAAAAGATCCACAGTATTTATACTGTGGATCTTTTAATTTATGTTTTTTAATAGATAGGAAACAGCTTGCGGACAACAATGTAGATAACTTTTTTTATAATTGAGAGTTAATGTTGAGTTTATTGAGATTTATTATTTCCTTATATGCAATCAATACTAGATACCTCTTAGCGTAAATATGATATAGTATGAATTTCTTCGGGAGTGGCACCAAATAAGAAGAGCAGAAACATTGAAATTCCATTTAAAATTCTTCTTTTGCAAATATAAAATTCTCGTGAGCCTGACTGGAAGGAAGGCTAGCGAACCGGCGCACGCCGAATGTGAGTGTTAGAGAATTTTATATTGGCAAAAGATTAGAATTTCTTAATGGAATTTCACGTTTCAAACTCTTATTTGGGGTCGCGCAGGAGAAACTTCATACTGAGTGCACTATTTTTCTACATAATTACTTACGTGTTTAATAACCATATTAATAGTTCCGTCACCATTCCTTTGTATTTCAAAACGACTATTATCATGATATGTTTCCTCGTCTACGTATAAATCTATATCTTTATCAATTTTGAGTCTTACCCTTTTTAGTTTTTTATCTATCCATTCTTTATCAAGACTTATACTTTCAGAAATCCCTTGCTTTGCTATAAACTCAACAAATTTTTCTTTATTATCATTGTTCTCAGGAAATAATAGCTCAGAAAGTTCGCGGACATCAATATTATCTTCTTCTCTTAGTTTTCGTTTTATACCACTTCTAACAGCCTCAGCTTCCTCTGCATTTTCTGCAAAGGTATTTTGGGTGAATTTTTCAGCAGCCTTTACAAAGTTTTTAGTAACATCTCTTTCATTATCAATAATACTGCACCCTAAAAAATTATTAATAAAGTAATTCGAATTATTTTCTTCATTTTCTTTATTCTTGCTCTTTTTATCAATAACCATTAAATCAAATTTATTCTCATTTCTTATTGGTTTCAAAAAGGCACATTTTTGTATCCTTTGAGAACTTCCAGGTAGACCTGTTACCTGTGATACTATATCAATTCCTAATTTATTATCCACAAACTCAATAGTGTGGACATAATTTTTAATATAATCCATTTTAAATATGCCAAGTATTGGTCCAAACTCTGTACTAAAAGATACTACTACCAAATCACAGGAAGGAATGCTCCCCATAGATCTCATTAAAACAAACATTTGCTTTGCTAATTCTTTAGATACTACTAGTAAATTATTCTCACCATTTAAGTATTCCTGAGCTAAATCTTTTACTATGTTGTGATCTATTTTAAAGACACCATATTTTAACTCTTCATCTTTTAAACACCTTTGGATATGTTTAAGAAGAAAATTATATTTTTCCTCATCTAAGTCTAATGCATATTCATTCAATATAGGTTCATCCGCATTGTTATCTAAAACATGAATAATAGCTTCATTTATATTAATTTCTTTTATGTATTCCAATAAAACACCACCTTAATAATTATCTAAGGCACATAAAAATAAGTAAAAAGGTTAATGATGCTTGGTTACCTATTTGAATATGCCTAACCTAACTATTATACTATGTATTTATAATTATAACAAAGTCATATATTGATATTATTCTTAGTATTTAATAAAATATCATAAATGCTCCCTCTATAAGGCTTTATTGAAATTCATAATTTTAATCAATTATTAATGTTACTTTATTTTAATTATGATATAATCACAATTAATGAGTAAAGCTACATTTAATAATTATATATATAACGTACTACAAGGAGGATCATTTTGAAGGAAATAGAAACTAGAATTATAGATATTGATGTACAAGAAATGCGCAGAAAACTATTAAGCATAGATGCAGTAAAAGTAAAACAAGAAAACCAAATAAATAATATTTACGATTTCTCGGATAAAAGACTACTAAATAACAAAGGATATGCAAGAATACGTACAGTGCAAGATGGCCTAACAAATTCCACATTGCATTACATCACTACAAAGAAACTTATAAGCCAAGAAAAATATAAAATTATGGATGAACATGAATCAGAAATTAAAGATGAAGCTGCTGCTAAGGGCATATTTGAAGCCTTAGGTCTAAATCTTATACAATCAATAAAAAAATATAGAGAAAGCTATAGATATAAAAATACACTTATTGAAATAGACATAAATGAGAAGGAATTTTGTCCTTTTCCTTATATAGAAATTGAAGGCGAGGATGAATATGAGATAATGGAAGTTATAGGCCTTCTCGGTTATAGCCTAGAGGATACTACCTCTAAAACTATTTATGAAATATTAAAATCAAAAAAGGCATTGAAGGGAATATAATGTTCGGATATGTAACTCCATGTAAAATGGAAATGAAGATAAAAGACTATGAAAAATTTAAGGCCTATTATTGCGGTCTATGTAACTCTATTAAAAGTAATTTTGGTAATTTGCCAAGACTTACTTTAAATTATGATATGACTTTTTTGGCAATACTATTAGATGCCCTTTGTGAAAATAAATACAATTTTAATAGATTTAAATGCTTAATTCATCCATTAAAAAAAAGGATAATGATTAATAACAATGAGGCCTTAGATTATGCAGCCTTTTGCAATATAACTTTGGCCTATTATAAATTAATGGATGATGTCTACGATAATAAAACAATAAAGAGCAAAGTTTTTTCAGTATTTTTAAAGGGCTATTTATTAAAATCAGAAAAAACATATACTAAAAGATCTTATATTGATGTAATTGATTATACAAAAGAAAAGCTTTTATTACTAAATACACTAGAAGCAAGCCATAAGGATATGGGAATAGATGAGCATCTATCCATAGATGAATTATCACATGTTTTTGCTGACCTTACAGGCTTTATAATATCCTTTTATTATAAGGATGCTGCTTTTAAAGATGACTTATATTGGCTTGGATATAATTTAGGTAAATGGATATACGTTATTGATGCTTATGATGATTTGGAAAAGGATATAAAAAGTGGTTCTTTCAATGCTATAAATTCGTTGCTCAATACAGATAAGTTAGATTTTAAAAATTTTTCGAAATGTATAAAGCCTAGAATTGATTTTCTATTAGCTACTTGCGCAGCTCAATGTTTAAAACATTTAAATAAATTGCCTTTAATAAAAAATGAGAATATATTATATAATATACTTGAACTAGGATTAATGGAAAAAATGGATAAGGTTTTAAATAAAGACAGCAATACTTATAATTTAAAAGGAGTGGAATATAAAGATGATAAATCCCTATGAAGTACTTGGTGTTAAGGAAGGCACCTCTAAAGAAGATATTAAAAAAGCCTATAGAGAACTGGCAAAAAAATATCACCCTGATCAATATAGTGATAATCCTTTAAAAGATTTAGCAGAAGTTAAAATGAGAGAACTAAATGAAGCTTATGATTCACTTATGAAAAACAATAATTCTTCAAGTAATGGTTCTTACAGTAATGGTTCTTCTAACAGTTACAATTCTCAAAGTAATTATAATTCTAATTCAAATGATGACTACGCAAGTAACAATATATATCAATCTGTTAGAATGGATTTAAATAGTGGGAATATTCCTTCCGCTGAGCAGAAATTGAGTTCAATGAATACGAAAACAGCTGAGTGGAATTTCTTAATGGGAATGGTTCACTTAAAAAAAGGTTGGCATGATAGTGCATACAGTTTTATAAGCCGCGCTTGCTCCCAAGAGCCTAATAATATTGAATACAGACGTAGTTTTAATGAACTAAATAACCGAACATCAAATTACAGGGATAACTATTATGGTAGGCGTGGAAATGATTCTGGTATGGGTAATCTGTGTCTTAACTTATGGTGTGCAGATACTATTTGTGAATGTTTAGGCGGAGATCTTATTTCCTGCTGTTAATTTTATTAATTTAGGAGATGATTTTTATGAAATCTAACCATATTGCTAGGGGTGGTATATTTGCAGCACTTAGTTTAATATTACTATACTTATCTTCCATTTTTCCAACAAACAAAATATTTATATTAGGTTTAGCTTCTTGCATTATTCCTCTTTCCATTATGGTCACTGGAATAAAGAATACTTTGGTAGTATATTGTGCCGTTTCATTGCTTGGTTTACTTATTATACCATCAAAGCTTATAAGCGTATCCTATATATTAATTTTTGGATCCTATTCCTTTGTAAAATATTTTGTAGAAAAATTGAGGAATATACCTCTAGAAATTATATTAAAATTATTGTACTTTAATCTAACCTCAGCTATAATCGTAAATCTATATAAATTAGTATTATTGAAAACCCTTAATATAAATATATATTTAGTAATACTTATTATGGAGATTGCTTTCATAGTATATGACTATGCACTTACTACCTTTATATCCTATGCAAATAAAAATCTTCTTAAGAGATTTAAATAAGGTGCCTAGTCTTGACACAAAATTTTATTTAAATTATAATGGGTAATAACTCTATAATAAATAGCTTTGATTAGGAGTAGTAGTATTTGTGTCATTTTAAAGAGAGCTGCTGCAGAGAATTAGCAACAAGTAAGTTAACTTATTGTTTATCTCTTAGGTGTGAAGCAGTAATGATATAATATGAACTTGCCTATGATTTTAAATGCAAAAAAAGAACTTTCTTAGCATTTAAGAGCTTACTTGTAAAAACAAGTACGGTTAAAACCGTTATATTCGTAAGCGAGGTGTTATGCCTAACTAGAGTGGTACCGCGGAATATTACTTTCGTCTCTTTTTTGAGATGAAGGTTTTTTTTATTTTGTTATTTAACATATTTTTACATTTAGATATTAAAGATAAGCACAAAAATTAATAATTATGCTCTAAAACATATGAGGGAGGAATATTCATGGCAAAATACAATACAACAATCGATGAAAAATGGCAACAAAAATGGGAAGAAAGTAACCTATATAAATTTGATGACAACAAAATTGATAAGAAACTATATGTACTTGAGATGTTCTCTTATCCGTCTGGAAGCCAGTTACATGCTGGACATTGGTTTAACTATGGACCTGTAGATTCTTGGGCTAGAATGAAAAAAATGCAGGGTTATAATGTATTCCAGCCAATGGGCTTTGACGCTTTTGGCTTGCCTGCTGAGAACTACGCAATAAAAACAGGAGTACATCCCAAGGACTCTACAGAGCAAAACATCATTAATATGAAAAAGCAATTAAAAGCTATGGGAGCGATGTTTAATTGGGATCATGAAGTTGTGACATGCCGTCCTGATTATTATAAATGGACTCAATGGCTATTCTTAAAACTATTTGAAAAGGGCCTTGCTTACAGAAAAAAAGCACCTGTAAATTGGTGCCCTAGCTGTAATACTGTACTTGCAAATGAGCAAGTATTAGTAGATGGTTCTTGTGAACGATGTGGCACTGAGGTTACTAAAAAGAATTTGACCCAATGGTTTCTAAAAATCACTGACTATGCTGAGGAACTTCTTGAAAAGCTTGATACCCTGGATTGGCCTGAAAAAACTAAAGCAATGCAAAAGCATTGGATAGGGAAATCAACTGGTGCTGACGTCATTTTTAAAGTATCTGATTCTGATGTAGATTTTAGCGTATTTACAACAAGAGTAGACACTCTATTTGGTGTTTCCTATGTAGTTATAGCTCCTGAGAATGATCTTGTTGATATTCTCACTAAAGACGAATGTAAGGATGCTGTTGAAACATATAAATATGAAGCTAGAAAACAAACTGATATAGAAAGGCAGTCTATTACAAGAGATAAAACTGGTGTATTTACTGGCTCCTATGCTATTAATCCTATAAACGGTCGCATGGTTCCAATATGGGTAGCTGACTATGTTTTAAATACTTATGGAACCGGTGCGGTTATGGCTGTTCCCGCTCATGATGATCGCGATTTTGCCTTCGCCACCAAGTACAATTTGCCTATAGAAAGAGTAATTATTGGTTTTAAAACTTTAATTGGAGATGAAGAAAACCTTCCTTACTCTGAACATGGTAAAATGATAAATAGTGAGGAGTTTGATGGTTTATCTACGAATGAGGGAAAAGAAGCAATAGTTAAAAAATTGGAAGGTATGAATTTAGGTTCAGGCAAAGTAAACTTTCGACTTCGTGATTGGTTAGTTTCAAGACAAAGATATTGGGGAGCTCCTATTCCAATAATTCACTGTGATAAATGTGGAACTGTTCCTGTACCTGAGGATCAACTCCCCGTAGAATTGCCCTATGATGTAGAATTTACACCAAATGGAGAATCACCTTTAGCTAAATGCGATGATTTCATTAATGTAACTTGCCCAGTGTGCGGTGGACCGGCTCATAGAGAAGCTGATACTTTGGATACCTTTGTATGTTCTTCTTTCTACCAATTTAGATATGTAGATAATAAAAATAGTGAAAAAGCTTTTGATAAAGATTTAGTAAACAAAATGCTTCCTGTAGACAAATACGTAGGCGGTCCTGAACATGCATGTATGCACTTATTATATGCAAGATTTATCACAAAGGCTCTTCGCGATATGGGATATCTGAACTTTGATGAACCTTTTTTATCTCTTACCCATCAAGGATTAATTTTAGGTGAAGACGGATTAAAAATGAGTAAATCAAAAGGGAATACTATATCTCCAGATGCGTATATAAAAGAATTTGGCTCAGATGTATTTAGAATGTACCTAATGTTTGGTTTTAGTTATGCTGATGGTGGCTCTTGGAGCGATGATGGCATAAAAGCTATTGGAAGATTCGTTGATAGAATAGAAAGAGCAATCGACACAGGAAGCGACATTGTATTAAAAGGAAACAATAATGAGGCCCCACTAGGTCCGGATGAAAAAGAGTTAAACTACTGGAGGCATTTTGCTATAAGAGGGGTTACTGAAGATGCAGAAAAACTTCAATTTAACACAGCCATAGCAAGACTCATGGAACTTACAAATGCTATATTAAAATATATTAATGGAGAAAATGAGAATAGTAAGTTCTTAAAAGAAGTACTAGTGGATTACATTAAACTATTAGCGCCCTTTGCTCCTCACTTTGCTGAAGAGAAATGGGAAACCTTAGGTATGGATTACTCTGTATTTAATCAAAATTTTCCTAAATTTGATGCAAGTGCTCTTATTAAAGATGAAATAGAGATAGCTATTCAAATAAATGGTAAAATTAAATCAAGAATAAATATAGAATCTGATTTAAACGAGGATGCTATAAAAGAACTTTCTCTTAAGGATGAAACTGTAATTGCTGCTTTAGAAGGTAAAACTGTGCGCAAGGTTATTGTAATTAAAGGACGACTAGTAAATATAGTAGTATCTTAGTAAAAACATACAATTGCTTTAGTTAATAATGACAACCAATAATTTCATAGTTAGAAAGAGTAGAGCGTATTTTTTTAATACGCTCTACTCTTTTTTTAATTTTTGCTTGTATTATTATTAGGCTTTATACATATTTAAAGTTTTCTGAGTTTCGCGAAGCAAACTGCTAAGTTCAAATACTTCGCCCTCTTCTAGTAGCTTATTTAATTGTTCCCTATACCTAGTTGCATCCATTAGTTTTCCAAGAGAGGAAAGCATAAGGATATTATTCATTATATCCGATACTAAATTTGATTTTACCTCAAACAATTTTTGTGCATCCTTGATCTCATCTTTAATTTCTAGCATCTGTTCATCTAACTGAAATGCAGCATCTGCGGCATTTTTAAGCTTTTCTCTTATATACTCTGGTATGTCATGCTTATATTTATAATTTAGAGAATGCTCCACAGTTGCCCAGAAGTTCATTGCAAGTGTTCTAATTTGGAATTCTGCTAGTATTTCAGTTTGCCCACCCGCTAAGTTCACGGGATACTTTATAATCATATGATAACTTCTATATCCACTACCTTTTACATTTGCAACATAGTCTTTTTCATAAACTATCTGCATATCACGTCTATCACGAATTAAATTTACAACCTTATCAATGTCATCCACGAACTGGCACATTATCCTTATTCCAGCTATGTCCTCCATTTCAAACTCAATTCTATCCAGAGGGATAGAAAACTTATTAGCCTTTTCAAGAATACTTGATATTTCTTTAACCCTTCCTGTAACAAATTCTATTGGTGAATAATCATTTTTGCGTCTGTATTCTCTCCTTATGCTTCTAAATTTCACTTTTAGCTCTTCCACACCTTGTTCATAAGGAATTAGAAATCTTTTCCACTCTCTTATTGCCATATACTCAGTCCTTTACATTAAATTTCATATTATTTTAATATTTACAATTAACATTTATAAATACTACCTCATAATATATATTATAATTACATCGGTTTTCTGTTATAATTAATCTACTACTTAATTATTATAAAAGCAAATAATTAAGTAAAATCTACCAAATTATATAAACTAATCATACCACATTAAATCTTGTTTTGAGGTGTTTAAATGGATAAAAAAATAATTTTTCATCATGACGATTTAATTTCTGATGATGGTATTATTGTCAATACGGGTGTTCATAATGATGATTTAATTTCCGATGATGGTATTAATGTCAATATTGATGTTAATAATAATGAAACTATAAAAGAAAATGAACAGGATAAAAAAATAAAATCTCTTCTATATAGCTCAAAAGTTACTTGCCCCGTATGCGACAATGTATTTGATGCTGCTACTGTAAAATCTTCTGCCTACAGAAGCACAAAGAAAGATAGCGATTTTTTTATTAGATATTCTTTAATTAATCCTTATTTCTACGATGTCTGGGTTTGTGATAGTTGTGGTTATGCAGCTATGAAATCAGATTTTAACACCCTAAGAAAGATAGAAATAGACCAAGTATACAAACGGATTACACCTAAATGGCGTGGAAGAACTTATCCAGAAATCTACGATGTTCATATCGCTATTGAAAGGTATAAGTTATCTCTCTTAAACTATGTTGTAATTAATGCAAGTTCTAGTAAGAAAGCAATCAATTGTTTAAAACTAGCCTGGATGTACCGACTACTAGAAACGGATAGTGCTAAAGAAATGGAACTAAAATATTTAAACCAAGCCCTAGAAGGACTGAGTAAAGCCTATTACGTTGAAGACTTTCCTCTATATGGCATGGATAAATATAGCATTATGTATCTTATTGGAGAATTATCTAGACGTACCGGACATGCAGAGGATTCCTTAATTTGGTTTAGTAGTGTTATAACAACCCCAACCGTTAAAGAAAGTTTGAAAAGACTAGCAAGAGACATGAAAGACTTGATTAAAGTAACTGACCCGATAGATACAAAGGTTCCTGATGAGTCAAAAAAAACTAAGAAATCTGGTTTTATATCTAAACTGTTTAAACGGTAATTAAGGCACATGAAAATAAATAAAAGTCCATATATTAGCATCGAACCCTATTATTTATTTTCATGTGCCTATAACCATCAAATTTATTTTCCACATAATAAATTTGATGGTCTTAATTACCTGTTAATTAATCTACTACTTAATTAATATACTAACTTATCAATTTAATCTAATATTTTTATAGGATCGAAATCCAAATAATCACAAGAAGTAACTATATACTCTACCCCTTCTATATTTCCTTCATATAACCTACTAAGTGACGGTCCATGCAAATGTCCATATATTACTCTTCCTACATTATATTCTTTTATTATCCTTATAAGTTCTGTTTCCTCAAATTTATCATTAGTAGGTGGATAATGAAGCATTACAATAATTTTATTATACCCCTTTTTTACTGCCTCATCTAATGAAAGTCTGAGCCTTATTAACTCTCTATCATATATTTTTTCATCATGGACCGTAAATTTTGTTATCCCTGGGCAATTCCATCCACGAGTTCCACATATAGCAAAATCCTCATAGTTAAAAAAATTATTTTGGATAAAATCCATATCTGCATATAGCGAATTCAGCTTTGTTATACTGCTCCACCAATAGTCATGATTTCCTTTAATAAGTATTTTCTTTCCGGGGAGCTTATGAATCCATTCTAGATCTCCCATGCCTTCGCAAATATTCATAGACCACGAAATATCTCCTGCAATTAGTACAGTATCCTCAGGCATAATCTTACTAAGCCAATTCTCTTTTATTTTTTCATGATGATTACTCCATTTATCTCCAAATATATCCATGGGTTTATCTGAATTAATAGCTAAATGAAGATCAGATATTGCCCACAACGCCATAATACTCCTCCTTTCTTCAAACTTCTAGCTTTTTTTCATTAGTGCATCTATATCCATTACATAAGCAATAACCTTTGCTATTGCATCATATAACTCTATAGGTATTTCTGATCCTATATCAACATTAGAAAGTAAATTAGCTAATTCTTCATTTTGAACTATAGGTACCTTACTTTCCTCCGCCATCTTAAGAATTTCATCTGCAATGTACCCCATTCCAGCTGCTGTTACTATAGGAACATCATATCCCTTTTCATATTTTATCGCAGTAGCTTTTTTTATTTTTTTCATTTATAAGGCACCTCATTATTGCTTAAAGTTACAACTTCAGGAATATGACTCAACACTATTATACCTTTATATTGATTGTACTTAAACTTCTATCATCAAAAAATTCTCCACAATTTGCTAATGTGAACTCATTGGTCTTGTTACTGACTTTAATACTAACCCTATAATTCATACTTGATAGATCCTTAAGCAGATTTTCTTTGCTAATATCCAAAATTTTAACAAAGAATTTATTACAATTAATATCAATATTCATATTATTATTGTTAATTTTAATATATGCATCCACTGTTCCCATATTTATTGTTTTAACACTAGTAGCTATCTGCACATTTTTACTATCGATTTTTTTGCCCTTTTTTCTATCATCTTTAATAATCAATTTCAACTGATACTCATCTTCTTTAACATTTATAGGTAGGTCCAAGTAGTAATACTGCTCTGAAATAGAATTAAATATTTTTATATCGTTAATCTTTTGATCAAATACATCCATAACCCTCGCGTAAGACTCCGGTTTTAGATTAAGCTTATTTTCAATGATCAGCTTAACTATATTTTTAATCTCATCGGTTTTTAATTTAATTTGCTCCTTAATGAGTGAATCCGTAGTTATGTTTTCTATACTATTTTTAATATTATTTGTAATTTCTTTATCTATTTCTGAGAAAT
>Ga0209125_1003273_pt1 | contig 11351 bp, 13 predicted proteins | sample BarGraIncub1131A_FD_184503 | JGI IMG/M metagenome (GOLD analysis project Ga0209125, IMG submission 184503) | Arctic peat soil microbial communities from Barrow, Alaska - Barrow Graham LP Incubations 11-31A (SPAdes) (version 2) | ecosystem: Environmental > Terrestrial > Soil > Wetlands > Peat... | reverse complement strand
CACAACATCGACGACGTACCGCGCCAGGTGAGATTCGGGCAACCACTCCTGCACCGATGGCGGCAGAAGGTAGTCAGTGTCTCGATTGATCGGATGAAAGGCCATCGCAGGGTCCGCTTAATTCAACAGCTATGATTATAGCATATTTCGGGTTAAGCCCGACGGGCTGCTAGGGAAAACTCCCGCACATAGGCACGATTGGCGGCGACGATGCGGTAATCGGCATCCATCACAATGCGTGGCTCGGGCTGGCTATCCAGGAAGGAGAGCAGTTCGGGCAGGGACTTAACAGGCGGGCTCATGGGATTCTCGTCAAGCGCCAAAATTGGCGCAACTATAGCCCACTCCATAAGATTAGCGCCAATTTTGGCACCATACGCTCGACGCTCTGCCGACGACAAGCCTCGGTGGCGGACAGATTACTTAAGGATCAAACACTTGAATAATTTCGATAACGAGCAGACGAGCTGGCACGGTCCTTGATGGTAGACATCACCCTATCTTTGCGAGCCGCCATGACCCGTTCCTGTAACAACCCGCAACGCCGCAGTCTGATTCTCGCCACGGCAGCAGTCGGCGGTATTGGTGCGGCCGTGACGCTGGCGCCGTTCGTGGCCAGCATGCTGCCTTCCGAGCGCGCCAAGGCGGCGGGTGCGCCGGTCGAAGCCGACATCGCGACGCTCGAGCCGGGGCAGCTAATGACCATCGAATGGCGCGGCAAACCGGTCTGGATCCTGCGTCGCACGCCCGAGATGCTCGCCACGCTGCCCGGCCTTGCCGGACAACTCAGCGATCCGGGCTCGCTCCAGCCGCAACAGCCCGACTCGTGCCGCAACGCGCATCGCTCGATCAAGCCGGATATTCTCATTGCGACTGGCATCTGCACCCACCTAGGCTGCTCTCCGTCGTCAAAATTCAGGCACGGCGCCAACGAAGGAATGAACGGCGACTGGCCCGGCGGATTCTTCTGCCCCTGCCACGGTTCAACCTTCGACCTCGCCGGTCGCGTCTTCAAGAACAAACCTGCGCCGCTCAACCTCGTAATTCCGGCGCATACTTACCTGTCCGCATCGCGCGTACTGATCGGCGAGGCAGCGCCAAGCAACAAGACATGACACACTTTCGGCAAATTCCCTACCCCCGCGCCAGCAGTTACGCTTACCTGCTAGCCGACCTGGAGAAACGGGAAGCCATCCTGATCGACCCGGTCGACGAACAGGCGACGCTCTATCTGGCCCTACTCGACGAGTTACAGGTGAACCTGACGCATCTCCTGCTGACCCACGTTCACGCGCCCTTGGCGCGGGTTGCCGAAACGCTGCGCCACGGCACTGGCGCGCGCCTTGCCGCCAGCGCGCAAAGCCGGTTGAACGAGGCCGACCTGTTACTGAATGACGGCGACCACATCGTCTTCGGTGACGAACTGCTGCGTGTCTGGCCAACCCCGGGACATACCCGCGGCTGTGTCAGCTATCTGTGGCGCGACCGCGTCTTTTGTGGCGACACCCTGCTGATCGGCAAGTGCGGCGCAACCGATACGGGCGACAGCGATCCGGGCATGTTGTTCGACAGCCTGACGCGCCGTCTGCTGACCTTGCCCGACGAAACTCTGGTCTACCCGGCCCATGATTTTTCCGGCCGCAGGGTCAGCTGCATCGGCGAGGCGCGCGAAGAAAATCCCAAGCTCACCGGCATCACGCGCGATGAGTTCATCCGGCGGCAGCGGCAAGCAATCACGCCGGAAGCATCCGAATAACCATTCCTGTCAAAAAGAGTCGATATGAAACCAGTCAAAGAAGCAAGCGCAGCGGAAGAACAAGAAGGAAGCGAGGAGACGAGTCTGTACGAAGAGCACAAGACGATCTACATGCGCGCGGTTACCGGCCTGTTCAATAATTGGCGCTGGGTGATGGTCTTTTTCACCCAGGCCCTCTTCTATGGGCTGTGCTGGGTGGACTGGAACGGTCGTCAAGCCGTACTGTTCCACCTCGTCGAACGCAAGTTCTACATCTTCGGCATGGTCTTCTGGCCGCAGGATGCGATCTATCTGGCCATCCTGCTCGTCATCTCGGCCTACGCGCTGTTCCTGTTCACGACCATAGCTGGACGACTGTTTTGCGGCTACGCCTGCCCGCAAACGGTCTATACGGAAATCTTCATGTGGATCGAGCGCAAGATCGAAGGCGATCGCGCCGCCCGCCTCAAGCTCGATCAGCAACCGATGTCCGGCCGCAAGCTGCGTCTAAAAATAGCGAAGCACGCTCTCTGGCTCCTACTCGGCCTGTGGACTGGGGTGACTTTTGTCAGCTACTTCACGCCAGTCAAGGAAGTGATGCACGCGCTTGCCACCTGGAATCTCGGGGGGTGGGAAACCTTCTGGATTTTCGGCTACGGCTTCATCACCTACCTCTTCGCCGGTTACATGCGTGAGCAGGTGTGCAAGTACATGTGCCCCTACGCCCGCTTTCAGAGCGTGATGTTCGACCCCGACACCCTGATCGTCACCTATGATAGCGAGCGCGGCGAACCACGCGGCGCGCGACGCAAGAACGCGGCAGCACAACAACCGGCGCTCGGCCACTGCATCGATTGCAGCATCTGTGTCCAGGTCTGCCCGACCGGCATCGATATTCGCAACGGACTGCAATACGAATGTATCGGCTGCGCTGCCTGTGTCGACGCCTGCGACCTGGTGATGGACAAAATGAACTTCCCGCGCGGCCTCATCCGCTATTCGACCGAGAACGCGATTGCCAAGCACATGAGCCAAAAGGCCATGATCGCCCACGTTTTCCGCCCGCGCGTGCTGCTCTACAGCACCATCCTGCTGGCCATTACGGTCGCCGCTGCGTGGACGCTGGTTCACCGCATTCCACTACGCGTCGACATCCTGCGCGACCGATCGATGCTAGCGCGCGAGATAGACGACGGGCGGATCGAAAACGTCTACACGCTGCAGATCATGAACAGCGACGAGAAGTCGCATCGCTACCATATTGGCGTTGAAGGACTGAACGGCGCCGACCTGTCCTCGAATCAGGCGGTCGATGTACCGGCAGCGACCACGCAGTCGCTCACGCTCGGCGTGCGTGCCGAAGCGGACGCAGGTCATAAGGGCGCCAACCAGATCTTTTTCGCCATCGAAGCGGCCGAGGACCCCGCGATCAAAGTCAGGGAAAAAGCCTCCTTCATGCAGCCATGAATATCGGCGTAGTGAAAAAGCGCTATTGGGCCATTCTCGCGTTGCTGTTTCTGGTGGGCCTGGACTGGTATATCCGCGCCCCCGACGCCCGCTCCCGCCAGTTGACCGGCGCGATCGAGGCGCAGGCCAGTACGAAACTCAAGAACTACCCATACAAGTTCCGGGTCATGAAAGTGGACGGAGAAACGGCGCTCATGAGCACGCCGCGCAACGCCGAGGTGCCGGCGCTCAAGGCGCTCGGCGCGCTCTATCCCGAAATCGACACCAAGAACCCGAACGACCCTGCCTTCATTGCGGTTGAACGGTTGCTCGGTGAAGTGCAGTCGGAGGCCAGGTTAATCGTGCTGGGCCAGCCGGGGATCCAGGCGGTACGCTGGGAACTGGATCGCGACTGGCTGACCGCGCACCATATCGAGATTTCGCAGAATTAGGTTCGGCAGCAACCGTTGCCCGGTCGCGCCGAGAAGAACTGCTGGGAAAGGACGAGCCGTCATGGATCAGGAAAGCATCTGGGGCAATCGTTACCGGGATGCTGGAGAGCAGTATCTCTTTGGCACCGAACCGAACCGTTTTCTCGCCCATCGGGCGGCACTTTTACAAAATGGCCGGACGGCGCTGTCGGTCGCCGACGGCGAGGGCCGAAACTCTGTCTGGCTCGCCGAGCAGGGTCTGGCGGTCACCGCCATCGAACTCTCCCCGATCGCCGTCGACAAGGCGCGGCGGCTCGCGGCGGGGCGCCAGGTCGAAGTCCGTTTCATACAGGCCAACATGCTCGCGCCGCACTGGCCGCCAGCCGAACTGCACGAGGCTTTCGACTGGGTGATTGGCATCTTCATCCAGTTCGTCGGCCCCGAAGCCAGGAAGCGGCAGTTTGCCGTGCTGCGGCAGCTGACGCGTCCAGGGGGTCGAATTTTGCTGCACGGCTACACGCCAAAGCAGATCGAGTACAAGACCGGCGGTCCGTCGGCCGTTGAAAATCTCTACACGGAAGAAATGCTACGTGTCACATTTTCCGACTGGGAAATCGAGGAACTGGTCACGTATGAGGACGATATTTCAGAGGGTATGGGGCACAAGGGGCGTTCGGCCCTGATCGGCCTGGTGGCTCGCAAGCCCTGACCCAGAGACCTCATCGGCCTGCATCGACGAGCGTGAGCGGACACCGTCAATAATCAACCGGAACGGGATCCAGGCTGCGCCACAGATACCAAGTCGCCACCGATCGCCACGGGCGCCAACGTTCGCCATACATGGCCAGTTGGTGCCGCGCTGGGCGTTCGCCCTGGCAGTAATGCAGCGCTACCGCCTTTTGCAAGCCGATGTCATCGAGCGGAAAGACGTCGGGGCGCAGTTGGTTAAAGATAAGGAACATCTCGGCCGTCCACACGCCAATGCCGCGCACGGCGGTCAGTTCGGCAATGATTTCCGCATCACTCGTCGCCGACCAGTGGCTAACGTGGATCTGCCCGGTGGTGAAATGTCGTGCCAGATCGCCGACATACTCGACCTTGCGCGCCGACAGACCGCAATGCCGCAGGATTTTCGGCTCGATTGCCAGCACCTCGGCCGGCGTGAGGACTGGCAGGGCGGCAACGAAACGCCCCCAGACACTGTCAGCCGCCTTCACCGAGATCTGCTGACCGACGATCGACCGTGCCAAGGTCGCGAAGGGATCGCCGCGCGACACTAGCGAACAGCCGGAGAAACGTTCGACCAGACCGGCAAGCACTGAGTCGCCCTGCGCCAGCTCGATTGAGGCCTGTTGCCAATAGTCGGGAATCATGGCTTCATTCTAGCGGCAAGGATATGAAGTCAACCCGAATGCCGGAACATCCCGCCCAGCCCTAACTGACGCAATCGATGCGGTCGCTGAACACCGCCGCAACCCCGCGACCGAACAGAACTTCCGCTTGCCGCGGATCATTCACCGTATAGCACAGCACCGGAATCCCATTCACGCGCGCTTCGGAGAGTAGATCGTCGTCAAGCGCATCGGCGGCACAATGCAGCGTCAGCGCGCCGAGAACATTGAGCCGCAGCCGCCAGTCGACTGGTGGCGCTTGCCATAAACAGCCAAGCGGCAAGCGAGGTGCGACGCGGCGCGCCGCGTGCAAGGAATTTTCGGAAAAGGATGAAACCAGCGGCAGCGGCGCCCCTTGCCAGAGTGCAAGGACCTGTCGTGCGACGACATCCCCGGTCTGCGTCTCAAAACCGGCCGCCGGCTTGATTTCGACGTTGGCCATCAGACCGAGCTGACGACACAAGGCGGCGGCGGTCTCCAGCGTCGGCAAGGGCTCGCCGGCAAAGGCGCGATGCCGGTATGCACCGGCATCGCAGCGGTGCAAATCGCCATCGTGAGTGGCGCACACTCTGCCGGAACCGTCGGTCGTGCGTTCAAGCGTTTCGTCGTGGATCAGCCAAGGCGAACCGTCGGCCGACAGCATGACGTCGAATTCAACCGCGCGACAGCCCAACTGTGACGCAATGCGCAGCCCGGCCAGCGTATTCTCCGGCGCCAGCGCGCCACCGCAGCGATGCGCAAAAACACGCGGCAACGGCCAGCCGAGCGGCGACGGACTCACAGTGGATGCTGATTCCTGAGGGCGACCGGCAAGGCGGCGTTGGCACGCAACACGGCGGTATCGAGCGCTTCCTTGGCCGGCTTCTTGTTTGCCCACACCGCTTCGAGTTCTTCCTCGACGATGATGCGCACCGGTTCAATCTGAGAAACGCGCAAGGCGCGCGACGGCACCTTACCCTGCAATTCCCCATAGGCGACGTCTAGACCCAGCATATCGCTCTTGAGCAGCTTGCTGTGCGCCATCCCTCGCGCCACTGGCGTCATCGGCAGGAAACCGCCCGCCTGGGTCAGTTCGACCTGCGTTTCGGCGCCCAGGAGGAAGCTGATGACGCGCGCCACGCCCTTGTACTCAAGCGGTTTTTTTCCGGCGCCAATCCAGAGCGAAGCACCATCGGCCAGTGTTTGCTGCGGAGCGCCGCGCACGTCGTCGTAGTACGGTAGGGCGGCAACGCCGGTCTCGAATGCTTTGTTGTCGCGCAGCGAAGGATACAAAGAAGACGTGCTGGTCAGCATGCCGCACTCGCCGGCGGCGAAGCGATAATCGGCTTCATCGCGACGGCCGAAATAGGTAAAGAATTTGCTCTTGTGCCAAGCCGAGAGCAAGGCAATGTGCTTGATCTGCACCATGCCGTTAAAAGTCAGACCGCCCTTGGCATCGGCCACTTCGGCGCCATTGCGGGCGCTCAGGTTGTCGATGTGGACCCAGGCCGGCCAGGAAGTAGTGTACGGGCAGCGGCTGCCAGAATCGAACAGTTTGTCGGCCGCCAGTTGCACTTCCCACCAGGTCTTGGGTGGGTTTTCGGGATCGAGACCGGCCTTGCGGAACGCCGTCTTATTGACGTAGAGCACCGGGGTAGACAAGGCCAGCGGCAACGCAAACATCTTGCCCTTCGCGTCGCTGACGCCGCCACGCAGTTCGGGCGACAGCTTGGTGCTGTCGAACGGTTCCTTCGCTTGGCGCATCAGTTCATAAAGCGGCTTAAATTTCGCACGCTCGGCATAAAAATGGGCCAGTTCCTCGCCCGTTACAAGATTGATAAGTTTCGGTGCATCACCATCGACGCGGCGTACCAGCTTGAGGGAAAAATCCTTTTGCTGAGCATTAAAACGCTCAGCCAATTGCTCCAGGCGCTCGGCCCGCACGTCATCGAGCTGGTGCGAAAACTCGATCTCGGTGCGCGCGGGGACCGGAGCGGCAAGAACCGGGGCAGCCAAAACCAGGGCAAACACGGCGGGAACCATTCTGAACAAACGCATTTTTTCATTCCTTGGTAACAACGACAAGCGGTCGATTATAGTCGCTGCGCGCCGGAGCGAGGCTTCTCGGCGGCCCGACTTTTCCCATTCTTCGCGCCGTGCGAATCCCCGTCCGCCCGGCGCCTTCCCGGCATTGACTTTGTCCACAAGGCACAAGCCACTTCTGGTTGTTCGATCCCAAGCAGCGTCGCGGCGACACAACGCGGCGCAAGAGTGGTTAAAATGCCTCGTATCCAAACCAAAACAACAGGGATCGTCGTGTTCGACAAGCCGGATAGTCCGCTGCGCCAATTTTTGATCGCTGCGCCGTTACTGCTCCTATGTCTCACCGGCTGCGACCAGATCCAGCAAAAAATGGGCGTCGAGGACCCTTCGATCAAAGCCGCCCGCGCCGAAGCCGAGGGCAAGGCAGTGGGCGGCGGCTGCCGCCATTCGGGCCGCGCCATCGAGGACTGCTACGCGATCTACTACTGGCTGCCGAAGGACGCGATCTTCAGCGGCTGGCGCGACATGGATGCCTACATGCGCGAAAATAAGATCGAAACCATCGAACCGCAACTGCCACCGCCGCAAGCCCCGGGCAGCAAGCGGAAGACAGCCCCGGCCGCCGAGCCGACGACCGACGGCAGAGCAGCCAAACCGTCGGACAAAGCCTCATCCAGCAACTGATCAACGCGCAACTCCGGTCCGAAACGGCAGCCGCACCCCCGGTTTTTTCTTGCCAGCGGCAAGACTCAGGGGGCCGGATTGGTGTAGCGCAAGTGAATCACGTCGACCTCGGCCAGCACTTCCGGCGACAAACGAACGGCGTACGCCCCGAGATCTTCCTCAAGCTGCGCGAGACTCGTCGCGCCGATGATCGTACTGGCGACAAACCAGCGCGAATAGACAAAAGCTAGCGCCAGTTGCGCTGGCGTCAGCGCATTGCGGCGAGCCAAATCGACGTAAGCCGCCACCGCCGGCGCGACATTTGGCTTAGCATAACGCTGCGCAAAGCCGGCAAACAGGTTCACCCGCCCTTGGGTTTGCGGGTCGGCCTGGTACTTGCCGGAGAGCAGGCCGAAGGCCAGCGGCGAATAAGGCAGGAGGCTCACCTTCTCGCGATGACATAGCTCGGCCAGACCGCTCTCGTAGGTGCGGTTCATCAGGTGATAGGCGTTCTGCAGCGAGACAACGCGCGGCAAGCCATGCTCGCGCGCCAGACGCAGGAATTCCATGACACCCCACGGGTGCTCGTTGGATACGCCGACGTAGCGAATCTTGCCGGCCTTGACCCGCTCAGCCAGCGCCTCCAGGGTCTCGCGAATCGGTGTCGCCGCGCGCTCGCTGTCCGGATCGTATTGCCACTGCCCAAACATCGGCTGGTTGCGCGCCGGCCAGTGGAGTTGGTAAAGATCGATGTAATCGGTGTGCAAACGCTGCAGAGAGCCGTCCAGCGCGGCATGTAGATTGGCGCGATCAAAGGCGCTTGGCCCGCCGCGAATCCAGTCCAGATGACGCCCCGGCCCGGCTGCCTTGGTCGCCAGAACGACCTTGTCACGTGGCTGCCGAAGCAGCCAGTTGCCAACGATCCGCTCGCTGCGCCCGAAGCTCTGCGCGCTCGGCGGTACGGCATACATTTCGGCGGTATCGATGAAGTTGACGCCGGCTGCAAAGGCGCAGTCGAGCTGTGCGTGTCCTTCGGCCTCGCTGTTCTGCGCGCCAAAGGTCATCGTGCCAAGACAGATTTCCGACACCTGCAAGGCGCTGTCGCCCAGTTGTTGTTGCCGCATGCAGCCTCCTTGCTTAGTAAGAAACGGGGCCAAGCGAGATTATGCGCGATCCGGCGCCGGACGTTAATTACGGCGACAGTGTGGCTCATGGCGATGGGTGTATAATCCCTGCCCTATGCTGTTGATTCCAAATTTATTTGAAAGCGTTGCGGATGCGTTTTGATGAACTCGGCCTTGCGCCGGAACTGCTGAGAGCCATTACCGAGCAGGGCTATACCGATCCCACGCCGATTCAGGCACAAGCAATCCCAATCGTTCTCCAAGGCAAAGACCTGATGGGCGGCGCCCAGACTGGTACCGGCAAAACCGCCGCCTTCACCCTGCCGCTCCTCCAGCGCATTCTTCCCTTTGCCAGCCCAAGCCCCTCGCCGGCGCGCCACCCTGTACGTATCCTGATGCTCGCTCCGACGCGCGAACTGGCGATCCAGGTGCACGAGTCGGTCAAGGGCTACAGCAAGTACGTACCGATCCGCAGCCTTTGTGCCTACGGCGGCGTGGACATCAAGCCGCAGATTGCCGAAATCCGCCTCGGCATCGAAGTGCTGGTGGCTACACCAGGCCGACTGCTCGATCTGGTCGAACAGAAATGCCTCAACTTCGGCAGCGTGCAGGCGCTCGTCCTCGACGAGGCCGACCGCATGCTTGACATGGGTTTTATCCCCGACGTTACGCGCATCCTGAACTTGTTACCGCAACAGCGGCAAAGCCTACTCTTCTCAGCCACCTTCTCGGAAGAGATCAAGAAGCTCGCCGACAAGATGCTCAAGTCGCCGGTGCTGATCGAAGTGGCCAAACGCAACACCGTTTCGGAAACGATCACGCACCGCGTGCATCCGGTGGCCGCCGAAGCCAAGCGTGCACTGCTCGTCAAGTTGCTCAAATCGTCTGACTTCAATCAGGTGCTGGTGTTCACCCGCACCAAGTTGGAAACCAACAAGCTGGCACGCGAACTGCAGAAGGCCGGCATCGCCGCCGACTCGATTCACGGCGACAAGAGCCAGCTCGAACGTCTGAAAGCACTGGAAGCCTTCAAGGATGGCTCGGTCCTGGTGCTCGTGGCGACCGATGTCGCGGCGCGCGGCCTGGACATCGACGAGTTGCCGCACGTGATCAACTTCGAACTGCCGCACACCCCGGAAGACTACGTACACCGGATCGGCCGCACCGGCCGCGCCGGCAAGCAAGGCACGGCCATCTCGCTGGTCTCGGCCCACGAAGTGCAGTACCTGGTCGACATCGAGAAACTGATCAAGATACAGGTCGAACAGGTGCTGGTCCCGGGCTTCGAGCCCGAATACGATTACGACTACCCGCCGAGCGGCAAAAAGGGCCTGCATCGCCGGCCGCCAGCCCCGCCAGCGGCCGTCGCCCCGGTTGCTGCGCCGCGTCGCGAACGCTCGCCGGCCACCAGCGCCGGCGCAAGCCGGCACGGTAAGCGCCCCAGCCACATTGCGGCCGATGGTTTCGACTTCGACAAGCCTTACGAAAGCGCCGAGCTGCATCCGGCGGCGGCACCCACCGACACCGAAACGGCCCAGACGGTTGCCCGCATGGAGCATCCGCACAAGTCGCGCCGCGTGGTCGCTGCCCTACTCGGCGGGCTGGGCCGGAAGTAAGTCCCGACGCCGAAATCGTTGTCTCAACTGGTCGCCGGCTTCTTCGTCGGCGGCCCGTCCAACAGTTTGAGGATGGCCAACGAGATATTGTCCCCCTCCCCCTTGGAGCGGGCCCGCGCCCGACTGATCAGCAGCTCGGACGCTTCCCTTGCCGAGAATGCAGCCACTACCCCGCCCAGTTCCGCATCGCTGAAATACCCCCAAAGCCCGTCCGAACAAAGCAGGAAACTGTCGCCCGCCTGCAGGTCGTCCGCTTCGCCAAAATCGATCATCGGCGCCTCGCCACCGCCGAGCGAGGTGAGCAGAATATTGCGATTGGGATGCACCAGCGCTTGCTCGGCGGTAATTTTCCCTCGACGCAGCAGTTGTTCAACGTAGGAGTGGTCGGTGCTACGAAACGCGGGCCGATCACCGCGAAAGCGGTAGAGCCGGCTGTCACCGCAGTGCGCCCAAGCCACCTTGCCAGGCTGCAACAGCAGCATGACGGCCGTGCTGTGTGGATCCTTTTCATTCATGAAACGCGAGGCCTTGATCAGCATATGCGCTTCCTTGATGCCCCCTTCCAGCATCGTCCGGGCCGATTCACTGCGGGCTGAAAACTGCTCAAGATTGTTTCGCGCGGTATGGATCACCTGCTGGGCCGCCAGGACGCCGCCGGTATGCCCCCCCATGCCGTCGGCAACCACTGCGAGAACGACGCCACCGCCTCGTGGATGGGGCACGATGGCCACCCGATCCTGTTGTTCCTTGCGGTCGCCCTGATGCTGGGCGACGCAGGCATCGATTGTTATCGGCATTGCGTACGCTTCCTTTCAAGAAACAGAGATGAAGGCGGTGGTTGTCATGCGGCCACCGGCGCTGGACTGAGCTGAAAACCCAAGTCAGCCGCGCGGCGTTTCAGGGCGGCAATGCTGCGCTGACGC
>Ga0209125_1003272_pt1 | contig 11358 bp, 9 predicted proteins | sample BarGraIncub1131A_FD_184503 | JGI IMG/M metagenome (GOLD analysis project Ga0209125, IMG submission 184503) | Arctic peat soil microbial communities from Barrow, Alaska - Barrow Graham LP Incubations 11-31A (SPAdes) (version 2) | ecosystem: Environmental > Terrestrial > Soil > Wetlands > Peat... | reverse complement strand
CACTCCGGGGAACTTCGGCAGGTCGACGAAGGGCCGGACATCGCGCGCGGCCTTGAGCAGGGGCTTCAGCTGCAGCTCGAACACCGCCACGGGACCGGGGCACTCGTAGGAATCCAGCACCGAGGGATGCATCTCGCCCAACCAGCCGACGACATCGCCGCCCACAAGGACCTCAGCGCTGCGGCCCGGCTGCAGATGCGGCAGATCGCACGCACGCAGGCGGAAGCGAGCGATACCGAGTTCCTCCACGACGGACTCGACGACACCCTTCGCATCAAAGATGTCCAAGGCCGGCGGACGGTCGTTCCAGCCGGGGCGATCCCAGTCTCCCGCAAGCACCCCGGCGACCACGGAGCGCTCCTTGGGCTGCTTCCGCCCAGGGGCGGTCCACCAGACGGCGCCGATCTCGTACAGGTGCACGTCGGCCACTCCCCTGCGCCGGTTGTCTGCCACGGCGCGGAGCAACCCGGGGAGCGTCGAGAACCTCAGGGCCGACTGGTCGCCGCTCATCGGGTTGAGCAGACGCACCGGGCGCTCGTCGGGCCCGAAGACCCAACCCGTGCGCCCGGCGTCGGTCGGATCGGCGAACGACCAGGTCACGGCCTCATTGAGCCCGGCACCGCGAAGCGCGACGCCGATCCGCTCACGGCGGCGCTGATCCGCTGTAAGCCCTCCTACCCGACCGCGGCCGGCGGGCAACGTCGAAGGCACCAGTCCCATCCCATGCACCCGCACGACCTCTTCGATGAGGTCGACCTCACGTTCGAGGTCGGGGCGGAACGTGGGAACGGTCACGGAGAAGTCCTCCGGGCCACCCTCGAGTCCGAGGCCCAGCCGAACAAGGATCCCCGCGATGCGGTCCGAGGACAGATCCGTCCCCAGCAACGCGTTGAGGCGCGCCACACGCAGCGGCACGACAGCGGGCCGCGGAGGTCGCGGGCAGACGTCGATCACGCCCCGCTCCACCGTTCCACCGGCGACGTCCGCGAGAAGTGCCGCCGCCCGGTCGAGAGCGATGATGCATCCGGCCTCATCGACGCCACGTTCGAACCGCATCGACGCTTCCGAGATCAGCGCCAAGCGCCTGCTGGTGCGCCCGACCGAAGCGGGCGCGAAGCACGCGGATTCAAGCAGGACATCGACGGTGTTCTCGGTCACCTCCGTGGAGGCTCCCCCCATGACCCCCGCCAGCGCCACCGCACCGCTCGGGTCGGCGATCACGAGCGTGTCCGGCGCGAGCAGGCGCTCCTGCCCATCCAGGGTGGTGAGCTTCTCGTCCGCATGCGCGAGCCGGACCGTGATGGCGCGCTTGCCGCCCGAGAGAACGAGGGTTGCCGCGTCGAATGCGTGCAGCGGCTGTCCCAGCTCGAACATGACGTAGTTGGTGACGTCCACGACGTTGTTGACGGGCCGCGCACCGGCGGCCGCGACACGCTCCGCGAGCCAATCGGGCGACGGGCCGACCCGTACCCCGCGCACCATGCGCGCGGTGTAGCGAGGGCACAGCTCGCCGTCCTCGATCGCGACCGTAACGGAGTCCGAGACCTCCCCGTCACCCTCGACGACAGCCACGTCCGGGACACGCGCGATACGGTCGGTCACAGCCCCGACCTCGCGTGCGACACCCGCCATGGACAGGCAATCGGGACGGTTGGGCGTCACCTCGAGCTCGAGCACCGTATCGGACAGCCCGCGATACTGTGCGAACGGCACACCGACCGGGGCGTCGGGCGGCAGGATGAGCAGCCCGGAACCATCCGAACCGATCCCGAGCTCGGTGCCCGAGCAGTTCATGCCCTCGCTGACGACACCACGCAGCTTCGCCTTCTTGATGGTCATGCCGTTCGGCAGCGTCGCACCGACGATGGCGACCGGCACGATGTCACCCGCTTCGAAGTTCTGCGCGCCGCAGACGATCGTGAGAGGCGCCGGCGCGCCGACGTCCACCGTGGTCACCCACAGCGTCTCGGCATCGGGATGACGCTCCTTGGTGAGGATGCGGCCGACGAGCACGCCCTCGAGCGCCTCGCCCACCGTGTGGATCGCCTCGACCTTCGTCCCCGTCATATCGAGCAGATCGACGAGCTCGTCGATCGGAAGGTCGACATCGACCAGCTCCCGCAGCCATTTCATGGAGACCCGCATGTCGTGTTTCCTCTCATCAAGGCGCGTCGTGACTTCGGACGCCGCCCGGGTCGTGTCGGTCAGAACTGGCGCAAGAACCTCATGTCGCTCTCGATGAAGTGGCGCAGGTCCGGCACGCCGTACTTGAGCGCGGCGATGCGCTCGGCGCCCATCCCGAACGCGAAGCCGGTGTAGCGCTCCGGGTCGATGCCGGCGTAGCCGAACACGTTCGGATCCACCATCCCGCACCCGAGGACCTCGAGCCATCCGGAACCCTTGCACATGCGACAACCGCTGCCGCCACATACGTGGCAGCTCACATCGACCTCGGCCGACGGCTCTGTGAACGGGAAGAAATGAGGGCGGAGCCGCACGGCACGGTCGGGGCCGAACATCTCATGGGCGAAGTGCTCGAGCGTGCCCTTCAGGTCGCCGAACGTGATCCCCTCGTCGACCACCAGTCCCTCGATCTGGTTGAACTGCGGCAGATGGGACGGGTCCGCCACGTCGCGGCGATAGACCTTCCCCGGTGCCAGGATGTAGATCGGCGGCGCCTGACTCTCCATCACGCGTACCTGGACGGGCGAGGTCTGGGTGCGCAAAAGGACATCGGACTCGCCGGTCACCACGGCCGCCTCGCCCGAGAGGTCTTCGACGTAGAACGTGTCGGAGGCGTTGCGGGCGGGATGGTCCGGCGGCGTGTTGAGCGCGGTGAAGTTGTAGTAGTCGAGCTCGACCTCGGGTCCCTCGGCGATGCGATAGCCCAGCCCGATGAAGATCTCGGAGATCTCGCGAACGACGCGTTCGATCAGGTGCTGCCGGCCGGGTGCCCGCCGCCGTCCGGGAAGCGTGACGTCGATGGCGTCGGTGGAGAATCGATGCTCGAGGGCGACGGCCCCGAGCAGTGAGGCACGCTGTTCGAGCGCGGACTCCAGAGCCTCGCGCACCTCGTTGCTCACCTTGCCCGCCTCCGGGCGCAGATCGGACGGAAGCGCCCCGAGCCCTCTCAGCACACCGGTGAGCGAGCCCTTCTTGCCGAGGAGCGCGATGCGCACCGCGTCGAGCGACGTCAGGTCGTCGGCGGACATGACCGCCTCCAGACCCGCCTGTCGAAGCTCCTGCAGATCGTCGATGAGTGCCATTGTGTTCCCTTCGCCTGCGCGAACCTGAGGACCCATATAACGAGAAGAAGCCGACATCTCGCCCCGGGCATGTCACATGCCCGGGGACGGAAGTCGACTCCCGCGGTACCACCCCGGTTGATCGGATACAAGCTCCGACCCACCTCTAGCGCCGCACGAGGCGGCGCGCATCCCGGCCCTCTCAGGTCAGGTGTCCCCGTAACGGAGGATCCGGCATCCCTACTTGCGGCGAAGCACCGCCGCGTTGAGGAGTACAGCTGATGGAGTGAACCGCACAAGCGCTCGTGGTGCGAGGCCCTCGCAGCCGTACAGGCCCCTCTCTGAAGCACTACGTCCTTACGCGCCCAAGGCGTCTCTCCGTCATAGCTTCACTATTCGTCATGTGAGCCGAGATTGTATCACCAGCGCCGCAGGCCCTCCACGGCAGCGAGCACCCGGCCTGTCGGCACCACCCCCTCGACGACCCCCAGCACCGCATCCTTGCTGATCGGATCCCTATCAGCGGTAAGGTTCGAATCGCCGCGCAAAGTCAGGGAGTCATCGAGCCCCACAGCGACGACCCGGTGCAGGACACCCGTCGGCCATCCCGGCTTGGACACGAGCACAACGTCGCCCTCCGCCACGCCTGCGGAACCACGTCGAACCACGGCGAGATCACCCTGCATGAGCGCGGGAGACATCGAGCCGCCGCCCACGTAGACCGCACGATAGGCGTGCGCGGCCCACGCGGTCGCCGTCGCCGCGAGGGCGAGCGACAACACCCTGACCGCGACCGAGCGGGCACGCACGCTAGTTCACCTGTTCCGCGTCGACATAGAGCGTCAACTTCGCGTAGTCACCGGCGAGTTCGTTGCCCGCGGTCGCCGGCAACCCGACGGCGAACTGCAACTGCGTCCGCGTACCGGGACTCATCTGCAGCGGCGTAGTCCGCAGCGCGGAGAGCCGCCCGTCGTACACGGCAACACCGTCGGCGATCACCCTGCAGGTGAGCGCTTCGTAGAACTCGGTGATACCCGCCTTCTTCGCGGCCGTGACGACCACGCTCACGGGCAGATTGCCGTTGTTGACCACTGTCATCGGCTGCGTGATCGTGGCGCCCGGCGCCATCGTCTCGATGTTGAGTGCCGCCGAAGTCGGTTCGGTCGAGATCGCGACCGAACCGGCCTTGATGATGTTCTCGGCGGTCTGACTCTGGCTGGTGAAATAGGCGCCCGCGGCACCCACTGTGAGCACCGCATAGCACGCAACCACGAACATGACGATCTTCTTCATCATATCCACCCCCTGGATCCGTCTCCGCATCTCCGAGGGGTGGGCGGAGCTCCTGCCGTCATTACCGGTCCGCGCGCGGCGCGTGGACCTGGGCGATCATGGCACCGCGCGCGAACCACGATCCAACCGTTCACCCACCGGCACCTGACCGGTCGACAGGATCAGCCCTCGCCTGAGAAAGGACCCCGCCACTCCGGGGAGCGACGAGGTCCGTATCCGACCGCGATGTGGGTGCGCCTACGCCACCGGATGGTGGTGCCTGTGACGCACGAGCTTGTAGATCTCGAACCACACGACACTCACGATACCGGCGCCGAGACTGATGACGAGGTCCATCGGGTGCATCACCGTGAACTGGAAGAGTTCACGCGTGGCCGGGAACCAGAACAGCAGGGCGAGCATGCCGATCGTGCCGCCGGTTATCCACCAAAGAGCGACGTTTCTCGTCAGCAGCCCGCCGATGACGGTGTGGCTCCACGAACGATTCACGAAGATGAGCGCCAGGTTGCCGAACACGAGCGTCGCGAACGTGAGCGCCCGCACGTCGTTCGCCTCGCGCCCGCCGAGGACCGCCCACAGGTACACCCCCAGGACCGCAGCCAGGACGAACGCGCCCTGAGCGACGCTGACGCCGATCATGCGGCGGCTGAACATCGGATCGTCGATGCCGCGCGGTGGCCGGTCCATGATGTCATTCTCCTCCGCCTCCGCCTCGAACACGACGGAACAGGCAGGGTCGATGATGAGCTCGAGGAACGCGATGTGGACTGGCATGAGCACCAGTGGCATTTCGTGGCCGAAGAGCCTGGGCACGAGCACCGGCAACAGAGATATGCCTGCGATCGGAACGTGGACCGCAAGGATGTAGGCCATCGCCTTCTTGAGGTTGTCGTAGATGCGGCGGCCCACACGAACGGCGCCCACGATCGACGAGAACGCATCGTCGGTCAGCACGAGTGCGGCCGCTTCGCGAGCGACGTCGGTACCGCGTTGGCCCATGGCGATGCCGATGTGCGAGGCCTTGAGCGCCGGGGCGTCGTTGACACCATCGCCCGTCATCGCGACCACCTCGCCACGGGCCTTGAGCGCGCGAACGATCCGCAGCTTCTGCTCCGGTACCACGCGCGCGAAGACGTCGATCTCATCGATGCGCTCCGCTAGCGCCTCGTCGTCGAGCGCCTCCAGTTCGGGACCGGTCATGATGCATGTCTCGGTGTCGAGTCCGGCCTCGGCCGCGATGCTGCGCGCCGTACCCGGATAGTCTCCGGTGATCATGACCACCCGCATGCCCGCGGCGCGGGCTTGCGCCACGGCACCGGGGACGTCCTCGCGGATCGGATCCTGCAATCCCACGAGCCCGATGAACTTGAAGGTGAAGTCGTGCTGGATCTCCGGCAATCCGTCCTCGGCGCGGAACGCTGCGTGCGCCACGCCGAGCACGCGAAGGCCCTCATCGGCCATGAGCGACACGCGCGCCACCAGCGCCGCCGTCTCGCCCTCGGTCATGTGGCACAGGTCCGCGATCGCCTCCGGCGCGCCCTTCGCGGCGATCACGTAGTCGCCACCGTCCGGCGAACGCCACACATGGCTGAGCGCGAGCAGCCGCTCCGACAACGGGTACTCGCGCACGAGCACCCAGTCCACATGCAGGTGCTCAGTGTCCGCGAGGAACCTCTCGCCCAGGACCTTGAACGCCGTGTCCATCGGGTCGAACGGGTCGATCGGCGACGCGAGCACCGCGTACTCGACGATCTCGTGGAATTCCTCGGTCAGGGGAGCGCCATCCACACAGAAGCGCCCCGCGTCCGTGCTCAGCTCCTTCACCGTCATGCGGTTCTGGGTGATCGTGCCTGTCTTGTCGGAGCACAGCACGGTCGCGGCCCCGAGCATCTCGATCGCGGGCATGCGGCGGGTGAGCACGTTGCTCTTCGAGACGCGCCACGCGCCAAGCGCGAGGAACACGGTCAGGACGACGGGGAACTCCTCGGGGAGCAGCGCCATCGCGAGCGTGATGCCCGCGAGCGTACCTTCGAGCCAGTCGCCGCGCGTGAGGCTGTAGATCACCACGACGACCGCGGCCACCGACAGCCCGAAGATCGCAAGATTGCGCACGAGCCTATCGACGTCGCGCTGGAGCAGCGTCCGCTCCGGTTCCAGCGTCTGCAGTGCGGTGCCGATCTTGCCGAGCTCGGTAGCGAACCCCGTGGCAAGCGCCTGCGCGAGTCCCTGCCCCTTCACGACGAGCGTGCCCGAGAAGACCCAAGCGGTGCCGTCGCCTCCGGGGGTCCCCAACAGCCGCGGCGCATCCGCTCCGCACGGCACCTTGCGCACCGGCACGGACTCGCCGGTCAACAACGACTCGTCGACGCTGATGTTCGAACATTGCAGCATGATCGAATCGGCAGGCACCCTGTCCCCCTCGGCAAGCAGGATCAGGTCGCCGCGCACGACCTCACGACCGGGGATGCGCCGCTGGAGCCCGTCGCGGATCACGAGCGCGCGCGGGCTGGAAAGGTCACGCAGGGCCTCGAGGGCGCGCTCGGTCTTGCGCTCCTGATACAGCGTGATGCCGATCACCACGAACACGAAGACGAACAGGAGAAGCGCTTCCTTGATGCGGCCCGGCTCCTGGAGACTGATGAGTACATTGACGGTACCGGCCGCGACGAGCAGGAGCAGCATGGGCTCCTTCACGACCTCCCACACGACACGCAGGAAGCTGCGCCGCTTGGCGGACGCGATCTCGTTCGGGCCCTCCTCGACAAGACGGCGTGCCGCCTCCGTCTCCGTCAGGCCGGTCAGGTTCCGGATGTCGTTCGCTTCAGTCGGCACGTCGGCTTCCTCCAGATGGTGAGCGTCGCCCGGCGGTAGTCCCACCATGCGATGTCGATGCCCTCGAGCACGAGCATTCGGAACATCGTCGGGCCGCTGTGCGGTGTTAGTCCAGAGCAGGGTCCGTCCTTAGCCGAGGGTAAGTCCCCGACGACCCTCGCTCCCGTCACACAGAACGGCCCCGTCGCCGGTGCGACGGGGCCGTTCTGTGTGACACTTCAGAGCGAGCGGGCCTACGCTGCGTGGGCAGCCTTGGCCGTCTCGCACAACTTGGCGAAGCCTGCCGGATCGGTGATCGCCATATCGGAGAGGACCTTGCGGTCCAGCTCGATGCCGGCCTTCTTCAGGCCGTTCATGAACACCGAGTACGACAGGTCGTTCAGCCGCGCGCCGGCGTTGATGCGGACGATCCACAGCTTGCGGATCTCGCGCTTGCGCACCTTGCGGTCACGATAGGCGTACTGCAGCGAGTGCTGCGTCTGCTCTTTCGCGGCGCGATATGAGCGTGACTTGTTTCCGTAGTAACCGGCCGCGCGTGCGAGTACGGTGCGGCGCTTCTTCCTGGCACCTACAGAGCGCTTGATGCGGGGCATACGTCAGATCAACTCCTCGATAAGCGGATGGATGGCGGCTGCTACACGCCGAGGTTCTTGCGGATCACGGCCATGTCGCTCTTGGCCACGAACGACGGCTGCGCGAAACCGCGCTTGGTCTTCGGGCTCTTCTTCTCGAGGATGTGGCTCTTGAACGCGTTGCCGCGCTTGATCTTGCCCGAGGCGGTCAACTTGAACCGCTTCGCCGTCCCCTTGTGCGTCTTCATCTTCGGCATCGCGTGCGACTCCTTTACGTCAGATCTCGGAGGTGCGGTCCTGTCACGCCTCTTCGGCGGCAGGCTCACTTCCGTGAGCATCCTTGTCGGACTTGCCCGCCGGCTTGATCTCTTTCTTCGACGGCGAGATGAGCATGAACATGTTGCGACCTTCGAGCTTCGGCTGGTTCTCGATATGCGCGATGTCGCGGATGTCTTCCGCGAGACGCTCCAGGATCGCCAGACCACGCTCCGCGTGCACCATCTCGCGACCACGGAACATGATCGTGACCTTGACCTTCGCGTTCGCCTCGATGAAGCGTATGACGTGCTTCTTCTTGGTCTCGTAGTCGGCAACGCCGATCTTGGGCCGGAACTTGATCTCCTTGACCTGGACCGTCGTCTGGTTCTTGCGGGCCTTCTTGGCCTTCATGGCCTCTTCGTACTTCCACTTGCTGAAGTCCATGATCCGGCAAACGGGCGGATCGGCGTTCGGCGCGACCTCGACGAGGTCGAGCCCTTGGTCGTCGGCGATCTTCTGGGCATCCATCGTTACGAAGATGCCAAGCTGGTCGCCGTCGGCGCCAACGAGTCGCACGCGCGGGGCGCGGATTCGCTCGTTCACACGAGTCTCGATGGTGGCTATCGCATTCACCTCCGTGAATTACGTGCAGTCATGTGTAGAAACAACAACGTCCGGCGGCCCGAGGATCGGCCTGCCGGACGGAAATGACCCGCCGAGACGACCCGCTACGCGGGACGCCTGACGCATCTTCTCTCGACCTGGCAGCTGCGATGACTCGCGCCGCGTCGGTGGGGACCTCATTCGAACCGGTCCCGCTTGTGAGCGGTATTCGATTAGCCGTGTGAGTATACGGGCGGACCGGGCTCGGCGCAAGGGCGGGAGTCCGAGCCGAGCTAGCCTGCTGAACTCGCGGGGCCCGCGTCGGCCCGCTGCGGGTCGGCGACCACGACGATGTCCACATTGCGGGTCTCGCGCATGATGCGGTTGACGATCGAGCCCCGCATCACCTCGTTCATCCTGCTGCGCGCCGACTGGCCCATGACCACGTAGGTGACCTGGTTGCGCGTCGCGAAGTCGATGATCTCACCCGCCGCGTCGGCTCCGACGACCTCGACGACCTCGCCGCCGAGTTCCTTGGTCAAGTCCTTGAGTTCGGCCAGCGTCTGTTCCTCTTTCGCGGAGAGCGAGACGCCCGGTGGACGCGTGTAGAGCGTCCAGAACCGGCCGTTCATGCGCTTGGCCAAGCGGTACCCGCGCCGGACCAGTTTGGAGCCGAGCGGCCGCGGCGTGACCGCGACCAGGACCCGCTCCTGCGCCCCCCACGTCTTGTCGACATCGTGCTCCTGGATGAACTCCGTCAGGTCCTCGTCGACCTCTTCGGCCGTGCGCCGCAGCGCGAGCTCTCGCAGCGCGACCAGGTTGCCGCGCCGGAAGAAGTTCGCGAGCGCCTTCGGGACCTTCTCGGGAGCGTAGATGACGCCTCGGTTGAGCCGGTTGATGAGCGCCTCGGGCGTGATGTCGACGAGCACGACCTCGTCGGCCTGGTCGAGGATACGGTCGGGCACGGTCTCGCGAACGCAGACCCCGGTGATCTGGGCAACCGTGTCGTTGAGCGACTCGAAGTGCTGGACGTTGACGGTCGAGATGACGTTGATCCCCGCGTTGAGGATCTCCTCGACCGACTGCCACCGCTTCTTGTGGGCGGCGCCCGGCGCGTTCGTGTGGGCCAGCTCGTCGACCAGCACCCATTGGGGATGCCGCGCGATGATGCCGGCCGTGTCCATCTCCTCGAGCACTGTGTCGCGGTACTTGATCGGCTTGGTCGGGATCGAGTCGAGACCCGCGAGCAGCGCGATCGTCTCAGGCCGCTTGTGAGGCTCGACGAAGCCGATGACGACGTCCTCACCGCGCTGGTGGCGGCGCTGGGCCTCGGACAGCATCGTGTACGTCTTGCCGACGCCGGGCGCGTACCCGAGGAATATCTTGTGGCATCCCCGGGAACGCGCCAGGTGCGACTTGAGCTGATCGATATCTTCCGGCGTCAAGAAGGCCTCCGACTACTTCGCTGCGTCGAGCGCGAGGTTGAGGAGCAGCACGTTCACGCGCGGCTCGCCCAGCACCCCGAACTGCCTGCCCGTGACATTGTTGTCCACGATCGCACGGACCGCGGCGTCGGTCAGGCTGCGCGCCTTTGCCACGCGCGCCACCTGAGCGTACGCGTTCGCGAGCGTGATGTCAGGGTCGAGTCCGCTGCCTGAAGCGGTGACCATGTCCACCGGGACCGTGCCGGACGCCAGGCCGGGGTTCTCGAGCGCAGCGGACGCGACGCGCGACTTCACGGTGTCCACGAGCGCCTGGCTCGTCGGCGCGAGGTTCGACGCGCTCGAAGCGGTCGCGTCGTAGCCGTCGGCGCCGGCGGCGGAAGGACGGCCATGGAAGTACTTCGCGTCGGTGAAGCCCTGGCCGATCAGCGACGAGCCGATGATGGCGCCGCTCGCCGACGTCAGGAGGCTTCCGTTGGCCTTGGCCGGCATGAACACCTGCGCGAGGCCGGTCATCGCCAACGGATACAGGATCCCAAGCACGAGCATCGTGATGAGCGCCATGCGGATGGAGGCGAACACGTATCGATTCATTATGAGGTCCTCCCTAGCCCGCGAGGTGCAGCGCGACGAGCACCAGATCGATGATCTTGATGCCGATGAACGGGACGATGATGCCGCCGAGGCCGTAGACGAGCAGGTTGCGCCGCAGGACGACCGCGGCGCCGAGCGGCCGGTACTTCACACCCTTGAGCGACAGCGGGATGAGCGCGACGATCACGAGCGCGTTGAAGATGACCGCCGACATGATCGCGCTGTTCGGGGAGTGCAGCCCCATGACGTTCAGGGTCCCAAGCTGCGGGTACGCGACCATGAAGATCGCCGGGATGATGGCGAAGTACTTCGCCACGTCGTTCGCGATCGAGAACGTGGTGAGCGCACCGCGGGTCATGAGCAGCTGCTTGCCGATCTCGACGATCTCGATGAGCTTGGTGGGGTTGCTGTCGAGGTCGACCATGTTGCCCGCCTCTTTGGCGGCAGTCGTGCCGGTATTCATGGCGACACCGACGTCCGCCTGCGCGAGCGCGGGAGCGTCGTTGGTGCCGTCACCGG
>Ga0209125_1003271_pt1 | contig 11359 bp, 8 predicted proteins | sample BarGraIncub1131A_FD_184503 | JGI IMG/M metagenome (GOLD analysis project Ga0209125, IMG submission 184503) | Arctic peat soil microbial communities from Barrow, Alaska - Barrow Graham LP Incubations 11-31A (SPAdes) (version 2) | ecosystem: Environmental > Terrestrial > Soil > Wetlands > Peat... | reverse complement strand
GCTTGGGCTCTCGGTCGAGGAACTCGGGGCCGACCTGCGCGCCCGAGGCTTGTCGGGGGTGGTGGTCACTGACCTGGAACCGGGAGGGGTCGCGGAGGAGGGGGGCATTCAACGCGGCGACCTGATCGTCTCGGTGAACCAGAAGAAGGTGCGCAATCTTGCCGAATACCAGCGCGCCATGAAAGACGCCAGCAGCAAGGGAGCCGCCACGCTGCTCATCAGGAGAGGGAGCGCAAGCATCTACTTCGCCCTAAGATTAAGGTAGTATCTTCGGCAAAAACTGCGTATAGTGGCGCACGGATATTACCAGTCGGGGGAGAAACATGAGCCTCATAGAAAACCACGATCAGGCCAAAAGGCTCGCCAGGGCAATAGTTTCGGATGTCGCCATCTACAACCGCGACAAGGTGGAACAGGGGATCAAGGAGGACAATATCTTCGAGGTCCTGGACGACGCGCTCACCGAGGGGAGGGAGCACTTCCAGTCCCGGGTTTGCAAGGAACTCGCGGACTCCAACATCTTCGATATCGCAGTGGTCGACGTACTTATTAAACGGGCGGGAAAGATCGAATCACCCATCTGGTAGACGCAATACGACTTTCAGTGCACATAAGGCTCGGGCGCGCTTCATTCGAAACGCGCCTTAGCTTTTTTTACGGGAGCTTTTTTCCTCCCCGGAGTTCAAGTACATGGAACCGATAGAACTGACCTTTCCGGCCGACGGCGAGCCGGAGCGGCTTGACAGCTTCATCTCCCGCAGCATCCCCGAGATAACCCGCTCCGCCGCGCTGCGCCTGATCGAAACAGGTCAGGTCACGGTGAACGGAACAAAGCAGAAGCCCGCCCTGAAACTAAAGGGGGGGGAGTGCATCTCGATCGTCATCCCGCCCCCGGCACCGGCGGAGCCGCAGCCCGAAGACATCCCGCTCGAGATACTCTACGAGGACCACGAGGTCGTAGTGGTAAACAAGGAAGCCGGCATGGTGGTGCACCCTGGTGCCGGGAATCCCGACGGGACCCTGGTGAACGCCCTGCTCGCCCACTGCAAGGACCTGTCTGGAATAGGGGGAGAACTGCGCCCCGGGATCGTGCATCGGATCGACAAGGACACCTCCGGGACCATCGTGATCGCCAAGAGCGATCGCGCCCATAACGCACTTGCAGACCAGTTCAAGGCGCATACCATCAAGCGGGTATACCTGGCGCTCGTCTATGGCAGTCTGAAGGAGGACAAGGGGCGAATAGAGTCAATCATCGGCCGCCATCCCATCGAGCGCAAGAAGATGTCGGGCAAGGCGCGACACGGAAAGGACGCGGTAACCCACTGGAGGGTCATGGCGCGCTACCCGGCCATGACGCTGATACAACTGCGGCTTGAGACCGGCCGGACCCACCAGATCAGGGTCCACCTCTCCGAGTCGGGGCATCCGCTGGTGGCTGACGAACTCTACGGTGGCGGCGGCCGGCTCGCGGGGGTCCAGGACCCTGTCCTAAAACAGATGATCAGGGCGATGGGACGCCAGGCGCTGCACGCCAAAACCCTCGGATTCATCCATCCCGCCACCAAGGAATACCTGGAATTCGACACCGAGCTTCCGGCCGACATGGCGGGGATCATCGCTTACCTGGATGACAAGTACAAGGCGCAGGCCGAATAGCGCCCCTGTCCGGGAGTTCGCTTCCTGCCGCGGGATAGCACTTCTCCCTCGCAAGGCCCTTGTTAACGGCTCATCCGCCGAGTCACCGTTTCCGGTGCGCCGATCGTTTCAGGCACGACACCATTGGACAGGGCTTCACCCAGCATCGGATCAGATCATCACGAGGAATCGCATATGGAAATGAATAAAATTGGTAAGATCCAGTATCTGAAACCGAGACTTAGCGGGCAGACGGCAGTCGCGGGGTTCACCACGCGCCACGAGGGGGTATCACGCCCCCCTTACAACTCCCTCAACCTTGGCAGCAACACCCTCGACTCACCACACAACGTGGAAGGGAATCGCAGCCTCCTGGCCCGCGGTTTCGGCGCCACCTTGGACCGCTTCCTCACGGTGACCCAGGTGCACGGCACCGACCTCCTGGTGATAGACAGCCCGAACCCGGAGTTTTCCCATTTCCTGAAGCTTGAGTGCGACGGCATCGTCACCAACCAGCCGGGGATAATGATCGCCGTCTGCGTCGCGGACTGCGTGCCAATCCTGCTCCACGACCCGGTCCGGGGGGTGGTGGCGGCACTGCATGCCGGATGGCAGGGGACCGTCGGAAACATCGCGGGAAAGGGGGTCGAGGCGATGGCGAGCATGTTCGGCAGCGACCCGAAGGATATTCTCGCGGCGATCGGCCCTTCCATCTCGGGTTGCTGCTACGAAGTGGACGCGCCGATCCGCGACGCCTTCAGAAAGGCAGGCGCGGCCTGGGAGCTGCACGCGCGGGAAAGCGGCCCGGGCAAGTGGCAGCTCGACCTGGCCGGCGCCAACCGGCAGCTTCTCGTCGACGCCGGGGTTAGCTTCGGGCAGATCGAATCGGAGGAACTCTGCGTCTCCTGCAACCAGGAACTGTTTTTCTCCTTCCGCCGCGACGACGGGGATACCGGTAGGCAAGTGGGCTTCATAATGCTCGGCGGCCATCAATAAACGGTGGCTCAATCGCCTGAGCTTCAGCTATAAGTCGGCCACGACGGATAGAAATCCTTACAGGAGGCGTTACCCCATGAAAAACTTTTTCAAGCTGGTCCTGCTCCTCACGGCAACCTGCAGCACCTTCGGCTGCGCGCATAATTACTACAACATCCCCCAGGAGACTTTGGAGAAAAAGGTGAGGGTCATAGGGGTCGCCCCCTTCTTCACCGATGCCGAGTCCGACATCAGGCACCCCGACAAAAGCTCGATAGTCGCGCTGATCCGGGGCTACAACGAAAAGAACGAGAAGGAACTGATCGCGCGGCTCAGGAGCACCGGCACCTTTTACTCGGTGCGCCAGGTGGAAGGAAACCCCGAGCGGCTCTTCTCCAGTTTGCTGGCCAACAGGGAACGACGCGACGACGCGGGGACCATCTACAACAAATTCTTCTTCAAGAAGGATGAACTGAAGCAGCTCCTTTCCGAGAACGGACTGGACGCCATCATGTTCGTCACGGTAAGCGGGCTCACCCGGCAGGGAAAGGTCTTTTCCAGCAACTACCTCTCCTACCTGGATACCGACTTCAACTACCTCACCATGACAGCCCAGATGCTGGATCGCGAGGGGAACACCATCTGGGAGTACCCGAACTTCAAACGGAACCCCCTCAGCTACCCGCTCCTCTTCCCGCTGCAGTATCCGGATTTCGACGAGGCCGCGGCCAACCTGAGCGACAAGGTCGACGTGAAATTCAAGACGGTCGCCGGGGTAAGCGCGGCTTTTGCCAAGAGCGAGAAGTCCGCCACGGCCAACGGCCCGCAGGTTTCCACCCTCTACGCGGCCCAGTTCGAGGAGATGCTCTCCCTGCTGAAAACGTACAAGCCGCTCTTCGGCGGGAAAGACACCCCCGCCGCGCCGACTCCCGCGGTGACACCAGCAGCCGCCGCGACACCGAGACCCGCCGCGGCGCCCGCGCCCCTGGCGGCACCGGCAGCTGTTGCCGCACCGGAGCCCGCGCCGGCAGCGACAACGGCACCCGGTGCCATAACCTCCGACGATATTGTCCCGGAAGCGCCACCGGCCAGATAGCGTTCATTCGTTAGGTAGAGAACACGAAAAATGCCGGCGCGGAGGTTATCCTCCGCGCCGGCATTTCCATTAAAGCTCTTCGTAATCATCAGTTCCCGGTTCCGGGTCCCCGCCCTCATCCTCGCACTCCTCGTCGCTCACCCGTTCCAGGAAAAGCCGGTTACTCTCGATGAGCCTGCGGATCTCCTTGGTGAGTTCCTCAAGGTCGTCACTTTCCAGCGTCACACCTCGACCCCCTTGCGCGCCAAGGCCCGACGGTACAGTTCCAGGTACTTCTGGACCGAGGTCTGCCAGGAATAGTCGCAGCTCATGCCGCGACGCATCAGCTTCTTCCAGGAGACCCTGTCCTCGTAGGCGGTGATCGCCCTGTTGATGGCGGTCCAAAGCGCCTCCGGGGTGTACTCCTCGAACACGAATCCGTTGGGGGTTTTGTCGCCATCCATGGGATCAAAGACGCTGTCGGCGAGCCCTCCGGTCCTGCGCACCACCGGGACCGATCCGTAACGCATGGCGATCAGCTGTCCAAGGCCGCACGGTTCGAAAAAGGAGGGCATCAGGAACATGTCGCTTCCCGCGTAAATCTTGGGTGCCAAGGCGTGATCAAAGCCGCTGCTAAAGGCGATGTTACGGGCCCCGGCGGCCTTGCTGTCGGCGAGCGCCTTCAGGTAGCGTTCCTCGCCGCTGCCAAGCAGGACCAGCTGCAGAGGCGCCTTGGCGAGCAGGGGGAGCAGCTCGCAGATGAGGTCGAACCCCTTCTGCGCCACCATCCGGGAAACCATGCCCAAAAGGGGGATCTCCGGCGCGCTGGCAAGCCCCATAAGCCGTTGCAGCCCGATCTTGTCCACCAGCTTCCCGGAGAGGGAGGCGTGGCTGTAGTTTTTCATGATGTCCCGGTCCATGGCAGGGTTCCACTCGTCGTAATCCAGGCCGTTCAGGATCCCGAAGAGGTCGTCCTTCCTGATCTGCAACACGTCGTGCAGGCCGCACCCCATCTCAGGGGTCTGGATTTCGCGGCAGTACGCCTCGGAGACCGTGGTGACCAGGTCCGCCGAGAGGATGCCCCCCTTAAGGAGGTTCACCTTGCCGTAAAACTCGAGCCCGTCCAGGGTGAAACATTCCCGCGAAAGCCCCATGGTCTCCAGCCCCTCGCTCGGGAAGAGTCCCTGGTAGGCGAGGTTGTGGATGGTGAAGATGACGCCGGTCTTGGCGAAGAAGGGATCATGCTTCCTTTCGTGCTTCAGGTAGTGCGGGATCAGCGCCGTCTGCCAGTCGTGGCAGTGGATGATGTCCGGGCGGAAGTCCATTTTCTTCAGCAGTTCCAGCACGCACCTGCAGAAGAAGGAGAAGCGGACGGCGTTGTCCGGGTAATCACCGCTGGCGGTGCCGTACAGTTCATCCCGGGCGAAGTACTCCTTGTTCTCGATGAGATACACCGGAATTTCACCGAGCGAGGCTTGGCGCAGGAACCCCTTTTTCTCGACCCCGTCGACCATGACCGACGCGCTCTTGCGACCTTTTCTGACCGCCATCCCCCCCTTCTCCACGCTCGCGTAAAAGGGCATCATGATGCGGACGTCATGGCCAAGTGTCTTCAGCGTCTTGGGAAGCGCACCGGCCACATCGGCAAGACCGCCGGTTTTGGCGAAGGGGGTTACCTCGGAAGCTACAAACAGTATCTTCATGTTAAATCCTCTAATAGCTTAAAATTATGAGGCAATTTTAGGTTAAGACAGCAACGAAGTAAAGGTTTTTCTCAAAGTACGGTTTAGACCGCGCTCCGGTTCACTTGACCGCTTGCCCCTGCCCCATGGCACCTGCGCTATCCGATCTCCACCTCGCGCAGGAAGGTCGCGGCGTCCTCTGGGGAGGTCGGATTGATGTAGAAGCCGGTACCCCACTCAAAACCGGCAATCTGGGTCAGGCGCGGCACCAGTTCAATATGCCAGTGATAATCGTACTCGATCGATCCCCAGTAATCGGGTTTGCCGAGCCTCGGCTGCCTCGGGGGAGCGGTGTGGAGAATGAAGTTGTAGGGTGGATCCCGCAGCACCGCCTTCAAGCGGCAGAGCATGTCCTTCATGGCCTGGGCGAGTTCTCCCAGCTCATTATCGTTCATCAGGGCAAAGTCGTACGAGTGGCGCTTGGGGTAAAGCCTCAGTTCAAAGGGGAAGCAGGAGGCATACGGGGTGACGGTGACGAAATTGGCGAATTCCTTCACCACCCGGGTCCCGGCGGAGATTTCGAAGTCGATCAGGTCGCAGAAGATGCAACGTTCCTTGCTCGCGTAGAACTCCTGGCAGACCTTGAGTTCCGTGGCGGCGACCGGCGGGGTGAGCGGCACCGCGATCAGCTGGCTGTGGGAGTGGGAGATCAGGGCGCCCGCCCGGGTCCCGTGGTTCTTGAAGAGGACCATGTAGCGGAAGCGCGGGTCCTGGCGCAGGTCAAGGAAACGGGTGCGGTACGCGACAAGCACATCGGTTATCTGGGGTATGGAAAGGTCGGCCAGCCCCTTTTCATGGTCCGGTGTCTCGATGATCACTTCATGGGCGCCGATCCCCTCCATCACGTTATAGGGACCATACCCTCTCCTCTTAAGCTCCCCTTCGATCCTCAGGGCGGGGTACTTGTTCGGGATCACCCTCACCCGCCAGTTCGGGGAATTGGGCTCGCCTCCCGGCCGGATGGCGAAGATCTCGTCGGGAGTCTTGTCCTCGTTTCCATAGCAGAAAGGACAGCTGGTCATGGCGCCCGCGTCCGGCTCCACCTGGAAATCCCGCGGACGGCGCCCCCTGTCGGTTGCTATAATGACCCAGTGCAGCTTCAGCGGATCCCATCTCAGTTCAGACATCATGCCTCGCTTTGGAAAACGTTCTACGTTCTACGTTCAAGGTTCAGATTTCAACCTAGAACGTAGAACCTGTTTCATATAAGCCAGGTCTCCATATCGAGATCCGGGCCGGCGTAATTCAAAAGAAGCGGATTGTCCACCGGCCAGCGTCCAAGTTCCTCCCTGCCGCGGGTGAGGGTGAAGTAGGCGAAGAGTTTGTCGCCTGGGGAGAGCTTCAGGGAAGCCAGGGGAATCCTGGCCTCGGCGATTCGGACGATCCCGTACTCGGTTAGGGTCCCGCTCGCTTGCCACCCCGACGCCACCTTCACCAGCAGTTCCCCCTCGCCGACGCCAAGCTGCATATCAAGCCGATATTCGCTGTCGTAAATCAGATGCAGCGAAAGGAGATCGCCCTGCTGGAAGATCCTTTCCAGCGACTGCACCCCGTCGATCCGGAAATAGAAGTAGTCCCTGTCGAACCCGTAGAAAAAGGACTGCAGCAAGGATTCTCCCGCGTGCATCGCGGAGGACTGCTTGGTCAGGTCGTAGAGCCCCGCTGCGAGCCATTCGAAATAGTCCGTGACGCTCCCCGTTATGGCGGGGGTTATCAGCGCCGCGGGCTCCCGGACGAAGCCGGCTGGGGACTGTTTCTTGATCGGCTCGTAGAGTTCGCGCGGGACGTCGATCCCGAGCAGCCGGTAGACGTTCATCAGGTGCCGGCGAAAGACCAGGTCGAAGCTTTGGCTGTGGGGGGAGAAGTGGTCGTCTCCGTACCACCAGAACCAGTCGCTCCCCTCGGCCGCGTAGAGCGCCTTGCAGATGAGACGCGCCGTGGCGTCGCTGGCCTCTTTGTCGCCGGCAAGCAGGCGCGCGACCTCGGGGTTTTTTTGCACAGCAGTGGCACGGGCCCGGGACAGACAGTCCCACGCGAGGTTCTCCTCCGGGTGCCCGATCCAGACGCCGTAATTCGCGTTGATCCAGGAGCCTGGATGGATATGGCTCAATGCGCGCCGCTCCGGGACCAGATCCAGCACCTCCGAAAAGGTGGCGGGAATGAGTCCGGGAGTCTGCGCCAGCGCCCCGTAAAGCCTGGAGAGAAACGGAAGGCCGTTCTCCTGATAGTATTCCCAGGCGTTCTCGCCGTCGAGTATGATCGGGGCCACGCGGTTTGCCGGGGAGCGCTTGCGCACCTCCTTCAGCCGGGCGATGAAATCCCCCACTGCACGCTCCGCATCCCATTGGGAATAGGTGAAGCCGATCAGGTCCGAAAGGCCATGGTCGCGGAAGAAGATCGCGATATCCCTCCCTTCCTGGTGAAAGGAGTAGGGGCGGTAGAGCGCCTCGCGGTCGCGTCCCAGCCCCCCGGGGAGGCTTTTCGAGAGCACCCATTCGTCGGAGGCGGTCCAGGCGAGCCCTTTTTCCGCGAGTATAGCGAGGGTTTCGTCACTGACGGCTCCCTCGGAGGGCCACAACCCTTTCGGTGTGAACCCGAAGATTTCCTCGAAGCATGCGATCCCTTGGGCCACCTGGCTTCTGGCGTCCTCCGGGTGTCTGAAGGATTGGGTAGGGAGAGTCGCCTTGGGCATGGCGACTTGGGCTATCCGGCTGTCACACAGAAGCGGCAGGATAGGATGAAAGTAGGGGGTGACGGATAGTTCCGCCTTTCCCTCCTCGTGAAGCCTGCAGTAGAGTGGCAGTATCTCGGCGATGAGCGCGCGCTGCGTGTCGAAGAGCAGCAGTTTGTCTGCGGCGTTGAAGTCCTTCCCCTTGCGGATCAGTTCCTTAAACTCCGGGAAACGCCGTCTGGCCGCCTCGCCGGTCCAGGAGAGGTAAAACCAGACCTGCAGATCCAGCATCTCCTGGTCGCCCATGGCGCGCAGGCGATCCCTGGCGCCCCCCCCCGCCCCGTCGCCGGAAAGGCAGAAAAGCTCCAGATAGCGCTTGTGCGGGTCGATCATGCGCTGCCTGTTGGCGGAGAAGAAGTTATCCAGGACGAAGGTCCTCTCCTCCTCATTCATGTCCGCGGGCGCCATGCGCGCCCGCACCAGGAACGGGTCCACCGCCGTACCGGCGCCGTACTCCCGGATCTGCTCCAAAAGCGAGGGGACCAGGTTGAACACCACCTTGGCTCCCGGGGTGGCGTCCACGATGGCGGGCATGTCGTAATAGTCCTTCACGGCATGCAGGTAGGTCCAGGGGAGGATGTACTCCCCCTGGACCGGGTCCTTGTAGAAGGGCTGATGCATGTGCCAGAGGAAGGAGACGTAGAGCGGATCGGCCATCGTTAACCTCAGGGAATTAAGGTCAAGGTCAAGGTCAAGGTTGAGCTAAACCTTAACCTTAACCTCAACCTGATTCTAAACCGGCAGCTCCTTTTTCCACCTGTCCAGCTTCTGCATGTACTCGTCCAGGAGTTTTTGCGCGGTCTTGGGATTCTTCGCCTCGGCGACCACGTGGATCACCGGCTGGTACTGGTCCGGCAACACCAGCACCCAGTCCTGCCCGAAGGCAACCTTGATCCCGTCGATAAAGCTCGCCTCCTCTTCCAGGCTGTCCTCGCTCATCTTGCGCATGATGCCGCCCTTCTTCTCCCAGACACACGGGACCCGTCCCTGAAGGAAGGTCCTGCGGGGCACGTCATGCAGCACCTTGGAGAGCGGCACTCCCGCAGCCGCCGACAGCTCGATCGTCTTCGCAATGGTGAACATGCCGTCGAAGGCGGCCTGGAATTTAGGGAAGGCGAAACGCCCCCCCATGGTCCCCGCCATCACCACCTCGGGGGAGATGGCGGCCTCGATCATGGAACGCTCGGCGCTCTTGGTCCGGCGCACCGAGCAGCCGTTTTCGGCGGTTATCTGCTCGATCACCGAGGGTGCCGAGACCGGAACCGCGAAGGCCCCCTTGGCGCCGCTCTTCAGCATGAGCGCCACCATGAGCGGCAGGAACTCCTCCGCCAGGTAGACCTTGCCGGACTCGTCGACCAGCACCACCTCCTCGGCGGTCGGGTCCAGCCAGAAACCGGCCCGGGCCTCCAGGGTGACCACGATCTTGGCGAGTTGCAGCAGGCTGTTGGGCTTCTCGTCGGCGCTCTTGGCGCCGCGTTGCTCGTCAAGATAGGTGTTGAGCCCGATCACCTCGCAACCAAGGTCGTTCAAAAGCTGCGGCAGGATCTGCCCCGCCGCCGAGTGGTTGAAGTCGATCACCACCTTGGCGCCGAGGGTCCGTATCAACCCCTGGTCCAGGCCCCGGAGAAACCCCTCCCGGTAAAAGTCGATCACCTGAGGAAGTTCGGTAATCCCGCCCGGCTCCATGTGGTGCGCGCGCCTGAAGTTCTCCTTGTAGAAGATCCGCTCCACGTTCTTCCCCATGGAACTGGAGAAGTCGAGGCCGTCCGCGTCGAAGAAAACAATCTCGGTGGAGGCGGGATCCTGCATGGACTGGCGGAAATGGACCCCTCCGACCTCGCCGAAGGTGCGCAGCTTGTAGCGCAGCACCGGCTGCGACACCATCCTGAGGTCCCGCACGTTGACGCCGGCGGAGAGAATTCCGCCCAGGAAGCTGCGCTTGAGCATGCGCGAGGAGAGGGTGGCGTCGCGACCGACCAGGACGTGGCTTCCCTTGGGCAGCGAGGTGCCGTAGGCGCAGCCGAGCTTGGCCACGAATTCCGGGGTGAGTTCGATGTTGGTGAGCCCCTTGATCATCTCCCCCTCGAAGAGCGACTTCTTCCAGCGCTCGCCCCAGATCAGGTTCCCGGTCACCGTCGAGCCCCCCTCGATCACCTTTCGGGGCCAGATCTTGACATCCCTCTTGATGTAGGACTCCTCTCCGATGGAGGTGTCGTCCGCGACCACTCCCCCCTCTTCCATCACGGTCCCCTGCCCGACGCTTACGTTGTTGCAGATCACGCAGTCGTTGATCTTGGCGCCCTTCTTGATGTAGACGTTGTCCCAGATCACGCAGCGGGAGAGCTTCACCCCCGGCTCGATGGTGCAGTTGCGGCCGATCACCGAGTCCTTGATCTGGGCGCCCATCTTCACCTGGGAGTTGTCCCCGATCACCACGGTTCCCTCCATCAGCGTCCCCTCGCCCAGCCGGACGTCGAGGCCTACCCGGAGGTCCATGCCGACCAGGTCCTTCTGCGGCTCGTCGATCTTCACGATCACCTTCCCCTTCAGGATGTCGTGATGCGCTTCACGGTAGGAATCGGTGTTGCCGATGTCACGCCAGTACCCCTTGACCGGGAAGCCGAAGAGCGGCGATTTCTTCTTCAGGAGCAGTGGAAAGAGGTCTTGGGAGAAGTCGAAGTTCTCCCCTTCCGGGATGTACTTGAAGATCTCGGGCTCCAGCACGTAGATGCCGGTATTGATGGTGTCCGAGATGACCTCGCCCCAGCCTGGCTTTTCCAGGAACTGGGTGATCCGCTTCTCCTTGTCGGTAACCACCACGCCGAACTGGAGCGGGTCCTTCACGGAGGTGAGGGTTATGGTGGCGAGCGCCTTGTTGCGGTCGTGGAAGTCGATCACCTTCTGCAGGTTGAAGTCGGTCAGGAGATCGCCGCTTATGATGAGGAAGCGCTCGTCCAGATACTTCTCGGCGCATTTGACGGCCCCGGCGGTTCCCATGTCCTCAAGGGGCGTCACGTAGGTGATCCTGACCCCCAAGTCGGCACCGTCCCTGAAGAAATTCTTGATCATGCTCGGCTGGTGGTACAGGAGCATCACCAGGTCGGTGATCTGATACTTTTTCAGGAGTTCCACGATATGAAGCATGATGGGGCGGTTTATCAGGGGAACCATCGGCTTGGGGAGATTGCAGGTGAGCGG
>Ga0209125_1003270_pt1 | contig 11359 bp, 7 predicted proteins | sample BarGraIncub1131A_FD_184503 | JGI IMG/M metagenome (GOLD analysis project Ga0209125, IMG submission 184503) | Arctic peat soil microbial communities from Barrow, Alaska - Barrow Graham LP Incubations 11-31A (SPAdes) (version 2) | ecosystem: Environmental > Terrestrial > Soil > Wetlands > Peat... | reverse complement strand
AAAGAAGAACTCTTTTTCGATTCTGAACTTGCGCCAGATATGCTACTTGTTTTGGATAAATGGGAACGCTATATTGCTAACAGAGAGAGCGAAGTTAATGAGATTTTAACTAAAAAAGAGGAGATCTAATACATATTTATTCACTTTCTAAAAGGACTGTCTGGTAAATCATCTGACAGTTTTTTTTTTTATCACCTCCTATCAACAATAAAAGCTCATTATTGATTACCTTTATAATGAACCTGAAGACCCTAATTTTTAGGGATTAACAAATGAAAATCTGGCAACGGTATCCTTTCGTCCGGTTGTTTTTGCCCTTTATTATAGGCATACTATTGTCATTCGAGCTAAACATAGACAATAAAACCGGCTTATGGTTGCTTTCGGTTTGTATCCCTCTCCTTTTAATCCTTCATTATCTTCAGCTTCGAACGCTTACTTTTAATAACCGTATGATTCCAGGCATAGGTGTGACACTTGTCGCCATCTTGCTTGGAGCGGGGATTACCGGTTATCATAATCATCGCACAGATAATCTGCATTTTGCAAATAAAGGAGCTTCATACGGTACATTTATTATCACAATAGAGGATGTCCCAATCAATAAACCAACTACTATCCGGTTGATAGTTCGTGTAAACAATCGCATAAACAATGGCACCATACAGAAATGTGATGGAAAAGTCATGGCTTATTTTCAACGCAGTGTTGAAGCTTCGGGATTAAGATATGGAGATCAGCTCATTGTTACAACTAGTTTTAAGCCTGTGTCCCCACCAATGAATCCGGGTGTTTTTAATTATCAGGCCTATCTTTCACATCAGGGGGTGTATCATAGCACGTATATTGCTACTTCAAAATGGAAACTTTTAAAAAAAGCAAATGGGTTTAACCTTATCAGATTTGCAACCGGACTTCGCGAAAAGTTCATAAAGCTTTTTGCTGCTCAGCACCCCAGTCAAAATGAACTTTCCGTTGCTTCAGCATTAGTACTTGGTTATGATGACAATATTGAACCCGAATTACGAACAGCCTATCAAAATACCGGAGCCCTACACATACTCAGTGTTTCCGGGTTACATGTAGGTGTTATTTATTTAGTTCTATCTGGTATGCTCTTTTTTATGAAACAAAAAAAGTGGTCTAATTTTCTCAGAGCATTCATTCTATTGTCTGTAGTTTGGTTTTATGCATTGATAACTGGCCTTTCTCCAGCTGTTCTTCGTTCTGCAGTAATGATTAGTTTTATCATTGTTGGAGATTGCCTCAATAGAGAGCAAAACATATTCAATACACTGGCAGCTTCATCCTTTTTATTATTAGCCATAGATCCACATCAATTAGCCAACATTGGTTTTCAACTCTCCTATCTTTCAATCGCAGGCATCGTGATATTCGAACCTTTTATGCAAAAAATATGGATCCCACGATTTTTAGTTGTACGCTGGCTCTGGATGATGACTACAGTTTCAATAGCTGCTCAACTAGCGGCTACTCCGGTTTCATTATATTACTTTCACCAGTTTCCCAACTATTTTATTTTCTCCAATTATATCGCGATTCCACTTTCAAGTATTGCCATTTATGCAGGGATGTTAACGCTAATCACGACTCCGGTAATCTGGCTTACCCATCAACTTGCAGATTTATTTTTCTTCAGTGTATGGTTCTTGAATCAAAGTATTTTATTCTTTGGAAATCTTCCTTTCGCAACCTTAAAAAACATCAATCTCTCTGTTTTAGAGACGATTGTACTATATTGTATTATTCTTTCAGGGTTTGGAGCTGTAGCATATCGAAACAAAAAACTCATTGCTCTCTTTATCTGTTCTTTGTTGGTTTTGGGTACTAATTTCCTGATTGACCAGCACATATACAAGAAACAGAAAATGCTAATTGTCTATGATATAGCAAAAACCAGCGCTATTGATTTTTTTAAAGGACAGACTTGTTATTCATTCTGTACTCTGACAGACAAAAAAAATGATGCACAAATCAGTTATCAGGTAAAAGGAAATAGAATTCGTTGTGGTATTGTCAGTATAATTCAACGGGATCTTTATCGGGAAGCGGCATATTCACCCAACGATGGTTTCTGGAAAGATGGTTTATTTTATTTGTTCGGAAAGTACAGGTTAATAATTCAACAGGGCAAATGGGCTTCCAGACCAATTCCATTAACCCCTTTGACAACAGATTATCTTTTACTCACTGGAAATCCATACCCCGATTTAAGCCAGGCACTAAAAAGATTCCATTTCAAGCATCTGATAGTTGATGGAAGCAATAGCCCGATAAATGCACTAAAATGGCAACAGTTGTGTCATGAAGTTGGGATTCTTTGTCACAACACAACTGCTGAGGGGGCTTTTATTCTTAAAATGAATGACTGATAAAAAATGACGAAGGCATATTATGATTATAGAATAAATTAAAAGCACCCAAAACACAACCCGGGGGATGAAGTAAATTTATTTACTTTTTCAGAATTGTGAAATCAATTTTATCATCTTTTTTCAATCTTGTTTTTGCTGCATAACCAGCATTTACTTCAACAACGTATTTAGTTATTCCATTAGATGGTATCGATTCTTCTGAAAGCGGTTTACAATCTTGTGCTATAGAAACAATCTGTTTTTTTGCATTAACATAAATTATATCAAGAGGAAGATACGTGTTTTTCATCCAAAATGATTGTTGTTCTTCAACACTAAAAATAAACAACATACCGACTGAATCTGCCATTGTACGACGATACATTAATCCCTGTTGTGACTCTTCTGGAGTCTGCGCTACTTCAATATCAATTTTACTGATTAACTTATCTGTTTTACCATCTAAGAATCGTAACTCACCCTCTTTTGTAAAAGGGACATCTGTAGTCAAATCATTATTATTTGTTTGGGTTGCTGTTTTCTTCGATTGGCAATTTGCCATCGTTAAAGATAATATGATCACCATTCCCATCAGAAAATTGGTAAGTTTGAATAATCTTGGTCTATTACCATTGGTTATTAAACCGTTTTGAGATGTTTTTTTCATTTGATATTGATTTGTTTTTTAATGTCCAATTTTAACATACATAATATTTTTATTCCTGATCATATATTTGAAAGATGCCTGATCATCATTCTCAATACATAAGATCAACTAATACAGGGAGATGATCACTGTAACCGCCAATATATTGTGGCCCCAGAAAAGAACGGAAAGGTTTTTCTCCACCAAAAGCCTCATCAGATATCAACAGATAAGAAGCGGCAAATATACATGCACCATCTTTAACATGCAATCCGTTCTTTTTAAATAATGCTGAAGAAACAACAATTTGGTCAATTACACTCCATTTCCCTGAAAACTTATAACTTCCTTTATCTTTCTTTTTTAATGGTACTTCCATCAGATTTTCACACAACCGATCTTTTTGAACTAAAGATAGAACGACTGGCGAAGATGGAATATCATTCAAATCACCCATTACCAGGATCCTGGCAGTCGGATTATCAGTTAACAATGAGTCTATAGTCCTGTTGATGCAATGGGCAGCTGCCAAACGATGCGGAGTGGACAATTTCTCACCACCAAGTTTCGATGGCCAATGATTAACAAAAATATGTATAGTATCTTTATTGAGTACTAACCCCTTGACATATAAAATATCGCGTGTTTTAAACAGATGTTCTTCAGGTAAATTAACTGCCAGAGGAATAGAATAAAGCAATCTGAATTTATCCGGTCTATACAAAAGGGCAACATCAATTCCTCTGACATCTGGTGATTCATAATGAACCACCTTATATCCAAAAGGAGACAAAGGGAGTCTTGTTGTCAATAAATTCAATACAGATTGATTTTCAACTTCGGCAAGACCAATAATTTCTGGAGCCTCCCATCCTCCGGTGCTTAATAATACTTTACCGATTGTCTGTAATTTATTAAAAAACTTACCAGGAGTCCAACCATACAATCCATCAGGCAAGAATTCATTATCTTTTGTAAGCGTATCTTTTTTGTAGTCAAATAGATTTTCTACATTATAAAAGACAATTCTCACACCCTTTTCATTTCGTGATTCAGGATTAAATGAAACAAAATGATTGATTAATCTCTGAGCATAGACTAAATCCGTCAGAACAAACAATCCCAGAAATAACATAAAAGGTAATCGTTTCATCGTAACCGCTTTATCGAGCCACTACAATTTTATATGTTTGAGTATTCCCTGTAGTAAATACAGTGATGAAATAAACACCCCTTGGTTGATTTGAAAAATCGAGTGAAACCTTGTTCGTGTTTTTAACAGTAAAATTACTAATCTGCATTCCCTGTACATTACTAATCCTAACATCAAACTGTGGTAAAATGTCTTTCGAAACAAATAATTCCGCTGCTCCACGGGTTGGATTAGGATAAACCTGTGACTTTACCTGAATATAACCTTTTAACAAAAGCGTTTGCCGTTGAAAATTATTAGCTGTAATAAGCTGTACATCATAGTTTCCGGTTTTGTTATAACTAATTCCCTTTGGATTTTCAACATTTGAGGTAGAAGGTTCACCACCAACAAAATTCCATGACCATTGATTGGGATTCCCCAAACTCAGGTCAGTAAAATTGACAGAATAGCCTGGAGGTATTACTACTGCATCTGAACTAAACTGCGCGATAATATTATTGTTATTGTATCCTCCTGAAAACTCTGTTATTGCAGTATTCTGCGGATCCAGCCAAGGGCCAAGCTGACTCGTTTTTGTTGCACCATTGCTCCAGTGTGCACTGACTTTTCCGTAATAATCATTTAGCGCAGTACTATCACAAGCTGAATAGCCCCCTGTTAATGTGCCAATTATTCTGCCATCTTTATTAAGCAATGGTGATCCTGATGAGCCTGGTTCAGTAACTCCAAAACCTGAAACACTTGAACGCCAGCTAACTTGCCAATATGTACCATTTGGATTTGGAACACCGGCAAATTCAGTAACTGCAATAGGTGCATCCAAAACAAATGATATTTTTTTTATATCACCTTCCGGATGATGAATTCCAACTGCCCCTGGGTTGCTTATAATTTCACGGCTCCATCCAAAATACCAGGCATTATAATCTAAGGGTATCGATTGTTTTAATTGAACCAGCATAAAATCTGATTGATTACCAGTTGTTCCGTTTACTGATGAAATCAATGATGCCCCTGACATTGTCTTGCTTGTAGGCTCTGTCAATGGATTCGTACAACCTTGTGATTCATAATTGAAATAAAACATCCACTTATCGAAATCAGTAAGGTCAATACCTTCCCAACAATGCGCAGCTGTTAGAATATAGGGTTTAAAATCACGGTTTGTATTATTTACCACTGAACCAGTACACCAAAACTTATTCGATCCACTGACAATCAAAATACGAACGACACCCTGTTTCTGATTACTAAATTGCAGACCATCTGGACAATTTACATTAACCTCACAATTCCCTGCCCAACCAAATTCTTTGTATGCCGCTGCAGGATCAAAACCCGGTGAGCGATAGACATATGATATCTCATTGATAACCAATTGAGGAAGCGTAGTTACACTTGATGGTTGAAAATATTCCATGATAATTGATTCACCTGGTAGGATTTCGAGAGCTAATACACCGTCAGATGAATTATTTTCAAATGTAAATGCTCCAATTTTCTTTTTCAAATTTGTATCATACAAAAAGAGTTGTCCCTGTTCAGGAATATAAAATTTACTAAATGTAACAGAAAGGGCTTTTGCGCCGACGGATCGTAACATTAAACGCCATACATTGCCATTCAATACTTTTGTTTGTTGTGCCTTTTGTATGAAATCACAATCGGCTTTGATACCGACAGCAACTCGATAAGGGTGTTGTTTTCCAGCACTAATATTGTCTTCTTTTTGTAATTGTATTAAATCAGGTGCAGCGAAATCAACAATAGGGGGAGTTGGGAGAGCGATTCGTTCAATAATGGTTTTACCTCCATAACTAATCTGTGCATTAATCATTTTACATGGTAAAAGGAATAAAAAAGCAGAGAGTATTAAAGTAGAATAATAATTTATCATTTGCAGTATACTTAATTTCAACATAGACAATAAAAGAACAAATAAATACTACTAAAGTTTATCAGGAAATATTTAAGTATACAAAAACTAAACAAGCCGCCATATGGCAGCCAGTCTAGTTTGAGAATCACGAAATACTCATTTAATATTGGGAAGTTCAAGTCCATATCCTTTTTTACGGTCTTCAGCTTTCAATAATAATGCAAAACAAAGAGCAAGAATACCAAGACTCATGTAGATTAACATCGGCAGTGTATAGTTATATGTTGTTGCCATAACTCCATTCTTCATTACATGCCCGGTAATACAGTATTTATCAAGTGTCCAGCCGATTAATGCAGGAACCCCCATTAAACCAATATTCTGTACCCAGAAGATTAAGGCATAAGCTGTACCCAATTGACTTTCTGGAATTATTTTTGGAACTGAAGGCCACATAGCAGAAGGAACCAATGAAAAACCTACTCCAAGTATAAGAATTAGAAGTACCGCCTCAACCCATTGATTTAAAAATGGCATTGCAAACATTGCATGAACGAAAATCAACAGACATGCACCAATTACCATGATGGTAGCCCCTTTCCCTTTATTATCATAAATACTTCCAAAGATCGGTGTCAATAGAATTGTTCCAAAAGGAAGCATGGCTGGAATGGCGCCTGCAAGGCTTTCACGGACACCGAACTTTTGAACCATCAAATCGGGTGCATATTTCAAAAATGGAAAGACAGCTCCATAAAACAACACGCAGAGTAAGGCTATATACCACCACGCTTTATTCTTGATAATTGACAGAATATCTATCATCTTGAAAGAATCTTCCGAGGCAACCGTATTGTTTGCCAGGTGATGAGCAGCTTGAGATTCATCAAGCTTCTTATCCATAAATGTATAGACAATGTAAACAATTAATCCAATACACAATAAAACAAGACAAAATAGAATTGGAGCAGAAACGTCATTGAAATGCCTTGCAAAAGGAAGGGATATTCCTAAAGCAAAAGCTGTTCCAATACGGGCAGTGGCCATTTGCATACCCATTGCAAGTGCCATTTCTTTGCCCCTGAACCATTTAACGATGATTTTTGAAACTGTAATACCCGCAACTTCAATACCTACGCCAAATATTGCAAATCCTAAAGCAGCAACAAAAACCTGTGCTTTCATATCAAACCAAAGAACGTGCCATACCTGATTATCTAATGCATGAGTGGATATTGCCCAATATTTGATGGCTGCACCAGCTACCATTACAGCTGAAGACATGAGACCGGTAAATCGTACACCCATTTTGTCAAGGATAATACCTCCAAAAATGAGCATAAACAGAAACACGTTAAACCAGCCATAAGCGCCGGTAAAGAAACCATATTCTGAAGCGCTCCAATGTAGTTGCTCATCCAGCATTCCTTTCAATGGGGCCATAACATCAGCCATGTAATATGCACATAACATGGTGAAAGAAACTACACCAAGGGCTGTCCATCGGGCAGCCTTTGATTCGCTTAATAATTTGTGAATTTTTTCTGTCATATGAATTAAGATTATTTTCCAGAAGGCAAAGCTAATTAATTTTCAAATGATACTGAAATCTATCGTTTAATAAGTTGTTATGTTAACGGGTTTACTAAAATAGTTGCAGCCTTTTTCATGTTGAAAAGCAAATCCTGCGATATTCTAACACTATGAAAACCATTTTACTATAAATTATTACGGAATAGTCTCAGAAAAGACTCAGGATATTGTGTCTACATTATTTTGGAAGTTTTATAAAAACCGCTTGGGAACCAGGAAGATTCAAATCCAATTAGATGCAAATTTTCTCATAAATATACCTGATATCTTTTTCATCGTTTAATAGAAGTGTCTGTATGCGTATCAGTCCTTGATCTCCCAAATTTATAAGAGCTTCAGCTGCAAATAACCTTATTTTCATAGTCTTGTTGAAAAGCACAACGTTGCTTAAAAAGTTAAGCAGTAAATCATCTCCAAGTTTTATCATTGTTTGTAGGATCAATAGCTGTAAATACTCTGGTTCATCGTTAAAAATGGCAATGAGTTCCCCGGAAAAACTGTTGAGATGCAATTCACCAATTACCCTTACTACGCTCTCTCTTACCTCTTCATTAGAGTGTTTCAACAGTTTTTCAAATCCAACAGTAGACTCAATTTGACAGTTCAAACTAATCATATCGACGGCAAATTGAACAGTTGAAGGATTGTAACTATCAAACCAACGACTGAAATCGGGTAAAGTAATTTGATATTTTTTAATTATGGCATAGGTATTTAACTGATCCAGTTTTGTAAAATCACCCGACAATTGATCAAGGAAACCAAGAGGATCTGTCGGACGCAATTTTACCATAGCTGAAATTGCCTCGTGTTTTATAATAGGATTAGGATGATTGATAAAATCTTCTATTGTGTCAACTTCATTTTGTATATCTAAAGCTGCCAGTTCGTGAATCCCCTGTGCCTGTATATTCCATTTTTTGCTATTCAGTCTTTGAATAGAATATTGATCGAGTCCAAGTTTGAAATATAAATCTCTGATTTTATTTCCGGAATCTTGCACCAGAGAATTAAGCTGCGTAATTATTTCTTTGATAAGAATATCTTTTTTAAACCTTTTATCTGATTCTAAAAACAGTTTTGGGACAGGAGTATTCTCAGTTTTGTCAGACCAATATTCAGCCAGTTTCTCGGCATAAAGTATTTGAAATTCTTTTGCATTCTTTCCCCTTTTCTTAAGTCTGAAATAATTAAAGATTAAGGAGAGAACCAATATCAAAAAGGCAACAGAAAAAAATAATAATACACTCTCGTATAAATTTATGTTTTTGATGTTCATTATAGGTCCTGAAATAGAATTGTCGGCCACATTAATTTTTAAAACCTTATTCTGTGCTTTTGTTAAGAGTGCCTCGGAATGCTTTGTTTTGTTGTAATCACTTATATGAGTTGCTGATTCTTGAAAATTATCTGTATTGGAATTACTTGAATGGACAACTTCAGACTTAAAAGGCGGTGCAATATTTTCTTTTCCATTTGACTTACCTGATTCTAAACCTTGATTCTTAATATAAGAAATACGTTTTATGTCTATTGTTTTTCCGGGTGATAACTGTTTTTCCTTTTGTTTAAAATGATTATCCTTTTTAGAGTAAACTTTAGGCTTAACTCTAACTCCATTTTTATACACAATAATAAAAGATCCTTCAAAACCTGGTATCGCCTTAATGAGATGTTCTGTCATCAATGCTTCCGTATAACGCAAAAAGCCAGATGTGAGATACTTAAAATATTCTCCTTCTTTTTCGACAATTAGATTTGTTTGTCCGCAAGCTTTTTCGAAACGCTTAATATTCTCAATCTTATTATGTACTGCACAAATCTGTATCCGATATGTTACTTCTTTCCGTAAATTTACATTACTCCTAACTAGTAGGGTATCATTACTAAATTGAATTTCCTGTTGTGTGGAAATGTTTGATAGAAAGGAAAGCATTACATTTGAACCAATTCCATCAAACTCATTGACAAACAGAGCCAATAAGGTCAATAAAATGGTTATCAATGGTCTAAATAAGTAATGCTTCATTCAAAAATTGTAATTTGTAATATAGGTTAAGAAAAATATTATACCATACAATGTTGTTCCCCTATTTCTACATGTGATAATAATACCTGAATACATTACCCATTATATTTTTTAACAGCAATAAAAAGAATTTAATGCTGATTATGAAAATCTCTTTTCAACTGTATAATTGCCTTTTCTCCCTGAATCTTTGCAATTAAAATCAAATCAGGTAATTCATTATATTTTTCATTGTTTAACAGATTCAATTCAATTTTTGACAATGCTTCAGCACCTTCTTTAAGACCAAACATATAAAAATTTGATGATAATTTGTGTGCAATATTTTGAGCAGTTTCTAAATCAGATGCATTAAATGCTATATCTAAAGCGCGTATCATCTCTTCAGAGTTATTGATAAAGTATCCTGTTATCTCTTTCAGATATTCAATATCTTCTGAAGCTTCTTTTACAATTGAAAGATCATATATCAAAGATTCCTTATCATTCATCGTTAAAATTATTTATCAATATTTTAAAATCTTTCTTGTTTTCTAGAAGTCGGTTAGCCTATACTGTGCTGATTAAATTTTCTCTAAAAATAAGAAAAAGCTCAAACTTTACAAGGCTCAAATCAAAATATATTTAGACTCTTTTGTTGAAATGAGAAAAGAGGTTCTTTTCTAGCTAAACAAACAACGAACCAACATGCATATTTTTTCTATAACCCTACAATACGATTATTTATTTATATTACAATGTGTTATTTATTTCACAAAAAAAGGAAACGAGCATCTTAATACTTGAATTTATAAGCTAGTACTATTAGCTTTGTAAATTGAAAAGAATATTATAATGAAGTAATCCAAAATGAAGAAACTAAATAACTTACTTGTTAAACCGGCTGGTCCAGATTGTAATCTGAACTGCACTTATTGTTTCTATTTGGACAAGGCTTCACTTTTCGATCCTGGCAAGCATAGGATGAGTGAAGAGACACTCGAAGAAATGATTATTCAGTTAATGAATCAATCTGGAAATGATGTCAGCATAGGTTGGCAAGGAGGAGAGCCCACTTTGATGGGATTGCCATTTTATAAGAAAGCCATCGAATTGGAGATTCAATATGGCCAGGGAAAAACAGTAGGGAATGGATTCCAAACAAATGGCCTTTTGCTTACCGAAGAGTGGGCTGATTTTCTTAAAGAATATAGTTTTTTGGTGGGTATTTCACTTGATGGGCCAAAACATATACATGATCATTATCGTAAAACTCCCAATGGAAAAGGGACATGGGATGTAGTTTCAAAGAATGCAAAAATGATGATTAAAAAGGGCGTTCAGGTTAATGCCATGACTACTATTACTGATTATTCAGCAGATTTTGCAAAAGAAATTTACGATTTTCATAAATCGATGGGATTGAATTTCATGCAATTTATTCCCATTGTAGAGGCCGATATTAATCGTCCTGAAATGGCCTCTAAATTTTCAGTAAGTGGAGAAAAATATGGAAAATTTTTATGCCAGATTTTCGACTTATGGTTGGATGATTACGCTAAAGGCACTAATACTACTTCTGTAAGGCACGTTGAATCTGTTTTTTTCAGATATGTGGGTATGGTCGCTCCCGAATGTACGCTTATGCGCGAGTGTGGTGTTTACCTTGTTGTTGAACACAATGGCGATATCTATCCTTGTG
>Ga0209125_1003269_pt1 | contig 11361 bp, 6 predicted proteins | sample BarGraIncub1131A_FD_184503 | JGI IMG/M metagenome (GOLD analysis project Ga0209125, IMG submission 184503) | Arctic peat soil microbial communities from Barrow, Alaska - Barrow Graham LP Incubations 11-31A (SPAdes) (version 2) | ecosystem: Environmental > Terrestrial > Soil > Wetlands > Peat... | reverse complement strand
CAGGAATTCACCATCATTGTTTTATTAAAGGAGATGCTACATTTCAATCCATTGCAGCCGCTTCTATACTAGCTAAAACCCATAGAGACAAATTAATGCTGGAAATGCATTTACAATATCCGCTTTATGGTTGGAACCAAAACAAAGGATACCCTACAAAATATCACAGACAAGCAATAAGAGAATTTGGAATTACCCCGCTTCATCGCATTACTTTTCAACTTCTGCCCCGTTTATCACTTTTCTGATATACAGCAAAACCTATTTAATATTTTCATGTTTATTTTATAATAAAAGTTGCTTACCGAAGCCAATTCCATTCGTAACTTTGATCTCTAAATTCAAAATTTTGACGAGTATATCTAAAAAACTTTGGTTGCAATTTAAACTCAGACCGACTTTAGCGGTTATCATGGCTGTCATCATTATTATATTGATTGCCTCTCCTTTTTTTTATAATATATATTGGTCTCAAAAAGACGTATCGGCTATCAATGCAATCCCTAACGATGTTGCACTTATATTAAAAATCAATAACTTAACTCAAACATGGCCATTAATTACCAAGAGTCAGATTTGGAAAAATTTTACGCATGAAGCTGAGTATGCTCATTTTGAACCCAAGGTTAATCTTTTTTTCAAATTTGCATTAGAAAAATCAGGATTTGCTTCTGCTATCAAAAAATACCCACTATATATTTCTCTCCATCCACTGCACGAAGGTGGAGCTGGTCTCTTGTTCACACTTCAAACTGGCCATAAAGTCCATGAGAGAGATCTAAATCCACTCATTGGAAAATATTTTGGATCAAATATTCAAATTGTAATCCGTGATTTTGCCGGAATTAGTATTAGAAAGATTATTTTTAATAAATCTAAACTTTCAATGCATAATGATCATATTATAAATATTGTTTTATTACAAGGCATTCTTATTGCATCCGACAACACGAGCCTCATCAATGAGGCTATCCTCATGCTTCAATCAGGAACAAGCATTGTAAATCAACCTGCTTTTCAGCAAGTTAGTCGTACTGAGAGTTCAAAAGCTAATGCTGTTCTATATATCAACTATCATAATTCCCCCCCCCTACTCAATAACCAACTTAATACCAAAAATCTTTCAAACATATCAGGCATAACTAGTTTTTGTGAATGGACAGAACTTGACATATTAATCAAAGAAAAGGAAATTCTGATGAATGGTTTTTCATCAGCTGGAGATTCTTCAAATACATTCCTTAATATTTTTAAAGATCAACAAGCCCAACCTAGTACTGTAGATAGTCTTCTACCCGGTAATACAGCAGGATTTATCAATATTGGATTCAAGAATTATAAAACAATTTTCCGTCGGCACAAACTTCAGTTAAAATTTCAATCAAAACTAGACATATTTGAAAATAAGCTCAAAGCCATTTCGGATAGTTTTAATATAAATGCCGAACAGACCTTAACTGGTTGGATTAAAAGCGAAATGGGCATTGCTATTACTAATAACTTATCGCTTTCAGAAGAAGAGAATGTATATGCTTATTTTAAAACCAGTAGTCCCGGCCAGGCAGAAACATCACTTTCTATCCTGTCCAAGAGAAATACAATGCTTTTTAATGGAATTACTATCCATCTTATTGAATACCCATCTTTGCTTCCATTGATATACGGGAATCTCTTTCCCGATGCTCAAAAGTATTATTTTGCAATTGCGGGGGAGTATGTTGTATTTGCCCGATCTGTAAATGCATTGACTGCCTTTTTAAGTAGTTATACTTCAAAAAATACGCTCTCATCAACTTCATCATTCAAAAATATCAAAAATTATATTTCCGGCACTTCCAATATTTGGATATATTCCGATTTATCTGAAATTGTTCGACACATTTCTACATTACTTATTCCGGGAGATAAACAAAAATATCCCATAATGCATGCAATCCGATCTGCAAAACTGTTCTCAACTGAATTTAATTTAGAAAACAAACTTTTCTATACAAGCATATGCATTGCAAATGACACCACTAATCAGGCAACTTACGTTCCCCTGTCAGACGAACAATTTGCAAATCAACCAACACCTGAGTGGGCTACATACATTGGTACGGTACTTAGTGGTCCTGTCATCGTTAAGACAGAGAGAGGGTATTTTGCATTTTTGATTGATTTAAACAATAAAATATGGTGTTTCAATGAAAAGGGAGGCGTTGAATGGAGTCATATAACAGGTGGCCATATACTTGGTGAGTTGAGAATTATAGATTTTAAGGGACATAAATGTATTGCTTTCAATTCATCTGAATTACTTTACATATTGAATTTCAACGGTGAATCCGAAAATGGATTTCCTCTTAATTTACCATTTAACGCTACTAACGGATTAACACCCTATAATGCAAGCAAAGAAGGGCCAATTTTTATTATGGCAACATCAAAAAATTATATTCAAGCCATAACGTCTAAAGGCAAAAAATATGAAGCATGGACTCCTGTCGAAATGAGAGCCAGGGTAACAAAGGCTGTTGACATCATAGAACATAATGGTCGTAAATTGATGACAATTATAGATGAAGCAGGTCGTATTAAAATCACGGATCTAAGAGGGCTCTCAACAGGAAATTTCGATAATATCCCAATCCTTTCATCCAATACACAGATTTGGCCCAATCGAATATCCAAAAAGGGAGACATAGTATGTGCAGCTGCCGATGGCGATCTTCTTTTTGTAAAAAAAGATGGGACCTATGATAAACTTCCTTTCGAGACGGTAATTACCCATCCTTTCTTTCTGATTGATCAATTTGATAATATTGGAAAACCTGATTACATTTTTATCGACCAGGCCCATTTAACTGTATTTAACCAACAGAGAGAGATTATTTACGAGTTTAATCTATCATCATTCCCGCGTTTCCAACCATTCATCTTTACAGCCCCTGACAATCGCAAATATTATTTAATAACTGCTGGTAATGGTCGTTTGTTGCTGTTTAATTCTCAAGGAATAATGAGAGAATTTCCAGCTATTTCAAGTGATAGTCCCCCCACTATTATACCACTAGCTGGAACTAATTCAGTATTAATCCTGACAATTGAAAAACAGATTTTAAATGCCTACAAATATACTTTTTAAATTATCGTTGAATTATGCAACCTCATAACTAAAACATAGCTTTATTTATTTGGAATTTCAATAAATATTCACTATTATTATATTATGTAAAATGGTCTTTTGGAAAAAATAAAAATGATTCAAAATGAGAAAATAAAAGGAATCCAGTAAGATGCAGAAAATTTGATTTCCTGTGTTCTGAAACCACAAAATGTCACTTTAAAAAGGTTTCCTCTTAATTCTAATCAATTTTAGTTTGTTCATATCAGTTTATCCTAAAAAGAGCTAATCATTATCCAAAAATCATCCATTGAAACATACTTTAAACATAGTTGAGACATAGTTAAGCCATACTTAATCTATACTTATAAAGGTATGTATTAACCCTGAGTCAATTTTTCTGAAAATTTAAGGTAAATATTTTGAATAGAATATTTATCGCTTGATCTTATGATTGTTTTATTATCAATTTAATATTGAAGTAAATAATAGTATTTGTGATAAAAAGATTACAAAAAGTTAGCAAACAAAGTCTGATAGATGATTTTGGGAATAATTAAAAAATCCAATTTCGTATAAAATAAATCAAGCGTTATTAAGGAATAAATTCATCACATTTATTTTAATTTTTATCTTGAGTTCAGGACTTATTTTGATTATATTTGATAACGATTTTTTTTTTATTTTACTGAATTTTAATTAACTGTAAATAAAATCATTAAATAAAAGTTTAGAATAGAATCAATTGTAACAAATAAATTCATTTTATCTTAATTTAATAGCAAATATATGATGAACAATGCCACGTGTGGTCAAAAGCTGTTGATACAAATAGTGACTGATTCACTGATATCCAGTCGAACAATTGCTGAAGATATACTAATTTCAATTGAATCTTAAAATTGATCTTTAGCATAGTAAACGAAAGCGTGACGGTAGATGAAATACATTGCAGCATAAATGATTTCTGCCCTGTCATTTTTAAATAATAATAAATCATTTCCACTTATGAAGAAAGTACGATTACTTATAATTACTATTATTGGGGTTGTCATCTTACAATCATGCATCAAAACAGCTGATTATGATTTCACCAAGATGGTTAGCCCAGTTTATAACGGTGAATGGGCAGTTCCTTTAGTTAGTTCCCATATCACATTGAGAGACATTCTTACAAACCAAAGCAGTACACTGCAAACCGATGCACAGGGTTTAGTGACTCTCGTTTACAATATAAAGAACCTAACTTCCTTGACAGCAGATCAACTGATGAAGATACCTAATCAGAGCTTCACGGTACCGAATATCACTATTCCTACTACCATTCCAAATACGAATACCCCACTTTTTGATTTGACACCAGGTCACAATGTAACGATACCTACAATTTCAACAGATATACCACTAACGCTGGCAAATTCAACACAAATTATCGAATCAATCTATATTAAGTCGGGTAAAATCACAATTCCGATTAATACAAATTTCAACAAAACCACAACTATTAAGATTCTGGCGCCCAATATTATTAACAGATCAACAAATACAGCAATTGATATTCCTGCAATTATTATTACGAACGGAAATCGTAATGCATCAGTAAATGTCGATATCAGTAACTGCATTTTATTATTAAGCACTGTTAATGGGGTTAATAATACACTTCATTTCGATTTTAATTTAACTATGCAAGGAGACAACAATCCCATGCCTGCAAATTACACATTTGGGATGGGGCTCACGCTATTCAACCTTCAGTTTGAACGCTTGTATGGTAATTTAGGCCAATTTAATATGAACCTGAGCCAGATGGTTGATATTTCTGTATTTAAAACCAACTTAGGTGGAGGCTTTCAATTTGGACCCAATGCCATTAAACTTAAAATAAATGTTGATAATAGTTTCGGATTACCCATTCAATTGAATACAACCACATTTACTGCCCATTCCGACATCAACATTCCACATGATGTTCCTATAAAGTTTTTTGCAAATACTGATAATACCTTCCTTATTAATGCTCAGGCAAATTTTGGAGATCCTGCTAAAACGACATCATTTCTTTCTGATAATCCAAATATTTCTGATGCTTTTAATATCATACCAAACAAGATTTCCCTGGTTGCCAATGCACTGACTAATCCTACAAGCCCTGTCAATCAAAACTTTGTGACGGATAAGAGTTCTATCAATGTGAACATGGATGTCATGTTAAGTCTCTATGCGAGCATCACTAACTTTGCATTTCAGGATACTTTAAGTTTTGATCTAAAGAATGTCGACCAACTGGAAAGCATATACTTCAATCTTAACACGACAAATGGTTTTCCAATGGGGGTTAAGATGCAGGTATTTTTTACAGATGAAAACTACAATCAACTCGATGCTATGTTTACAACACCGCAAGATATACTCATACCCGCGACGGTAAGTGGCATTCCACCAATTATCACACCCGCTCCTTACCATTTCCCTGAAATACAATATGATCAGACACGACTGAATAAAATCAAAAATGCGAAGAAGATTATTATCAAGGCCATTTTGAACACACCCAACAACAGTCTGGTCAAAATTTACGATAGCTATTATATCGACACTAAGATAGCCGTTCGTGCCAAAGCAAAATTACATTCAAATTAATCCTGAAACCATGAAAACCAGCTATCTCAAAATTATAGCCGTGCTTATAATGGCACAGGCATTAAATATATCAAACATGAACGCTCAGAATGAACGTTCAATGTATTACATGCGCCAGATTCCACAGTCTTCATATGGCAACCCTGCATTTATGCCCGGATTCAAGTTTTATCTTGGCGTTCCCGTTTTATCATCTACTTATTTATCCTACCACAATAGTGGATTTAATTATAAAGATGCTATCACTAAAAGAGCAGATGATTCACTAGTTTTTGATCAGAATAAACTTCTGAAGGCTATTGGAAAAAATAATGATTTTGGCGCTTCCTCACAAGTCGAGTTTTTGGCATTTGGATTCAAAGCAGGAAAGAGTTATTTAAGTTTTTCTCTTGGGTTTAAAGAACAGTCGAACTTTCATTACACCAAAGATTTGATGACCTTGTTGATTGATGGAAATGCCCCATTTATTGGAAAAACGGTAGAAATAAGTGGAGCAAAATTATATGCGATTGCTTATGGTGAAGCTGCTTTAGGATTTGCACGTGAGATTAATTCAAAACTTAAAGTAGGTGCTCGGCTCAAATATTTATATGGTGCTGCAGCAATCAATTCACAAAATTCTAAAGTTACATTAACTACAGATCCAGTCACATATGCACTAACTGCTGTGTCAGATATTCATGTTGATTACGCAACACCGACAAATGATCAGAATGAATTTGATCCTTTGAAATTAACAAAAAACACTGGGCTGGCTTTTGACCTGGGGTTTGATTACAAGGTAAATGACAAGATCTCGGTGAATGCAAGTTTGCTTGATATCGGTAATATAACCTGGAATGAAAAAGTCTCTAATTTTGTAAGTACTACACCGAACAACAGTTTTACTTTCAACGGAGTTGTCATCAATGATTTGTTTAGTAAAAATAGTTCGAGCGACTCTACATTTAATCATCTGCTAGATACACTCAAAAATAAATTTAATGTAGAAGAGACACACAAATCATTCAAAACTGGTCTTGTTAAAAGAGTTAACATTGGCGCTTCCTGGCAATTCAGTAATAAGAATCTGGCTGGGATTAACATACGCAACGAATTCTTTGCAGGAAGTTACAATCCATCTGTTACACTATCATTAAACCATCAGTTTGGCAGAATCCTGAGTGGAACAGTCAGTTATTCATATATCGACAGGTCATTTACCAATATAGGAGCAGGATTTGCACTAAATCTCGGGCCTTTTCAGATTTATGGGGTAGTGGATAATTTCATTGCGCCGATGCAGATGCAAACGATGCAAACAATCAATGCACAAGTCGGTTTAAATTTAGTTTTTGGAAACACCCTTAAAAAAACTAAGAAACCTAAACCTGAGATTATGCCTGTTAACCAAAACCCAATACCTGAGACGACCCAAAATCCAATACCAGGGCCAACAACTAAGCAATAAACCATTCTAACAAGTTTACAGGTTTAAATTGAGACACAGATAGTATAATTCTAATAATAAAAGGCTGCCAATTACTGACAGCCTTTTATTTTCATAAGAAATTCACTAACAACTAAATTGAATCAAAGGCGTCAGTAGCCATTAAAATGTTTCCTTTTCCAATTGATAATGCAAATATGCATTATTTTATCTTGTTCATTTAAAGGCACCTTGCTAGCTTCAGGTGCATCTTTAAATCGTTGCAAAGCCATAAATTCTCCACCAAATACTGATTTGTAAAAAACAAATGCTTCTTCGGTGTTACCTTGAAAATTTAAATAAGGATTTATAGTTGCCATTTTTTATAGTTTTTTGAAGTTAGTTTTTCATTTATTTTTCTTAGAAAAACTTTTAAGTTTGTAAACTAATTTTAAATCTTTCTAAACAAAATATTCAGGAATTAAAATAATTGGTTCATTGATTATTTAATCCAAAGATTATTCTATCCAATGAAAATCGTCCCGGACCTATAATCATAAGTAAAATAGCAATCACCAGGTAGACTATCGCTGGTTCAAAAGAATGTCCACCAGTTAAGTTTACAAATGGATCACCAAAGATAAAACCATGCATAATGACAGCAACAGTCATTGTGCATCCGATCCCAAAAGCACCTAAGCGAGTTAGAAATCCTAAAACCAATGCAATGCCACCACCAAATTCAGAAATGGCAGCTAATGCCTGAAAAATTGCGGGAATAGTTGCTTCCGGCCCCATCCAGGTTAGTGGATGCTGAATTTTCCCAAATCCATGTTGTATGAATGCTAATCCGCAAACGATTCGAATAAGCAAAATTGCTAAATCGACATCAATAGTCTGATTTCTAATTGCAAAAAGTTTTGATTTCATTTGTCAGTTCCCCTTTCGATAAAAAAGTAAAATAACGTCCACTGTATTTAATAGATCATCTTCGTAACTATCCAGTTCTTCATAAGAAACCTTGAAAATCTTATCTAATTCTCCTATTGGCCTTGTTATAACGCCATATAAAGTAACATACATTGAAACAATTATTTTTCGCATGTTATTTAAGTTTTTATATCTTTTGAATTCAGTTTAACATTCAATTAAAAAAAATGTTTAGAAGATATTAGCAAAAAAAAAACAGTTACAAGGAAAACCGCTGTAACTGTTTTGTATTATTGAAGTCGTAGTGAATATATCGATTCAATCAAGAATAAAATCGGCAACCTTCGCAGAGTTTAAAAAGCTACGATAAATTTATTCTTTGAAACAGCAAACGGAAATATGTTTTATCATTTCCGTTTGCATTATCCTATATCCAATTTGAAACTTAAAAGCACATCTGGTTGGGACTCCTTTTCCGATGCAGGAAGGGGAGTTGAACAATGAGTGATATTTTCTGTGTCATATCCCCCTTCACTTTTGAAGAGTTAAGCGAATAGTCAAAACTGTAGTTGATGTGAAGTTTTGAAAAAATGTCGTTATTGACGGGGAATTTTATACTCCCTAATGGCAACAGTTCAGTTATCTTCAATATCTCATTTTGATCCTTTCTGAAAAAAGTTCCCAAGTTAATGTTGCTCCCGGTTAGATTGAGTCCTGCAACAAAATCCTGCATATACTCCAGATACCGAGAGCATGCAATGACTGGCCGGCACAGATGGCAAAAGTCTCGAACTTAGAAGGTATAAACATCATTGCCCTGCGTTAATTCAAACTCATCAGGAAACCCTTATCAAAGCCAACTGCAGCAGGATTAATATAGATGGGATTGTACAGGAAATGGATAAATATAACATCCTGTCTCCCGGCGTTAATTGAATACGATAGCAACATCACAATGGATAGTAGTATGTTTTTCAATGTTATAGGTGTAAAAAGATTATTTCACCCATCATTTAATGATTGTTAAAGTTCCCTGTTTGTGATAGTGGCCTGAACCATTTGGAATTTCCATCCCTTTCCAGGGTTTGTTTCCTTCCAGTACTGCTTTGATACGCCAGATATAGGCGTCAATTGGAAGCGGTCTTCCGTTTTTATCTTTTCCATCCCAACCCATCAAAGGTTGACCTTGTTTATTTAACTGGCTGTCGGACCAAATCAGATTTCCCCATAAATCAAAAATCATCAGGGTGTATTCTTTCAGCCCGTAACCCACAGGTTTAAACGTATTCACCATAGGATCCGAACTGTTGGGGATAAACGCATTGGGGACATATAAACCTCTGAATACCGTAGTATGAATCAAAACGGTATCATCGATGCAACCAAACTCATTAAATACCCTTAAAGAAATCATGTGAGGCCCGACTGAGTCAAATTTTGCAGTAATTTCTGCTTCATTTCCCATCCTTAAACCATCAACTGTCCAGACTCTGTCTGCAACATTATTCGAGATATCTGTAAATACCACCATTTCCGACCTTTCATCATTCGATTTTTCTGTCAACACAGCATGGGGTAAGGAATGGACTATGATTCTTTTTATAGTATCAATGATTCCGCACCCTGTATTCATTTGAAGTTTAATGGTATACACCGTTGATGTATCGACTGTTTTGTACGTATGGTTTGGTTCTAAAGCCTGACTGCTTGCCGAATTATCTCCAAATGTCCAGATGAATTTTGCATTGAGATCTGAGGACAGATTGATAAACTTTATGGTCATTGGCGTACATCCATCATCCGGATTTGATTTGAAATCGACAAATATGGGTTCTTTAGTAGTAATGGTTACTATTGCTTTTGCCTTGTTACCAATTGCGTTCCATAATTCATACGTCAGCGTGTCTGTTCCCTGGAAACCGGGATTTGGAGTATATGTAATATAATCATCGGTTTTGTCATTTGGGGTGTTGTTATCTCTCTCAGCTGCAATTCCATTCAAAGGATGTACTAGAATGGTTATTTTCCCTCTTTTATCTCCCTGAATATGATCGTTGGCAACTACAAGAATATTGACTGGCCGGCCGGCATGTGTACAGGTGTCATCCTTGACTGCAGATGGAATTCCGTTGATATGGATGATATAATCTTCAATTTCTCCATCAGGGGCAACACCAGTGGGCTGTAATGCCTCAATTCCGGTGCTGATTCTGAAACGGGCATAGGCATCACCTCCAGTTATATCTGCTGGAAAAGTGTTCCATATCAAATCATTAGGGCCGTTTAAAACACCACTGACAGAAACTTTTTCATTATCTGAAAAAATTCCATTACCATTATAGTCGATCCAGCCGCATACGATAACATTTACGTTCAGTGGGTTATTGACAAATACTTTTACTTTATAACTTGATTGAGCTGTAGATAAGGTGGTGTCAAAAGGTTGTTCCACACCGTCCTCATCAGCTAAACCTATAAGGTCATCACCCTTTGCATCAGTGGTATGCGGTGACTGGTTTTGGGCCAATGGTTCCGCATCACCAATCATATTGAGTGAAGGACTATCGGGTTTTATCTGGTGAGCAGCATCTAAAAATGAGAGGGGTGCATCTCCATGATCACATGAAAAAGTAAACAATGCAGTAAGATTAGTTGGGACAATCATTGTTTTTCCATCCTGTCCGCTGTTTGCTCCCCATTGACTCCCTGAAGCTAAATGCGATCCATATTTTCCACCTTTGATATCCATTATTCCGGTTGATGGGGGGGCACTTACGATAATGGCGCCACCGCCACCACCACCTGCAGGACCATGGGGTGTGTTGTTGGTTACATTTCCTCCATCACCACCCTTGGCTGAATAAGTGATTGATGCTCCAGATTGATCATTAAAACCAAAAACAATTGTTCCACCTGCTCCACCACCTCCGGCGCCATCATTTCCTGAATTTCCGGCTGATACACCATCAGCATAAAAGTATCCGTTTCCCTTTACCACTCTTGCTGTAACTAAAATAATTCCACCACCATTGCTTCCCCCAGTTGCAGCATCATTGTTTTGATGACCACCACCACCGGCTCCACCCATCCAGATACGAAAGGGATCAGGTGCGCCACTCCCGGTGCCCCCAAGGCCGCCATTGGGATAATATCCCAGGTTCATATTTGTATAGGCCAATCCATTTGGAGAAACATTATCCCAGTATCTGGTCATGTCGCCTGTTTGATCACCACCTCCATATGAGGCGCCACCCTGGCCGCCACTGCCGATATT
>Ga0209125_1003268_pt1 | contig 11362 bp, 12 predicted proteins | sample BarGraIncub1131A_FD_184503 | JGI IMG/M metagenome (GOLD analysis project Ga0209125, IMG submission 184503) | Arctic peat soil microbial communities from Barrow, Alaska - Barrow Graham LP Incubations 11-31A (SPAdes) (version 2) | ecosystem: Environmental > Terrestrial > Soil > Wetlands > Peat... | reverse complement strand
TTCTCGTGGGCGGCGGTCGGTGGGTGGCTGCTGATCGTGAGCGCGATCAGCGCGCTCGCGTCACTGTTGCCCTCCTACAACGCGGCCCAAGTGTCCGTGCGCGACGCCATCTCGTACGAGTAGCGCTTTCGTGCGCCTCGCGCTCTCTTGTTGACCCTGCGGTATCCTTACGCGGGGCAGAACAGCAACAGGAAGTGGCACCTTTGACGAGAACCTTCGCATCTGACAACAACTCGGGCGCGCATCCGATGGCGCTCATCGCGATCACCGAGGCGAACGAAGGGCATGTCCACGCCTATGGAGAGGACCCGTGGACGGCGCGCGGGATCCGCGCCCTGCGCTCGCACGTCGGCGACGCGGCCGATGTGTTCTTCGTGTTCAACGGCACCGGTGCCAACGTCACGGCGCTGTCCTCGCTCCTCCGCTCGGGTGACTGCGTCATAGCTCCGTCCACGGCACACGTCGCGACCGACGAATGCGGCGCCCCCGAGAGATTCACCGGCTGCAAGGTCGTCGGAGTACCCGCGGCCGACGGCAAGTTGCGCGTCGCCGACGTCGAGCCGCTCCTGTCGGAGCACGGCAACATGCACCATGTCCAGCCGCGTGTCATCTCGATCTCCCAGGTTGCCGAGACCGGCACCGTCTATACCCCCGACGAGGTCCGCACGCTTGCGGAGCTCGCGCACGCCCACGGGATGTACCTGCACATGGACGGCGCGCGGCTGGCCAATGCCGCCGTCGCGCTCGACCTGCCGATCCGCGCCTTCACCACCGATGCGGGCGTGGACGTGCTGTCGTTCGGCGGCACGAAGAACGGGTTGCTGTTCGGCGAGGCGGTCTGCTTCCTGACGCCGGGACTCGCCGATCACTTCCTCTACGAGCGCAAGAGCGGCGGGCAACTCGCGAGCAAGATGCGCTTCATCGGCGCGCAGTTCGCTGCCGTGTGGGGTTCGAGCGTCTGGCACGAGTGCGCCGCGCACGCCAACGCGATGGCAGCGCGCCTCGCCCGTGGCGCTGTCGCCGCGGGCGTCGAGCTCGCTTGGGAACCCGCCGCAAACGAGGTGTTCGCGCTGCTTTCTCCGGAAGCGATCGCGCGGCTGCAGGCCGTTTCGGACTTCTACGACTGGGAACCGCGCGGTGATCGCACGATCGCGCGCTGGGTATGCTCTTGGGACACGACCGAAGAGGACGTGGACCGCTTCGTTGCGGCGATCCCCGCCGCGATGGAAGGATGCTCGTGACGTTCGACGAACTGGGGCTCGCTCCCAAACTGCTCGAAGGTGTGGCTGCCCTGGGCTATGAGGTGCCGACTCCCATCCAGGAGGAGGCTATGCCGTTCGCCCTGGCCGGCCGCGACGTGGTCGGTTGCGCGCAGACCGGTACCGGCAAGACGGCGGCCTTCGTGCTGCCGGCGCTCCAGCGCACGGCCGCCGACGGCGTGCTTCGCACGCTGGTGGTCGCGCCGACGCGCGAACTCGCTCAGCAGACCGAGGTCTTCGCCAGGCACATGGGTGATCACACCGGTCACCGGGTGCTCGCGGCTGTCGGCGGCGTCGGGCTCGACCCGCAGATCAAGGCGCTGCGCGCGGGCGTCGACATGCTGGTCGCGACCCCGGGACGCCTGCTCGACCTGGTGAAGCGCGGTGACGCGAAGCTCGATCGCGTCGAGATCCTGGTGCTCGACGAGGCCGACCGGATGCTCGACATGGGATTCTGGCCGGACGTGCGCCGCATCCTCGCTGCGCTGCCCAAGAAGCGCCAGACGATGCTGTTCTCGGCCACCATGGCGCCCGAGGTCCTGCGCATCGTGCAGACGAGCCTCAACGATCCGGTCAGCGTCGAGGTCTCGCCGCCCAACGTCCCGATCGACCTGATCCACCAGGCGCTCTATCCTGTCGACGCTTCCCAGAAGGTCGATCTGATGGTGGCGCTCATGACCGCCCACGGCGACTTCGACCGCACGCTGGTCTTCTGCCGCACCAAGCAGCGCAGCGACGCGGTCGCACGCGGCCTCGAGCGCGCCGGCGTTCCGACCGTGACGATCCACTCGGACCGCACGATGGAGCAGCGCATGAAGGCGCTCGAGAGGTTCCGCGAGGGTAAGGTGCGCGTGCTCGTGGCAACCGACGTCGTCTCGCGCGGGATCGACATCGAGGGCATCAGCCACGTCGTGAACTACGACGTGCCGGGCAACGCCGAGGATTACGTCCACCGTATCGGGCGCACGGCCCGGGCCGGCGCCACCGGCACCGCCTACACCTTCGTCGACATCCGCGAGTTCCCGGAACTCGATGCGATCGAGATGCTCATCGACTCAGAGATCCCGGTCGAGAACCTCGAAGGTTTCGTGTACCGCGAGCGCGCCGTGCCGCGCGCCGGCCGTCTGGCCGCGCGCAAGAAGCGCAAGGCGTTCGGCGGACGCGTGATGGGCCGCCGGCGCAGGTAGTCCCCGTCAGCCCTGTGCAGCGAGTTCCAACGCGACGGCGGAAGCCAGCGCTCGTCCGGCCTGTTCGGGAGCGAAGTCCGCGACCGCCCACATCTGGCTGAGCGCGGCGCGCGCGAATTCCAGCTGCGGTGCGTCGCCGGTCGCCAGCCCGAGGCGCACGGAGTTCTCGATCGTGGTGTTCGCCCCCGAGGGCATCGCACTGTCTCCGCCCTCGCGCGGGCGGACCGGAAGGTCGCCGGCACCGGGGGTCATGTAGAGCACGGTCCCGTCGGCGAACAGCCCCAACGTGCTCATGTGCAGCGCGCCCGCCTTGGCGAGGAGGTCGGGGTCGGGGTCGATCTCCGCGGCCGTGAGCGTCGCGGCCACGAGATGCGCCGCATCCTCGAGCAGCCGCACGTCGGCGACGGTGGGGTCGTCCGGTTCGCGCAGGACGCCGGTGGGCGTCAGCGCTGTGTCCCAGAGCCGGCGAACGAGTGCGATGCCGCTCGCGACCATCCCGGATCCGCCGAACTCGCGGCCCGCCTCCATGAGCCCGCGCGCGGCGATGGCGTTCCAGGCCGTGAGCACCTTCGTGTCGCGCGCGGGCTGCGAGCGCAGCGCGCGTGCGATCGCCAGGCGGTGCAGCACCGCGTCGACCGCGCTCTCGTTCGCCGCGACGCCTCGTCGGGCGATCGTGACGGCCTCGTCGCCGACGGCGTCGGCGGTTCCCAGCTCCGCGTCCGCCACGGCGAGCTCGTCCGCGGTGAGCGCGTCGGCGAGCTGGGCGCGTGTCCAGGTGTAGGTGGCGCCCTCGACCCCTGCGGTATCCGCGTCGAGCGCGGCGATGAACCGCCCGTCCGCGGTGGCCATCTCGCGCGACAGGAACTCAGCGATGCTCCGGGCCGCGCGTTCGTACTCTCCGCGAACGGCCGGCGACGACGCGAGGGAAGCGGCAGCCGCGAGCGCGGAGAGCGCGAGTCCCTGGTCGTAGAGCATCTTCTCGAAGTGGGGAGTCCTCCACGCCCGGTCCACCGCGTAGCGGTGCACCCCGCCGCCGACGTGGTCGAAGATCCCTCCTCGCACGATCGCGAGCATCGTCCGCTCTACAGAAAGCGACAGCTCCACGTCGTGGACGAGCGAGTCGTAGGCGCACAAGAACTCGATCGCCGGGAGCTGCGGGAACTTCTGCATTCCCTTGAGGCCTCCGTGGACGATGTCCTGCATCTGGATGAGGTAGTCGGCCGCGGTGTCGATCGTCGAGCGGTCGATGGGCCCCTCCGCCCGCGCCGAGGCCCGCGAGCGCAGGAACTCGAGCGAACCTGCCGCGGTCCGGGCGACGTCCGCGCGTTCGTTCTCGTACGCATCGGCGACGGCCGCAAGCGCGTCGACGAAGGTGGTCGCGCCCGGGATGGCGTGCCCTGGGAAGTAGGTGCCGCCGAACACCGGCGCGCGGTCCGGCGTGAGCCACACCGTGAGCGGCCAGCCGCCGCGTCCGACAGCGGCCGCGACGTAGTCCTGGTAGACGGCGTCGACGTCGGGCCGCAGCTCGCGGTCGACCTTGACCGCGATGTACCGATCGTTCAGCACCGCGGCGGTCCCCGGGTCGCGGAACGACTCGCGCTGCATGACGTGGCACCAGTGGCAGGCGGAGTATCCGCAGGAGAGCAGCACCGGCCGGTCGAGCTTCCGGGCGAGCGCGAACGCCTCCTCGCCCCAGGGGAACCAGTCCACCGGGTCTTCAGCGTGCTGGCGCAGGTAGGGGCTCACGGATGACGCGAGGCGGTTCGTCACGGCTCTTCCCTCGTCAGGCCATCGGGCGTTTCAGTCAGCATAGCGCGGCTCGCCGCAGTGGGTATTCGATCAGGCGCCGGCCAGCTTCCGCAGCGTCGTGACCACGTCGTCGGCGTGGCCCTCGACTTTGACCCGCGGCCAGACCGCGGCGACACGACCGTCGGGATCGATGAGGAAGGTCGAGCGCTTGGCGGTGATGCCGAGCACCTCGCGCGCGCCGTATGACGCGATGATCCGCTTCGTGGTGTCGGGAACCATCGGGAAGGTCAGTCCGAACTTTGCGATGAACTTGCGCTGCGTCTCCGGACTGTCCGCACTCACGCCCACGACCAGGGCGTTCAGCGATCCCAGCTCAGCCTGGTGCTGCTGGAAGTCGCCGGCCTCATGGCATCAACCGGGTGTGTTGGCGCGCGGGTAGAAGTAGACCACCACCCACTTGCCGGACTGGGTGGCGAGATCGAACCTGCCTCCGCCGGCGGCCTCGGCATCGATCGGTGGCGCTACATCTCCGACGTTCGGCATCGGGATCGTGTCGCTCATGGCCGCTCCCCTCGATATGCAGTCAGTCATCCGACTATATGCCCGCGTGCCCGACGGCGGATACAATGAATGGTGCCTATACTGGTGTGGTGCGGTGCCGTTGGGGTGTCGCGGGGGAGAGGAATTCTGATGGATGTTCTGCTCGGTTGCTTCGGTTTCGGATTGCTGCTGCTGGCGGTCGTCGCCATCTCCGGCCTGCGCGTGGCCAACGAGTACGAGCGCGCCGTCGTGTTCCGGCTCGGTCGCCTGATGGGCCTGCGCGGCCCGGGCCTGTACTGGCTGATCCCGCTCGGCATCGAGACGCAGCGCAAGGTCGACATGCGGACGATGACCGTCGACATGGAGAGCCAGGAGTCCATCACGAAGGACTCGGTCACCGTGAAGGTCAACGCCGTCGTGTGGCTCAAGATCGTCGATCCGGTGAAGTCGGTCGTCTCCGTGGCCAACTACTACGCGGCCTCGTACCAGGTCGCGCTGACGAGCCTGCGCAACATCATCGGCCAGCACGTTCTGGACGAGGTCCTCAAGGAGCGCGACAAGATCAACGAGGCGCTCCAGCTGGTCGTTGACGCCGCGACCGAGCCGTGGGGCGTCAAGGTCGAGATGGTCGAGATGAAGGACGTCGAGATCCCGATCAGCATGCAGCGCGCGATGGCGCAGGAAGCGCAGGCCATGCGCGAGAAGCGCGCCCGCATCATCAAGGCGGAGGCGGAGCTCGAGTCCTCGGGCAAGCTCGCCGATGCCGCCAAGATCATCACCGAGAACCCGCTCGGCCTCGAACTGCGACGCATGCAGATGATCACCGAGGTCGGTTCCGAGCAGAACACGACCACGATCATCATGATGCCGTCCGAGTTCGTGACGATGGCCGAAGGGCTCACGAAGGCCTTCAGGGGCTCTGCGGGCGCCGAGAAGTAGGTAGAAGTAGGTCCGTGCACAGGACAAGACGAAGGCCCGGCCCCCTGCAGAGGGAGTCGGGCCTTTTTGTGCGCTGTGGGGTCGCGTCAGGTCAGCGTGCCGTGCAGGACCAGACCTTCGACGCCGCTGGCGACCGACTCCACGTCGCGGTCGGGATCGAAGACGAGCCAGTCGAGGGCTGCGGTCGCCACGGTCCCGAAGATCGCCGACGCCGCCAGCGGTGTGTCCAGGTCGGCGCGGAACTCACCTGAGGCCACCCCGGCGTCGAGCACTTCCCGGATCACGAGCACGTACCGGTCGCGCAGCATCGTGAGCGAGTCCCGCCAGGTGCGGTCGGCCCGCCACAGCTCAGACATCAGCAGCTTGCTGGCTGCCTGGTAGCGATGGATGTAGTCGAGCTCGGTACGGACGAGCAGGCGAAGCCCCGCCGTGGCGGTCTCCGCGGAGTCGGCCGCGGCACGGAACGACTCGCCCATGCGGGTGAGGTGGTCCACGAGCAGCTCGTCGAGCAGCTGGTCCTTGCTGTGGAAGTGGTAGTAGACCGTGCCCTTGGCGACACCCGCGCGCTCGACGATGTCGTCCACGGTCGTCCCGTGGAACCCGTGCTCGCCGATCAACTCGGCCGCCGCGGCGAAGAGTCTCTCCCGCGTGCTGCGGCTTGTGCGACCCATGGTCTGATGTCCCCGCTTCCCGGTTTGCCCTACGACGATTCTAGGCGATGCGCGCCCGTCAGATGGAGAGCGCCGGCCGCAGGCGGTCCATCGTCCACACGCGCTGCCTCCGCGCCGTGAGCACGGTGCCGAGCAGTCCGAGCACGAGGAAGCCGGCAAGCACGAGTGCGCACTGCGCGACCACGGTCGCGTCCCCACCGGCGAGCGACTGCCGCAGCCCGCGCACGACGTAGGTCATCGGAAGGAACGGGCTGATCGTCTGGAAGAAGCGCGGAACGGTCTCGATCGGGAACGTGCCCGCGGCCGAGGTCAACTGCAGCATCAGCAGCACGATGGCGAGAAGCTTGCCCGCGGCCCCGAGGGCCGAGGAGATGCACTGCAGCAGCGCGACGAACGTGAGCGCGGCCAAGATCGTGAGCCCCCAGGTGGCGAGCGGCAGCACCGGCTCGAGCCCGAGCCCGAAGTGCACGACGATGAGCAGGAACGCGGCCTGGACCGCCCCGAGGACCGCCGCAGGCCAGAAGCCCGAGAACGCCACCACGAAGTCGGAGGCGTTGGAGGCCAACGCGCGTGCCGGCACCGGTCGCACGATGAAGAAGATCATGAGCGCCCCGACCCACAGGGCGAGCGGGAGGAAATACGGTGCGAAGCCCGTCCCGTAGTTGGGCACCGATGTCCGCTTCACGGTGTCGAGCGCGACGGGGTCGCTCATCACGCCGACCTTCGCGGCGCGCACGGCGGCGGTGTCGTTCGGCAACAGCGACACCCCGTCGGCCAGCCCGTTCGCAAGGACCGAGGAGCCGGACGAAGCGTCCGCGAGGCCGCCCGCGAGCGTCCCTGCCCCGTGGGAGAGTGTGATGAGGCCCGCAGCGAGATCGGTGGAGCCGGCGTCGGCCCTCGCTGCACCGCTCGCGAGTGCGATCGCGCCGCCCGCCACCTTGGCGGATCCGTCCGCGAGCGCTCCGGCGCCGGCAGAAGCGGTGGCCATGCCCCGGGAAAGGGTCCCGGTGCCGGCGGCGACCGCGTGTGCTCCGGCGGCCGCGGTGGACGCACCGTCAGCCGACCGGCCGACTCCCGCGGTGTAGCCCGCGAGCGCGCCCGAGAGATCGGATGCGCCGCTCTTCACCCGAGCCGAGCCGTCGGCCAGTCCGGAGAGCAGGGGAGCGGCGTCGGCCAGGCTCGTCTCGAGCTGTCCGAGGCCGCCGGAGACCTGCCGCGAGCCGGTCAGCGCGGCTGCGAAGGTGGGATCGTCCGCGGCCTCCGGGTGCGCAGCGGCGTAGGCGGTGAGCGCATCGGCCACCTGCGAGGAGGCGCCATGCAGCTGCGTCGTCGCGCCCCCGGCCTGCGTCAGCCGGTCGGCGGCCTGCCGGACGCCGGCGTCGACCTGTGCGGCGCCTGCCGACAGTTGCGAACCCGCGTCCCGCAGCCGCGGCGAGGCGGCGACCAACTGCGATAGCCCGTCCGTGAGTGCGCCGAGTCCTCCCGAGAGCTGCTGCGCCCCGGCATCGAGGCCGGCCGCGCCGGTGTGCGCGGTACCCAGGCCGGTCGCGAGCGTTCCCGCACCGGTGGCGACGTCACCCGCGCCGGCCTTGAGGGTGCGCGCCCCGCTCGACAGGGTGGTGAGCCCGGTCGCCAGCGTACGGGCGCCGCTACGTGCGGTGACGAGCCCGTCGCTCAGTCGCACCGACCCGCCGCGTGCGTCGAGGAGGCCGCTGTGCAGTCGTGACGCGCCGTCGGAGGCGTCCGACATCCCCGAGCGCGCGTCGGCGAAGCCCACGAACATGGCGTCGACGTAACCGCTCACCGCGCTGCGGGCCGCGGCGTCGCGTACCTCGGTGTAGACCCGGGTGCCGATCTGGCCCGCCAACATGTTGTCGGCGTCGTTGGTGGTGACGCCGAGCCGCGCCTGAAGAGGCGCCGAACTGTCGGCGGAGGCGAGATGCACGCTGAAGTCGCGCGGGATCGTCAGCGCGGCGTAGACGCGGTGCTCGCGCAGGGCCGCGGAGGCCTCGGTCGCGCTCATCGCCTCCCACTTGAAGACGCCGCCGTCGCTCAGCTCGCGGACGATGTCGGCGCCGGCCGAGATCGTCGTGTCGCCACTGCGCGCGATGACATCCTCGTTCACGAGCGCCACCGGCATGTCCTTGATGTGGTCGTACGGGTTCCAGAACGCCCACAGGTAGAGCGCGCCGTAGAGCAGCGGCACCATCGTGATGACGCATACCGCCACGGCGATGAGCGGATGCCCGAAGATCCGGCGCCCCTCGATGCCTCCGAGCCTAAGCGACCTCATCGGTGTCCTCCTTCGTGCCGTGCAGTCTCAGGGCCAATATGACGTCGGCGTTCGCAGCCAGGCGCGGGTCGACACATGCGGCGATGACGGTGACGCCGGACTCCGCGATAAAGCGCAGCACATCCATCAGCCGCACCTGCTCATCGGGAGTCAGATCGTGGTCGGCGTCATCGACGATGAGCACCCGGGGATGGGAGGTGAGCGCGAGGGCCACGCCGAGCAACTCCTTCTCGATCGCGGTGAGACTTCCCGCCTGGGCCGAGAGGTCGGTCTCCAGTCCGACGGGCTGCAGCGCCGACGCGATACGCGCGGGTGTCGCCGCCTGCCCGCCCAGCACGAGTGCCTCTCGGACGTGGTCGCGCACGCTGAGCGTGTCGGAAAGGTCGTTCACGCCGGCCACGAGCCCGAGCGCGGTGCGGCTGCGCACGGCTCCTGCGTTCCGAAGTGCGTCCTCGCCGAACGAGCGCATCCGGCCATCGGTCGGCTTCATGCGTCCGGCGAGTGTGAGCAGCAGTGCCGTCTTGCCGGAGCCGGTCGGGCCCACCAGCATCGCGAGCGAGCCGGCCGGCACGCTGAACGTGGCGTCGTCGTACACGGTCCCGCGTCGTGTCCGCAGGGTGAGTCCGGCCGCCTCGACGGCCGGGAAGGGTGCATCCATCGGTATCTCCGATCTGTCCCGTTAATAAACTGACTGGTCAGTCTAGTAACGTGAACAGCTCACGTCAAGAGTCTGCGAAACGAGGGCGTGCGCCTCCCGGCGCGGGCCCTTCGCGTACCATGGCGCCATGCTCATCCTCGTGGACGGCTATAACGTCACGAGGGCAGACGATGCCACGCGCAACCTGCTCCCGGACGATCAGCGGCTCGCTCTCATGCGGCGGCTCGCCGCTCGCGGTCGCGGTCTGCTCGGTGCGGGCAGGATCGTCGTGGTGTGGGACCGTGGCCACCGCGCGGGCGAAGAGGACATCGGCGGCGTGGAGGCCGTGTTCTCGCGTGACGAGATCGCGGACGACGTGATCGTGCGCATGGCGGAGGCTGAGTCCGGGCCGGTGACCATCGTCACCGCCGACCGGGAGCTCAAGTCCCGCGTGCGCGAGCGCAAGGGCCGTTCGACCCTCATGCTGCCGTGTGAGACCCTGTTCGAGTCGGCGCAGCAGACCCATGCGAAGCGGCGCACGCCGCAGCGTGAGGCGTATGGGGGCCTGCCCAAGGGGCACGCCGACATCACCAAAGAGCTCGAGGACATGTGGTTGCCGAAGGGGGACTCCAAGTAGTGCCAGGATCAGGTGTCATCGCCAATGTCATCGCCGTGCTCATCGGCTCCGCCATCGGGCTCGGCTTCGGCCGGTTCATCACCGAGCGGTTCCGGAAGATCGCCTTCTACGCCCTCGGGCTGTCGACCTTCGCCATCGGCGCCACCATGGTCATCGGCGGGCTCATGAAGGCCGACGCGGCGGGTTCCAAGTACGCCGTGCTGGTGCTCGTGGTCTCGCTCGTGACAGGCGCCCTGCTCGGCGAGGCGATCGGCGTCGAGGCGGCGCTGGAGCGGTTCGGCCACTGGCTGCGCAGCGTCGCGGTCCGCGTCCCGGTCTTCAAGGCCGCGGCGGGCGAGGGCGAGCACCAGATGGTCGAGGGCTTCGTGGTCGCCTCGCTGCTGTTCTGCGTGGGCACGATGACGATCCTCGGCTCGCTCCAGGACGGGATGGGCGCGCCCGGTCTGCTCTACCTCAAGGCGCTGCTCGACGGCATCGCATCGATCGCGCTCGCCAGCGCGCTCGGCATCGGTGTGGGCTTCTCGGTCATCCCGATCATCATCGTGCAGGGCGGGATCGCGCTCGGCGCGCACGCGTTGCAGCCATATCTGACCACGGGCGTCATCTCATCGATGTCGATGGTCGGCGGCACGCTCATCCTCGCGATCGGGATCGACCTGCTCGGCATCAAGCGGTTGCCCGTGGGCAACTTCATGCCGGCCGTGGTCATCGCGGGGGTGCTCGGCGCGTTCTTCATGTAGCGCGGTGCCGCTACGCCTCCTGGCGCCAGCCCGTCACGGTGAAGGCCGAGGGGCAGATGTCGGAGAGCGTGCACACGCCGCAGATCGGGCGCTTCGCCGTGCACACCGCGCGCCCGTGGTCGATGAAGCGGTAGTTCACGTCGTACCACTGATCACGGGGCAGCAGCTCCGTCAGATCGAGCTCCACGTTGTCAGGGTCGGTCTCTTCAGACAATCCGAGCCGGTGCGCGAGGCGGAACACGTGCGTATCCACGGCGATCCCCTCGATCTTGCCGTAGGCGTTGCTGATCACGATGTTGGCGGTCTTGCGCGCCACGCCCGGGAGCCGCATGAGGCCCTCCATCGTGTCCGGTACCCGGCCGTCGAACTCGGCCACCATCATCCGCGCGGCCGCCATGATGGACTTCGTCTTCTGGTGGTAGAAGCCGGTCGGGTGGACGATCTCCTCCACCTCGAGAACGTCGGCGGCTGCGAGGTCCTCCGGTCGCGGGTACTTCGCGAACAGCACAGGCGTGACCTTGTTGACGCCTACATCGGTGGTCTGCGCCGACAGGATGACCGCCAAGAGCAGGTGCCACGGGTCACCCGAGTAATCCAGCGCGATGTGCGCCGCAGGGTAGAGCTCTCCGAGCCGTCGCATGACCTCGCTCGCGCGCTGTTCGGTCGTCATCTCAGCAGCCATCGGGAGCCCCCTCCATCGGTCCGTTCCG
>Ga0209125_1003267_pt1 | contig 11363 bp, 11 predicted proteins | sample BarGraIncub1131A_FD_184503 | JGI IMG/M metagenome (GOLD analysis project Ga0209125, IMG submission 184503) | Arctic peat soil microbial communities from Barrow, Alaska - Barrow Graham LP Incubations 11-31A (SPAdes) (version 2) | ecosystem: Environmental > Terrestrial > Soil > Wetlands > Peat... | reverse complement strand
GCCGCCGTATTGCGTCATTAAGTACTTGATAAAATCTTCCCGCTTAAAAAGGCGGATATTTTCTTTTGTCCCGATCGTATCCCAGCCGGCCGGCGTATCGCCATAAAGGCAGTTTTCAAAGACATCTTCGATGTGCATTAAAGGATTATCCTCATACATATTTAATTCCTCAATGATAACGCCTCTTTCACGATCAATTTCTTTCTGGTCAAATACCGAATTTAAAAGCATATCGCTTAAAATATTCAAAGCCGCTTTAAATTTAGTCGAGGCGACTTTGACCCAATAACCAGTAAATTCCTTAGTTGTAAAAGCATTGAATTCACTGCCTAAAGAATCGAGATCGCTCGAAATCGTCGTCGTATCCGGCCGTTTTTTTGTCCCCTTAAAAAACATGTGCTCCAAAAAATGCGAAATGCCATTATTGTCTTTAGTTTCATATTTTGAACCGGTTTTAAAAATTAAAAGCATGGTTACTGTTTTAGCCCCCGGAACAGGAATAGTATAAATCTTCGCCTTGTTTGACAAAACTTCTTTTTTATATTTATTCATAAATTTATATTATATTAATCATTATTAACTATACAAGCTCGACTTACAAAATATATATTTTAAATTTACCATACTTCTGCTATAATTAAAAGTAAGAAAATGCTCTAAATAGACAATAATTTTAAATCTATGCCCTATAAAAGACACCTAAATTCCAACCTCTTAAATCATGGCGACGCTTATAAAATAGCGCGCGTCAAGGATATGGCCGAAAATGAAAAGCCGCGCGAAAAGATGATCCAAAATGGCGTCGGCGTTTTAAGCATGGCGGAATTATTGGCGATTGTTCTAGGCGTCGGCACAAAAAAAGAAGAAGTTTTCTCAATGTCTTCCCGTTTATTGCGCGAATATGGCGAAAAAGCGATCGCTTACCAGAAAAACCCCGAAACAATCTCGAAAGATTTAAATATTCCGCTTGTTAAAGCCTGCCAAATTGTCGCTTGCTTTGAACTGGGCCGAAGATTTTATCAAAAAAAACCGGGCGGACTGATAACTATCCGAACAGCGGCACAAGCCTATGAACATCTTAAAGATATGGGCGACCTAAAAAAAGAACAATTCCGCGGCCTCTATTTAAATAATCATTATCAACTCGTTTATGATGAGGTAATTTCCATCGGGACGATGGAAGCCTCGCTTGTCCAAACGCGCGAAGTTTTCCGTCCCGCTTTAGAATATTCCGCCGCCGCGATAATTATCGCTCATAATCATCCCTCCGGAATTTTAAAAGCGACACAAGCCGATCAAGAAATAACCGATAAATTAATCGAGGCCGGAAAAATCCTTGATGTCGAAGTTTTAGATCATCTGATAATCGGCAAGAATAAATATATTAGCATTCTTTAATATGGGAAAAAAATACGAAATAAAACCGCTTTTTTTATTAGTCCGCGATGTTAGCGGTGCGAAATTCCATATTAAAAATGACGATTATTTCGGAACAGTGGCGACGATTTTAAATCTGATCGGTGGAGAGATAAAAAAAGGCGAATACCCGAATCGGCTCGCCTTAATTAAAACTTTAAATAGCGTAAAAAAAGATTTATTATTCCTGCAAAAAAATTATCAGATCAATCCTAAAATAAAGAATAGAAAAAATATCCCGAATGGCAAACTGATCAGCCAGTGATCAACCATTAATAAAACTATTAAAGCGGCTAAGATCGCCCAAGAATAAGTTTCACGGCGATCTTTTATTATTAAACAGACTAAAAAGCCGGCAAAGAAAAGAAAAGCAAAAAGCCCGTTCTCGCTTAAAACTAATAAAAATCCGTTATGAACCGGCTGGTTAGCATAAGCTGGAAGCTGATGAGCATTTTCATTCGCCAAGACAACTTCATAATTACCGATTCCCGTTCCGAAAAACGGATTCTGTTTAATCAGATTTTTCGCCTGTCCGATATATAGCATTCTTTCATTAATTGACTTCTGTTCTAAACGGGTTGTCGCTTCGATTCTAACTGCCAGTAAATCCTGATAAGGTTGCGCGATAATTGCCAATAAGATCGCTGAAAAAAATATTAACGCCAAAAAACGCCCGATCATCCAGCGATCTTTTTTAACGATTAAAGAAATCAGAAGAACAAATAAACCGACAGCATATGCCAGCCAGGCGGCGCGGGAAAAGGTAAAAAATAAAGCGAAAAGAGCGGAAAAATAAAAGATAAAAAAACAGATTGATTCAAAAACCTGGCGGTTAGAATCAAGAACTTTCTTTTTTACAAGCAGATAAGCGACTAAAATCAGCGATATTGCTAAGACGCCGCCAAAAATATTCGGATGATCAAAACCGCCATAAGCTCTTAAAAAACGGCCGGAAGCAGTTTCAATAACGGCCACACCAAGATTTTGCGGGTCATGGGCGGCTAAGCCGAGATATTTAAAAGCAAAAGTGCTTTGTGTAAAAAACTGATATATCCCTAAGACCGCTTGAAAAAAAATACTGGTTAAAAATATATAAATAAGCGAGAGCTTATCAAAATATGATTCTTCGTAACCCTTGAAGAAAGTTCCTTCGCGAAGCAGGTAAAACAAGCCAATCGCCTGTAAAAAAACAACATAATGATAAAAAGCCAGAACCTGATCAGGCGCCTTAAAGAAAGAAGCAAAAATAAATATTTCCAAGCCCGCTAAAAAATACCAGACACTCGTGATACCTCGGTCGGTATCCTTATGCCGATACCGATATATAAAGAAGGCGACTAGAATAACCAGCAGTATCAGCTGGCTGACATAAAGACTAATTTCGATAAAATTAGTTTCACCGGATCGTAAAATCAGCTTGGTTTGCCAGGGCAATAAAAAAACAAACAGATAAAATGAATACTGAAAAAAAAATTTAAGAAATTTCGTGAAGCGCATAATTTAATTTTTCTAAAATCTCGGCGTTGCGGTCGCGCCAATATAATTTTAAAATCTGATCATTAATAAATTTACCTTTTGAACTTTCCAAAACTAACTTTAGGGGCGCGGACATTATTTTTAATTGCCATTTTTTGACAATTTTTTCTAGATAATCAAAAACAATACCTCTTTTTCCGGTCAGTTCAGCTTTTAAAATAGTTTGCTTCCCCTTAAGGTTATTAGCCAGTAAAAAATTCTCGTAAGTTCCTTGTTTATTATACAATAAAACCATCGTCTTTAGCCAATAATCAAAATAGGGATCTTCCGGTTCAATCTTGAGACTATCAAGATTAAGATTATCCTCGCTGATATAAAAGCTTAAACATAATTTATCGCGCTTAATTTTCTGCGTCGGGCGTTTATTTAAAATTTTAGCAATTCCCGCGCAAAAAAACCGGCTTAACCAAATCCGACCCGGCGCGCTAATGATAAAAAGATCGATATCGCCTTCATCGCGCATGTTATGCGCTCCGATGACATTAGCCGAAGTTATAACCTTTATAAAAGGTAGGAGGGCAAATATTTTTGCATAGCGCCGCGCAATCTTAAGCTTGCGCACCGAATAATTATAACGTTCTTGCCTGAGCTGAACTAGCGATTCGCGTCCTTTTAAAAAATAAAAACCTTCCTTATTTTCTAAAATATTTCCTAAAGAATCAAGCGTCAAAATAATTTCCGCTAAAGAATATTTCCGCCCCAAATGAATGAATATTTCGTAGGGCGTTAAGGGAAAATCAAATAAATTAAAAAAAACGATTACTTTCTTAATCTCTAAAATTTTTACTTCCGTATTGCTTAAATTTAAATCCGCCATCTTAATCGCTTAATTTGATTATTCATTTTTTGGCCGCTCGATCTTTAAAACTTCGATCTTAGATTCCTTATCCGTAATCTTGGTTACATCCTTATCGATTTTTTTAAATTCAGCGTAGGCATTATTATAATGATTGACTGTCGTTGACATCGAGATTCCTAATTTTTTCATAAATTCATCATAAGAGCCCATGTGCCTTTGTAATTTTTCAATGTTGGCCCTAATTTCTTGCGCTTTTTCCTCAATCTGCATCGCTTTTAGACCCTGGAGAACAGTCTGTAAATAAGCCAGGAAAGAAGTCGGTGAAACAATAATAACTTTCTTATCGCGGAAAGCATATTCAATCAGATCTCGCGTATTAACTTTTACCGCCCCGACCGAATTAACTAATAAGTCATAATAAATTGCCTCGGAAGGAATAAACATAAAAGCAAACTCCATCGTTTTTTCCGAGGGCTTAACATATTTTGCCGTCTCGTCGATTCGGTTCTTAAGATCCTGTTTAAATTGAATTTCTAATTTCTTACGAGTCTCGACATCGGTCGCGTTTAGCAAGCGCTCATAATTTTCGAGCGAAAATTTCGCATCAATCGGAATAATCTTATCCTTAACAAAAACCACCGCATCGACAATTGTCCCATCCTTAAAAGGATATTGCATCTGATAGGAATTAGGCGGCAAAACATTTTTCAAAGTCTCTTCTAAAAAATATTCTCCTAGAACACCGCGCTGTTTCGGATTCTTTAAGATGTCTTGCAAACTTTGCAACTGGGCCGAAAAATTAACAACTTGTTTATTAGTCTCATCAAGTTTCGTTAATTTCTCAGTTACGTCAGCAATGAGTTTCGCTGATTGCGAACTTATTCCTTGCATAATCTTCGCGTTCTGGCCGAATTGATCTTGGCTAGTACGATGCGTTTCCGATAACTTCCGATCAAGTTCTTGGCGCAGTTCACTATTTTGCTGCGATAATTGGGTTAATTTCTCCGATTGCTGAATTAAGCGCTCCGTAACCGCATCGATTTTCTGGTCGCCGCCGCCCTCTTTCTTGCGCAATAACAAAACAATAACCAGGCCTAAGCCGAGCAGTAGAACAAATAATAAAAAATAAACGATAGTAGTATTCATATATTGAGGTTATTTATAACTTGATTATAGCCTAGGCGGCTTTTTTTTAAAAGTTGACAGGAATAAAAAATCCTTGGAACAGGTCAGGGCAAAGGCTCTGACTTTTTCCAAGGATTAGTAAAAGAAATTTTCTATTTTTTGGCGATGAAGCGATCTTTTTGACCGAACGACAAATAGTCGTCCGATTTCCATGTTTCGATTTTAATATTCTCAGGACTACCGGCCACACCTTCGCTGACCATTACCTGGAGGACGTAAAATTTACTTCCGTTTTTTACCAAAAAAAATGCTGTGGAATTTTTTAACGCAACTATGTATTTTAAAATTGCGTTTTTCACTTGCGAAGTCGTAAATGCGACTTTTTCTTTTGCAGCGTCGGTAGGAAACACATCATCGAAGCTGGCATCCTCTTTTAGAATAAACATTTCCGCTGACGTAGCAGGGGTAGCAGGGCTGGTTTGGTCCAAATTATAATTTTTATAATTCTGGTCCGTCTTGAATGTGATGTCATCGGCCAGCTTCTCTCTACCAGAGGTCGGCTCAATTGTTAGTTTATCCTGACCGGGTATTGGCTGGATAAATTTCTGTGCATTAACTGTGCTGGCCATTATTAATCCGACCAGGAAAATCATTATGATTTTTTTCATGCTTAAAAAATTTAAGGTACAACTTTTATTTTTTGATTGTTTTATTTGTTCGATTTTACTTTAACTACATATCTTAGTACGGAAAAGCTCTTCTGTCAATATTCTAAAAATCCCCGATTTTATTTAAAAAACCACGTTTCAAAAACGGGGTTTTTATTATGATAACAGGCTAATTATTCTTATTTCTTCAATAAATCTCTAATTTCGCTTAGTAATTTAACTTCTTCAGAAACTTTTTCTTCGACAATCTCTTCGGCCGGCTTTTCCTCGCCTGGTAATTTAATAGCTTTTTCTAAATTTTCTTTCAAACGGATTATGAATTTAACCATCAAGAAAACCGCAAAGGCAATGATTAGGAAATCAATGATATCCTGTAAGAAAACGCCGATATTCATCGTTACGGCCGACTTGGCCGCTAAGCCATTGCCAGCCACCTGCGCTTTTTTCAAAATTATTTTTAGATTATTAAAATCAATCCCGCCTAAAAGGAGCCCGATCGGCGGCATGATAATATCATTAACAAATGAAGAAGTAATCTTACCGAAAGCGGCGCCGATGACAACCGCAACCGATAAATCAACGACATTGCCTTTAACGGCAAACTCTTTAAATTCTTGCAAAAGACGATTATATTTTTTCATATTATTTATGCCCAAGTAACGCCCGCTACTTTATCCTCTGGGTCCTTAAAGCGCATAATTCTGATTCCTTGCGTATCGCGGCCTAAAACATTAACTGATTTAAACGGCGTTCTGATTACCTGGCCTTGTTCAGAAATAATTATTAAATCCTTATCTTCCATGCTATCCGCATTAACTAAGAAAGCATTAGTGATATCGCCAGTCTTATCGGTAACTTTGGCGGTTTTAATACCGCTGCCGCCGCGACCCTGAACTTTAAAAGCGCTAAGATCGGTTCGTTTACCGAAACCATGCGACATAATTGTTAAGATTTGGTAATTTCTTTTTTTCTCTTTATCAGTTTTGGCAACGCCCATGCCGATAAGCACGTCTTTCGGATGAAGTCTGATACCATGGACACCGCTCGCCCCGCGTCCCATATCGCGAACATCAGTTTCCTTGAATCTAATCGCTTGGCCTTTGGCGCTGACTAATTGAATATGGTCAGAACCGGAGGTCGGCTTGACCCAGATTAATTTATCATCGTCTTTAATCTTAATCGCGATTAATCCGCTACGTCGAACGTTAGAAAAAGCGTTAAGTTCAACTTTTTTAACTAAACCTTTGGCGGTTGCGAAGAATAAATATTTGCTAAAAACCGCTTTATCTAATGGTAAAATAGAAGAAACCTGTTCGCCGCCGATAAGCTGCAAGAAATTAACAATCGGCGTGCCTTTGGCAATTCGCGAAGCTTGCGGAATTTCATAAACTTTAAGCTGAAAGACGCGTCCTTTGGTCGTAAAGAATAAAACATCATTATGCGTTAAACTCGTAAACATCAAATCAACCGTATCTTCTTCTTTGGTGGTTAATCCCATAACGCCTTTACCGCCGCGCGCTTGAACCTTGAAAGTATCCGGTTCTAAGCGTTTAATATAGCCGTCGCGAGTCATCATAACCATAGTCTCCTCATTCGGAACTAAATCTTCCATACTGAATTCAGCAACGCCATGAGGAACGACTGCCGTCCTTCGATCATCACCATATTTTTCAACTAAAGTTTGGAGTTCATCGCGGACAATCGCCAAAATCTTCGCGACTGATTTTAAAATCGCTTCTAATTCTTTAATGATCTTTTGTTTTTCTTTTAATTCAGTCTCAATCTTTAATTGTTCAAGATTAGCTAAACTCTGTAAGCGCATCTCTAAAATCGCGATCGTCTGCTTTTCCGATAACTTAAATTTCTTGATTAAATTTAATTTCGCGACCTCCTTATCTTTAGAAGCTTTAATCGTTTTAATAACTTCATCAATATGATTTAAAGCAATCATTAAGCCTTCTAAAATATGAGCGCGATCTTTCGCTTTCTGTAAATCAAATTCCGTGCGGCGTCTGACCACTTCTTGGCGGTGCTTAATATATTCTTCTAAAATCATCTTGAGAGTTAAAACTTTCGGCTGAATTCCATCAATTAGCGCCAACATATTAAGATGAAAAGTTGTTTGTAAACTAGTATGCTTATATAAAGAGTTCAAGATTTTTTTCGGATAAGAATCTTTTTTAAGTTCAATGACAATTCGAACACCATCTTTATCTGATTCATCGCGCAGGGCTTTAATTCCTTCAACTTTTTTATCTTTAACTAAATCCGCAATCTTTTCAACTAAATCCGCTTTATTGACCTGATAGGGAATTTCCGAAATAATAATCTGAAAAGTTCCACCTTTTTGTTCTTCAATGTCAGCTTTACCACGAATAACCACGCCACCCTTGCCGGTTGCATAGGCCGCTAAGATTTCTTTATTATCATAAATTATGCCGCCAGTTGGAAAATCTGGTCCTTTAACAAATTGCATTAAATCTTCAACACTCGCTTCCGGATTTTCAATTAAAAGATTTATCGCGCCCGCTAATTCCCGTAAATTATGCGGCGGAATATTAGTCGCCATCCCAACCGCGATGCCCATCGTGCCATTTAATAATAAATTAGGTAATTTCGCCGGCATAACCTGCGGTTCGGGATGCGAACCATCAAAGTTTGGAATAAAATTAACTGTTTCCTTTTCAATATCATATAGCATCTCCTCGGCAATATGTGATAATTTCGCTTCGGTATAACGCATGGCCGCGGCATTATCGCCGTCCATCGAACCAAAGTTTCCTTGGCCTTTAACTAAGGGGTAGCGCATGGAAAAATCTTGCGCCATACGAACCATCGATTCATAAACGGCGCTATCGCCATGCGGATGATATTTACCTAAAACTTCACCGACGACTGTCGCTGATTTACGAAATTTTCCGCCCGCCCTTAAACCAATGTCCCACATCGCATATAAAATACGGCGATGAACCGGTTTTAAACCATCGCGGACATCCGGCAAAGCGCGCGAAACAATTACGCTCATCGCGTAATCCAAATATGACTTGCTCATTTCCTCGCTGATCGGCTGTTCTTCAACAATTCCATAAGCAGTTTTGCGGCGGAGATTTCCCGTCCCTGGCGCATCATCTTCTCTTGTTTCCGTCGCTAAATCAGCCGACATATCCCCGGTCTCTCTTTCTTTATGAGGTTCAGATTCTTTTATTTCTTTATCTTTTATTTCCTTTTTAGGCATACAGAAATATTTATATTTATCATTTTATAATCCAAACTAATAAGCAATCTGCGTTATTCCTTCACAGCCGGCCGGTATCCGACAGGGCTTAGACGCGCCGATTGTCGGCATACAATCTATATAGGCCGGACATTTAGAATCTTTTACTTTTATCTGGCCAGGTGTACTGCTTGAAATCGGAGTTGTTGAAGCGTTAATCGGACTTGAAGTCGAATTAGCCGTTCCGTTAATTACCTTATTTAATAAATCATTGCCGGCTTTATTTGCCGCTTCTTGTTTTTGATTAGCAACATCATTCAAGCGCTGATTAATTTCCGTCATCTGATTATTAATATCACTCTTGAATTTTGTTAAATCTTGCGTCTGGCCGTTATTATTATTTATCATAATCGGCCGCCAGAGATTTTTCATATTAAAAACCCAAAGTAAAAATATCAAGACGATAATGGCGCCGACGCCAATTTTCATCATTAATATTTTTTTCTGACGATCCTCGCTGTCCATAAAATTAAATTTATAAGAATTATTCTTTAATCCCGTCTAAATTTACATCATATAAAATTTCTTCGGTAATTAAGCGGTAATTCATAATTTCGTCATCACTAAACCATAATGGGATTTCTCTTTTCGCATCGGCGACCGGATCAGAACAATGAATTAAGTTACGAATCGCCCGATTATCAAGATTGGCCAGTTCATAAGAATCTAAAGTATAATCGCCGCGAATAGTACCGCCGTCTGAAGATAGGGGCTCCGTCGCACCGACTATTTTTTTAATAATTCCGACCGCTTGATTTCCTTCCCAAACCATCATAATAACCGGGGAACAAGTCATAAATTTAACAAGCGCCTTAATTATATCCTTACCATATTCGATTGCTTCTTTTTCAACTGGCAGGCCGGCAGCAACTCGCTGATCCAAAAGACGTTGTCCCTGTTTTAAAAACCAGGCGTCATCCTTATTATAATGCGTCCAAAGTTTTTCTTCGTTGGCATTAGCAAATTTTATCGCAACCAATTTTAAACCGGTGCTCTCGATTCTTTTAATAATCTCTCCAACCAAACCGCGCTGAATAGCATCTGGTTTAATAATAACAAATGTTCTTTCTTTTTTTGCGTTGTTCATAATTTTTTCTTTATTTTCTTAGATACTTAGAATTACCAGTTCCATATCTTCGGACGGCAAATCTTTTTTTGAAATTTTTAATTTTTCTTCATAACTCGGCGTTAAGCCCAGTTCTTTAATAAATTTTTCAATCGGGTCTAAATCGATTTTCAGACCTTCGGTTTTATAATGCATCGGGATAACTATTCGCGGCTCAATCTGGGAAATAACTTCAACCGCTTTTTTAGCATCTAAAGTATATTTTCCGCCGACCGGAATAAGCAAAACATCCGTCCCAACCAGTTTCTCGAGCTGTGTATTATCTAAAATGGTTCCTAAATCACCTAAATGAGCGACCGAAATATCATCGACTTCAATCCGATAAATAATGTTACCGCCCCTTTCTTCACCCTTTTTCTCATCATGGAAAGAATCGATTCCTTCAATTAAGATCCCTTTTCGATCATATTCACCGGCACAATCAATAATAAAAGGCGTGCCGCGTAGAGCAGCGGTATTATTATGGTCATGATGTTGATGAGAAACTGTGATAATATCCGCTTCAAAATTAGGAACTTTTAGGCCAACTTCTTTATCAAATGGGTCGGTAACTAAAGTTACCCCGTCCGGTCCAATCTTATCTTGAATTTTAAAGCAAGAATGCCCCTGCCAAGTAATAATCATAAACTTTGTTTCGCCTCCGCTGAAAGCGGATGGGAATTATTAAACAATAAAAAGAGGTCTTTAACCTTATCTACAGCATAGCAAATAAAAGGCTCAAGGTCAACCGAAAAAAATATTAAAGATATTAAAAAATCAATGAAAAACCCCGAAAATCCTAATCGTTCCCTGCTGATCGGTACGAAAAATCTTTAAGCCCAGACCTTGCGCTCTCTCGACTATTTCCGGACTTGGGAGATTAAATTTATTATTGATTCCATCGGAAATTACAAAATCAGTCGGATTAACCGCCTTTAAAAATACCTCACTGTTAGCAGTTTTCGAACCATGGTGCGAAGCTTTTAAAACATCAGCCTTTAAATTAAAGTTTGATTTTAAAAGATAACGTTCAACGATAAGGCTATTATCGCCGGCAAATAAAAAGCTATTTTTGTCGCAGTCTAACTTGGTAACGAGCGAATTATTCTGATCATCAGGAATCTTTAAGCTTTCCGGATTCAAAATATTTAAAAAGCAATCTTTTTCCAAATCAATTTTTGCGGAATTGGCCAGAGGAGTTATTCTGACTTTATTATCTTGCGCAACTTTTAATAAATTATCTAAAAGTTCCGATTGCCGCTTATTAGAATAAATTAGGTTCTTAACCTGATATCTTTTAATGACTTCAATTAGACCTGTTGCATGGTCATCGTGATAGTGGCTAAGAATAAGATAATCGATTTTTCTCCGGTAAAAAGGTAAAACTTCGCCGAGACGATTCAAAACTAAATTATCCGGACCGCCGTCGATTAAAACTAA
>Ga0209125_1003266_pt1 | contig 11363 bp, 9 predicted proteins | sample BarGraIncub1131A_FD_184503 | JGI IMG/M metagenome (GOLD analysis project Ga0209125, IMG submission 184503) | Arctic peat soil microbial communities from Barrow, Alaska - Barrow Graham LP Incubations 11-31A (SPAdes) (version 2) | ecosystem: Environmental > Terrestrial > Soil > Wetlands > Peat... | reverse complement strand
ATTCCAGGTTATAAATATCCAGAAGAGGTAGATCTTACCAGTAGAACTTCTTTTACAATGAATTCCAAAACAGGGGTTATCATTTGGGATAAACCAACAATACAGGGAGAATATAACATTTCTTTTAAAATTGAGAAATGGAGAAACGGTGTTATGATTGGATATGTAACCCGTGATATGCAGGTAACTATTGCCCCCTGTCCTAACATACCGCCAATAATCGATCCTGTACCTGATACTTGCGTAAAAGCTGAGTCTCTTCTTACATATAAAGTCACTAGCACTGATGCCAATGATGACACCTTAACATTTACTACAACCGGCATGCCTTATAATGTCCCATCCAGTCCTGCAACTTATACTCCAGAAGGAACAAATTTAGGATCAACTACTGGAACTTTTAATTGGAATATAAGTGCAATACACTACAGAAAAAATCCCTATCAGGTTTTTTACAAAGTAACAGATAGTCATGAAGGTTCCAATCTTTCAGATGTAACTTCAAATTTCATTACAGTTATTGCCCCTGCTGTTAAAAATATCAGAACATCTGTTTTCCAAAGAGGTTTTAATGTAAAATGGGATCAATCAGTCTGTACACAAGCAACAGGTTATAATATCTATAGAAAATTAGGGTCGTCTACACTCTTCTCTGATTCATGCACACAAGGTGTGCCTTTAAATTCAGGGTATTCATTAATAGGTACGGTTAATGACCCAACCTCACTTTCATTTATAGATTCAAACGACGGTAAAGGACTTACTTCTGGTTATACATATTGTTATATTGTAACTGCCATTTTTGCTGATGGTGCTGAAAGTGCTCCATCCGAACCATATTGTTCACCGCTAATGATTCCATTTATCACAGTTGTTCAGGATACTTTAATTTCTTGTCAATGGACTACTTTAACAATCGATTCAACAATAATTAAATTCATTAATGCCGATCAACAAACCATTTATAACTGGACTTCTTCTCCTGAGTTAGAACTTTCAAATGCTAACAAACCTGATGTTCAGGTAAAGTTGATTACACAAGGTTTACTTTCAATAAAAATAGTTGCTACTTCAGGTTTGTATACTGATTCAGCAAAGATTTATATCCGTGTATATCCAATTCCAGATCCAAAAATTAAATTGATAGATCTTGGTGGATTACCTGATTCAGTAATGTTCTACAATAAATCACATAATTCAGTTAGAGCTGAATGGCTATTCCCGGATGGAACAAGAAGTTCCAACCATGATTCGGTTTTATATTTGTTTAATTCAAATGGTTATTATAGAATTTACCTAAAAGTCTATAATTTATTGGGTTGCCCTGATACAACTTCCATTCTTTACAGAGTGGTCATGAAAGGTATAGCTATGCCAAATGCGTTTGAACCCGAAAACCCAAATAGTGATCTGAATAGGTTCAGACCTGTTGCCATTGGTCTTCAAAGTTATTATCTGGGAATCTGGGATTTATGGGGAAATCTGGTTTGGGATTCAGATAAACTTGTCGATACAAAACCAGCAGATGGATGGGATGGCAACGACAAGAAAGGCAGGAAAATGCCTTCTCAAAATTATATCTGGAGAATGAAGGCTACCTATATTGATGGAACTGTGTGGAAGGGAGTTAAAGACCATTTTGGGAAATTTCATACAGAAGGTACGCTAAACCTCCTAAGATAACTATCAATGAAAAAATATTCTACCAGTTACTCTTATTATCTTCTGTTGGTTCTAAATTTGTTCTGTATTCAGCTATATGGTCAGGATGTCACCTTTACGCATTTTATGCAAAATCCTATTTATTACAATCCTGCTGCTGTTGGAATAGATCAAGGACTTTTAATTTCATTGAATTACCGCAGAGCTTTGATGTATTTGCCTTCAAAATTTGAAACCATTGCAGTGGGTTTGGATCAATCGTTGCACGATACAGATATTAAGGGATTAGGAGGAGTTGGTTTATTTATGACCAGAAACCAGGAAGGTGATGGTAATTATAGCACTACTGCATTGGGAATACCCATTTCTTCAAGGGTCATCATCAACGATAATTTCAAGATACAATTAGGAATTGCACCTGTATTTTATCAGAAATCGATTAATTTTGATAATCTCGTTTTTTATGATCAACTCCACCCCTATTATGGAATCGTTGTTCCAAAATCTCAGCTTTCTTTACTGACTTCAAATCAAACTGTTACATTCTTTGATTTTCATATTGGTATGTTTGGTCGTTACGAATCTGATCCTACGGATCAGTCCAATGTCAGAAATGATGTTTTAGATTTTGGATTCTCAATTCAACACTTACCCGAACCTAACCAATCATTTGAAAACGTAGTTGCAAAATTACCTTCCAAGTATTCGCTTATGATGCGTTATAGTCATGTTATTGCGACATACGGATATCAGACAGCTAGTGTTCAACCAGTGATGCTACTTGAGAAGCAAGGAAGTATGAAAAATTTTATAACAGGGATAAATTTTAAGTATAAAACATTCTCGACCGCAGGTTATATGAGGCATGAACAAAATAGTTTTCTAAAAGTCACTGAATTATTAATGCTCATTGGGACAGAATTCCATTTGCATGAAGGCTCATTTTCGACAATGCAAATAAACTACAGTTTCGATTTATTAGTACATTCAACCCAGGTTAATAAAAACATTACGAACGAGATTTCCATAATTTTAAAGCTTCCTTCAATTCACCATCCAAAAGACCCTTGTCATTTTCATTTTTAATCGTTTACAAACTGTTAATACTAAGTGTAGACTATTTTACTTTCCTTATCCCATTTTGGGGAATCTCTCTCCAAGAATGATAAAATTAACAAATTATATTAAAATTAAATGTTATTATATATCTGTAAATCAATTTGTTAATTTGATTATTAATTTGATTCCCTTAATTGGCAAGGTTTTAGAAGTATTTTTAAAAAAAATATGTTTCACCATTAAATTTAAATAGTTATGCTAGAAATTTCAAAATCAATTCTGGTCCGTTACAGTTTTAACAAGGACCTATTCTCCAGCGAGCTTAAAAAGCTGGTATTATTAATGGGTAGTAACCCCGATGAAAGTCGCAATCTACACGAATGGTGCAGAGATTCTTATGGAAAAAAATATGGAAGAGAAATTCGTAAAGCTTTTAAAAACCATGTATAACATATTAAGATATTAGAAATTTTTAAAAATTTATTTAATTATGTCAGACTCCATTTAAGCAGGATACCTTCACGGTTATCCTGCTTTTTTATTTTCTTAAAATATTGATAAATATCTTGATAATCAGATATTCATAAATATATAATTATTTTATAATTTCATTATAAAAAAGAACAAATCAGCTTATTATTGATTATATTGTAATAGAAATATTAATTAAAACACTAACACTAAAAGCTGAATCAACAATATATGCCAATTGAAGAAAGAACCATCGTACATTTTGACCTGGACAGTTTCTTTGTAGAAGTTGAACGTTTGCAAAACAGTCTGCTTAAAGGAGTGCCGGTTATCATTGGCGGTCACTCTGACCGGGCAGTAGTAGCAAGTTGTAGCTATGAATCAAGGAAGTACGGTATTCATTCTGCAATGCCAATGAAGAGAGCTTTATCACTTTGCCCTCAAGCAATAGTTGTTAATGGGAATATGGAGCTTTACAGCAAATATTCACACATGGTTACCGAAATAATTTCCGAAGCATCACCACTCTATGAAAAGGCCTCAATCGATGAACATTATATCGATATTACCGGTATGGACCGGTTTTATGGTTCATTTAAATGGGCGCATGAGCTTCGTATGCGAATAATTAATGAAATCGGTCTTCCAATCTCATTTGGCCTTTCTGTAAACAAAACAGTTGCAAAGATTGCAACCGGAGTTGCTAAGCCTAATGGAGAAAAACATGTAACACTGTCAATGGTACGTTCTTTTCTTAATCCGCTACCAGTTAATAAAATCCCAATGATTGGTAAGAAAACAACTGAAGTACTCCATAACAATAAGATTTATACGATTGAAGAATTAAGCAACCTATCACGTCTGGAAGTTGAAAATATGCTTGGAAAGTATGGCATGATGATTTGGGAAAAGGCAAATGGAATAGACAATTCACCTATCGTTCCATACCATGAACGTAAGTCGATTAGTACCGAAGAAACATTTGATATAGATATAGATGATTTGAAACTCATTGACAACCTGATGGTCTATATGACTGAAAAACTGGCATACCAGCTTCGTCGGGAGGAAAAGCTTACTTCATGTATCACAGTAAAAATCAGGTATTCTAATTTCACTACTCAAACAATACAGAAACAAATCTCATATTCATCATTTGATGAAGTGTTATTGAGAACTTCGCGAGATCTATTTAAAAAACTGTATAAAAAGGGTTTAAAAATTCGTTTAATTGGAATTCGTTTAAGTAACCTGATGCAAGGTTCACCCCAAATTGATCTATTCAATGATACAAGTGAAATGATAAATCTCTACCAGGCTCTTGATAAGATGAAAAAGAAATATGGCAGGAATGCCATTCAGCGTGCAGGAGGAATGAAGTCTGATCCTGATCATAAATCACCAATAGACTGATCGTTTAACAATTACTAAATCTTGATCAATAATTCATCTTGCATAAATCGTATGAGTTGACTTACATTAAAAATACTCAAATATTGGCAAATAAAAAAGAACTTAATTCGTCATTACCTATTGATTCGCACATTTATTTATAAGAATAATTGGTTAATTCTAAAGTCATTGATTAAGCTTCATGGTGTTCTCCAAACCTTTTTTTATCTTTGCAAAAAAAATACTGCATCACAATGGGAAGAGCATATGAATATCGAAAGGCCAGAAAATTTGCCCGTTGGGACAAGATGGCCAAGACATTTACCCGCATAGGAAAAGAAATTGAAATGGCTGTGAAAGACGGTGGACCAAATCCCGATTTAAATTCACGCCTTCGTGCATTGATTCAGAATGCACGCTCAGAGAATATGCCTAAAGAAGTTGTTGAACGTGCCATTAAACGTGCCATATCAAAAGATACCACTGATTACAAAGAGATTTTATACGAGGGATTTGGCCCTTACGGCATTGCAATACTTGTTGAAACTGCAACAGATAATCATACACGTACAGTTGCCAATATCAGGACTTGCTTTAATAAATATAACGGTAGTTTCGGTACACAGGGCTCGGTAGAATTTATGTTTGATCATAAATGTCATTTTAAAATCAAGAATAACGATCTGAATGTTGAAGAACTAGAGTTCGAAATGATTGATTTTGGAGCAGAAGAAGTATTTGAAGATGATGATTGCATCATGATTTATGGAGAGTTTTCTAGTTTTGGTTCTCTTCAGAAAGAAATTGAGGATAAAGGATTCGAGATTATAAGTTCTGGCTTTGATCGTATTCCACAAACAACTAAGGAGTTAAATGAAGATCAACAAATTGAAATCAATAAGCTTATCGATAAAATTGAAGACGATGACGATGTTTTAACGCTCTATCATAACATTGCATAATCAACTAAAAATAAAATTTAAAAAAGGTCCTTTTAAAAGGACCTTTTTTATTTTCACAACTTAAAATATTAATAGATTTTTTTTGCATCTTTGAATCAATTTCATAAATTAGCTAGGTTAATAACTAATATAAATTATTCGATTATGGCAAAAGAACGATTGTAACATTGCCCGGAGATGGCATTGGAAAAGTTGTGTTGGATGAAGCAATCCGCGTATTGGATGCTGCTGGCTTTGATGCCGAATATGTACATGGTGACATTGGCTGGGAATTCTGGTGCAAGGAAGGAAATCCACTTCCCTATCGCACGATTGAATTATTAAAAAAACATAACGTTGCACTCTTTGGAGCTGTAACTTCAAAACCAAAAGACAAGGCTGTATCAGAACTAAGGCCTGAGCTTCAAAACAAGGGGTTCACTTACTATAGTCCGATAGTCGTTATGCGACAATTATTTGATCTGGATATTTGCATGCGCCCATGTAAAACATTCAAGGGAAATCCACTTAACTTTATCCGACGCGGAAAGAACGGCACGATTGACGAACCTACAATTGACACCATGATTTTCCGACAAAATACGGAAGGATTATATGGTGGTGTTGAATGGACGAACCCTCCGGAACTAGTATATGAAGCTTTGATGACCCATCCCAAGTTCAAGGAGAATTTTGCCTGGTGTCCCCGTAAAGATTTGGCAGTATCTACCCGCATTTTTACGCGCAGGTACACTACCCGTATAGTTAAAGCTGCTTTTAAATATGCAAGTAATCGTGGATTCAAAAGTGTAACTGTTTGTGAAAAACCTAATGTAATCCGCGAAACATCAGGAATGATGCTTAAAATTGCTCAGGAAGTGAGTAAAGAATGTTATCCTGATATCCGTGTGATAGATGTAAATATTGATGCCATGATGATGTGGCTGACTAAAAATCCTGAAAATCATAACGTAATTGTCTCGGGAAATATGTTCGGAGATATTGTTTCAGACGGTTTTGCAGGACTGATTGGTGGTCTGGGTTTCGCTTGTAGTGCCAATATTGGCCCTGAGTTAGCAGTCTTCGAACCAACACATGGTTCAGCACCCAAGTATGCCGATTATGAAACATCTATCGTTAATCCAATTGCTATAATCATGTCTGCTTGCATGATGCTCGACCATGTTGGTGAAAATATAAAGGCTGATAAAATCAGGCAGGCAATTTCAGAAGTTATTGAAGAAAAAAAGGTAATGGCTTATGATATGTTGAAGTTAACCGGGTCTCCTGATGTCATTTTCCAAGGTGCTGCGTCAACACATCAAATAACAGATGCCATCATTGTCAAACTTTAATATTGTATTTATTTCAATGAGAAACCGGTTAAAAGTATCCCTTTTTCTAATACTGCTGACTGTTTGTGGTTATACACAAACAATCAGCAGTTACATGCCTTACTATGCATTTGCTACTTTGCGAAATCAGGATAAACCTTCATTCGTATTACGTAGGTTTGTACAAAATGGTAAAGTGATTTACCTGATTGTAGATTCTGAAAATCTGACTGTTTCTTTGGTACCAGAAAAAAACCTTACGCTGAAACCAGATAGCTTAAAGGGTTTACTCAATACATATCCAAATTGTAGTTATTCAAGAGCCTGGTACAAAGCTCAGGGAAACGCTAAACCCCTTCAGGATGCAGGAATCTCTCATGCAATACCCGATAAGTATGGCATTATACTGACCATTGACTTGTGCCCTTCAGAAAAGCCTCTCGATCGTTCTATATTTATTGAGATTCTGCATCAACTTTCAAATATTGAAAAACCTGTACCACTTGCCATCAGCATATCAGGACATTGGTTGCTTAGACATCAGGATGATATTGATTGGCTCTTAAAGCTTGATCGAAGAAACAAAATAGATGTAATTTGGGTAAATCATTCATTCAATCATTATTATAATAAAGAACTTCCACTCTATCTGAATTTTATGTTGATGAAAGGAACCAATGTTGATCAGGAAGTGCTATTGAATGAGAAAACGATGATTGAACACAATTTAGTTCCTTCAATATTTTTCCGTTTTCCTGGCCTCATTTCCGGTCCCAGGGTTTTCAGAAAAGTAATGGATTTTGGATTAATTCCAATTGGTAGTGATGCATGGCTTGCAAAGGGCGAACATGCTAATGATGGGAATATTGTACTTGTACATGCAAATGGAAATGAACCTTTAGGAATCAAAAAATTTATTGTTCTATTACATCAAAATGAATCAAATATTCATTCAGGACTATGGAAATTATTTGATTTAAGAGAAAGTGTAATAAAAGAAGCTGATTTTAAAAATCAAATTTTAAAATGAAGGCAATGATGACAAAGCTTGAAAGTGTTTATAAATTATGGCCCGAACTTGAATGGATTCAGAATGCCGATCTGAAAGACAAGACTGCACATACTTGGGCACTGGCTTTAGAGAAAAGTGTACTAACACCCGAAGACCTTGTCAGGATACCCTTTACATTGCTTTGCGGGCCAGACCTTAAAGTCAGTTTCATGGCTCATAAACGCTGTGTTGTTCATATTGCTAAGGAAGCAGCGTTAAAAATGAACAACTTCTTCGAAAATGAGTTACCAGTAAACATGGATGTACTCTTTGCAGGCGCTATACTTGCTGATGTTGGCAAACTTCTCGAATATGAATTGAAAGATGGAAAAACCGTTCAGGGAACATATGGTAAATACATCCGCCACCCCTTTTCAGGAGTTGCTCTTGCAGAACAATGCGGCATTCCACCTGAAGTCTGTCATATCATCGCTGCTCATGCTGGTGAAGGAGACATGATTAAACGCTCTGTTGAAGCTTATATCGTTCACTATGCTGACTTTATGACTTTTGAACCCTTCAGAGAAAGATTAAAACCATGATCTGCCATTATGAACATCATTGAAAAAATCATTAGCAACCATTCCGGACTTGAAAGTGTACACTCCGGAGATATTGTAGATGTATCCATCGATACCCGGGTAGCACGCGACTTTGGTGGCGCCAATGTAGTGAAGAACATTATTGAAAATGGACTGGATGTAAATGATCCATCTAAAACATTCTTCACCTTTGACTGTAACCCGGGAGGTTCGGATCAGAAATATGCAGCTAATCAACACTATTGCAGACTATATGCCCGAGAACATCGTATTCGTGTCTTTGATATTGATTCTGGTATCGGTACCCATCTCGCCATAGACAAAGGGCTTGCCTGGCCCGGTAGTACTTTTGTATCTACAGACTCACATGCCAATATCATGGGAGCAATTGGTTCTTTTGGACAAGGGATGGGTGATCAGGATATTGCTGCCGCATGGGCTAATGGTTTTATATGGTTTAAAGTTCCAGCTTCAGTAAAAATTGTTTTCGAGGGGATAAAATCAGACCAACTAACTGCAAAAGATATTGCCCTAAATATGCTCACTATATTTGGAGCCAATCAGTTACTTGGCTATTCAGTAGAACTTAGTGGACCAGTCATTGAACATCTTACGCTGGATGAGCGGATTACAATTTCATCTATGGGAACAGAGATGGGAGCAATTATATTATTTATCTCCCCTAACGAGTTTGTAATTCGCGAACTACAAGAATTAACAGGTACACGTTATCACGCTGTTGAAGCAGACCCTGATGCTGAATATGAGAAGGTGTATGAAATCGATATCAGCTCTTTTAAACCAATGGTTGCCAATCCTGGCCACCCGCATGATACTGCAGATATTAATTCGGTAAAGGGAATAAAGATTGATTCAGCATTTATTGGTAGCTGTACAAATGGACGTATCTCCGATTTAAGAATAGCTGCTTCTATTTTAAAGGAGAGAAAAATTGCTCCTGGTATTGTATTGAAAATTGTTCCCGCAACGGATCAGATATGGATGCAGGCACTTGAAGAAGGTCTTATAAAGATTTTCAAAGACACAGGGGCATTGGTTTCAAATGCCGGTTGTGCAGGTTGTGCAGCAGGACAGATCGGACAAAATGGGCCAGATGAAGTAACGATAAGCACCGGCAATCGTAATTTTTCAGGAAAACAGGGTAAAGGATTTGTCTATCTTTCATCCCCGGCAGTAGTTGCGGCATCAGCTGTAGCAGGTTTTATTACTATTCCGGAAGAGATACCTTCGCAGCCTGCAATCTTCGAACCTCCAGTAATATCATATCAGTCCACTAGTGCTGTTTCCAAACCAAAAGAAGAGAAGCCTTTCATTTTAGAGGGACGGGTATGGTTTATTCAAAAGGATGATATTGATACCGACATGATTTTCCACAACAGGTATCTTACTATTACCGATCAAAAGGAAATGGGGAAATATGCTTTTGACAATCTGAGCGGTTATGAAGATTTTTCAGGTAAAGCAAAACAAGGGGATATCATTGTCACTGCAAAGAATTTTGGTGCTGGTAGTTCCAGACAACAAGCCGTAGATTGCTTTATTTCATTGGGAATTAAATGTATCATAGCTGAGTCATTTGGTGCTATTTATGAAAGGAATGCGATCAATGCTGCTTTACCAATCATGACGTATAAGCCGGGACAAATGGATGAGCTTGCACTCTCCGAAGGGGATAACATCAGGATAAATTTGCTAACCGGTGAAGTAGAGAATCTGACAAAGCAGCATAAAACAGTGATTAATAAGTTTTATGATGCTCAGAAACAAATATATCAAAACGGGGGTTTGCTATAATATTCTGATTTAAAGAGAAATTATTTTTTAAGGATACATAATATATTGATTATTTAACAAAAAGCTTACAATACAATTATGTTTTATTTTACTGTACTTGTAATTGTGATATACCCTGGATAAGAGATAGGGAATTTTCCAACCAGAATCGTTGGCTTTGCTTTCAGCTTTATCCGGGTAGGCTCTCCATTAGCGCCCGCCAGATTAAACCCAAAGTTAAGTAACGATTGTCCACTTTTACCTGATAAAGCTTTACGTAGATCAATGTTCATCCTTAAAGGAATAATAGTCGATCCATTTGCTGGAATAGATACTGGTTCTTCGTTAACACCATTAAGCATTTCAATATCATCTATTAACAGAATCCACTCCAACCTGTTTAAACCGGCAACTTGTCCGTTAGGATTATGTGCTTCTATGTTCAGGTTAAAAGTTAATGGTAATGTACTCCCTGTCAAGGCAGCTGCCAATCGGGCGGCATCACCAAAATTCAGATCAGAAGTACCTTTATAATTTTGCACTGAAATTCCGGCAATCCTGACATCCTGAACATCATTCAGTTTGAAGTCACATTTTGCAAAACTTGCAATTTGTTGAACCTGTTGAACGACACCACATGAAGTTATGGCAATTAAGGTGAAAAGAAATACAAGTATCCGTTTCATGATGATTACTTTTTAGTTATCTGATTTTGATGCCCGTTTCCGTTCATTTTCATCAAGAATAATTTTTCTGACACGTAAAGATTTCGGTGTTACTTCAAGATACTCATCTTTTGCAATAAACTCCATAGCCTCTTCCAATGAAAACTTAACTGCAGGAATAATATACGACTTTTCATCAGTACCTGAAGCACGAACATTACTCAATTTCTTAGTCTTGCAAACGTTAACAACGAGATCGTCAGGACGGATATGTTCACCAATAATCATACCACCATAAACCTCATCGTTAGGACTGATATGGAAAGAACCACGATCTTGTAATTTATTTATTGCATATGCAATAGCTATACCCGTATCAATTGAAATTAATGTTCCGTTTCTACGACCAGCTATTTCACCTTTCCATGGTTCGTAACTTTTAAAACGGTGAG
>Ga0209125_1003262_pt1 | contig 11374 bp, 10 predicted proteins | sample BarGraIncub1131A_FD_184503 | JGI IMG/M metagenome (GOLD analysis project Ga0209125, IMG submission 184503) | Arctic peat soil microbial communities from Barrow, Alaska - Barrow Graham LP Incubations 11-31A (SPAdes) (version 2) | ecosystem: Environmental > Terrestrial > Soil > Wetlands > Peat... | reverse complement strand
TATAATAACATCTCTTATATAGCAATACCCCGTCATATTGGGCTTCAAGCCATATTCTCTTATATATTTTGTTGATAATACCTTCAATTCATCATCATAGAGAATTTTTGCTTTTTTCGCTAAACTCGACTTTTGATGTTCAGTTGTATAATATTGCTTTTTACTTGCATCAGAGTATAGTTGCCTTATTCTTGTTGCGATAACGGTTTCATCAAATGGCTTAACTATGTAATAATTTGCTCCAAGATTCATAGCTCTAGTAATATAATTTTCCTTACTGATGGCTGAAAAAATGATGAAAATTGGTTTATATTCACTTGCGTATTCTTTTGAATGCTCTAAAACGCCAAAACCATCTATCTTAGGCATAATAATATCTAGTAAAACAACATCAGGTCTTTCTTTTTCAAGGAGATCAATTGTTTCACGGCCATCTCCAGCAATACCAATTATCTCAAAGTCCTCATTTTGTCTCAATTTGTCAAAAAGCTTATTCGCTGACAATAAATTATCATCTGCAATCAAAATCTTTATTTTACTCATTGTACCCCATTTAACCCTTTACTTTATTTGTAGCTAACTATGAACACTAAAAACTCAAATTATGTTTATAACTTTTAGTATCTTGTTGCATAATAATTGGGGATCATTAGAATCACAATCCAAAACGGTATCCGCATATCTGTTATACAAGGGACTTCTCTCATTGTATAAGTCTAGCAAGGTTCCATTTGCTCTGACTAATTTTCTCGAAGCATCCATTCTTTCCTCAATAACATCATATTCCGTATTCAAGTATATAACAATACCAATAGATTTAAGGTACTTCATTGCCAAATCGCTGTGAACAAGGCCTCCTCCAGTAGCAAGAACGCAATCGTTTTGTTTGATTTCTATAATTACTTCATCTTGAATACTGAGAAAAAACTCGCGCCCATTCTCTTCGACAACTTGTCTTGGAGTTTTACCTGTTTTTTCAAATATAAGCTGATCACTATCTATGAATTTATAATCAAGCATACTTGCTAGTAGCTTACCTATAGTTGTTTTACCACTTCCTGGCATACCTATCAGGATAATATTATTTGTGCGGACGTCCCTTATCATAAGCTATTCCACCTGGCATCCATATCTGTAACGCTCTTCATACCAGCTGACATGAAAATACTATCTACTAAGGCTATTCTCACCATCGCTTCACAGATCGAATAAACTCTTGGCACTAATGATGGATCACTTCTAGAGGCAAATTTGTGTACAACAGGTTCAAGTGTTGCTACATTTACTGTCAACTGATCCTTCATAATGGTCGGTGTCGGTTTTACTGCAACGCGTATACGTATTTCTTCACCATTTGATATACCTCCAAGCATTCCCCCAGCTCTATTTGTCTTGAATCTGATACGACCTGTTTCTTTGTCATAATAAGGTGTATCGTTACATTCTGAACCTTTTTTTGAAGTGACTCCAAAGCCTTCTCCGATTTCAATTCCCTTTACTCCTCCGATAGACATTAGCCCATGAGCAATAGTTGCACTGAGTTTATCAAAAACAGGTTCTCCAAGCCCAGCTGGCACTCCTTTTGCAATTATTTCTATTGCACCGCCACACGAATCTCCCTCTTTTATAACCTCAAGCAAGTCATGTATCATCAATTCTGCAATCTCAGTATCTGGACAATTAATATCATTTATCCTGTAGTTTTGTTTGGCTGTCTCATACGAAAACGGACCTGCCTTAATGCCGTGAGATTCAACGGTAAACGCTATTACATCTATTCCCATATTGTCCAGTATTACTTTAGCAACAGCGCCACCAGCAACTCTTGCTGCCGTTTCACGAGCAGAAGCCCTTCCAGCGCCCAAATAATCTGAGTGCTCACCATATTTTTTGAAATAAGTATACGCAGCCTGCCCTGGTCTCAGCAAGTCTTTGTTGCCTTTATGCTGTTCAATATGAGAATCTCCAATATCACTACTTGGTATAATCATTCCAACAGGCGCACCGGTTGTTCTATCATCCTGCATAACACCAGAAAAAATGTAGACCTTATCGGCTTCAGACCTTTGAGTATGCAATTTTGACTTTCCCGGCCTTCTTTTGTCCAACTCCTCTTGAATAATTTGTGCAGTAAGCTTTATACCAGCTGGAACTCCATCAACGATTACGGCTAAGCCGCCCCAAAGCTCCGAAGGTATATCGTCATTTTTTCTAAAAGCTCCCGAGTATGATTCTCCACATGTTGTTACTCTAAACAATCTACCAAACGTATTCCCCACCATATATTAGCCTCCAAATATTTATTCAAATTTCATCTATGCTTTTGATATTTAATATAGGCACTATTCATTAAGCTCTATCTTACCACCACAGCTTCGAATACATTCAACAAAGCTTGGGAAGGTAACACTCATGGCTTCTGCAGTATCTATTATTGTTTCACCCGAACAATTTAGTCCGGCAATTGCCAAAGACATAACAATTCTATGGTCATCATGTCCATTAACACTACATCCCTTTAATTTACTTTCTCTTATGACCAAACCATCTGGCAGTTCTTTTATATCAGCCCCCATTTTTGAAAGCTCTTTACACATAACGCTTATTCTATCAGTTTCTTTAAGTCTAGCTTGGGATACATTAAGCAACCTAGTTTCCCCCACGGCAAAGCATGCAGCTACCGCCATAGCAGGAAGTGCATCTGGAATAGAATTCATATCTATCGTTCTTCCGCGGAGATTATTGCCTTTAATAGTTATACTATTTTCATTATAGCTAACCTTTGCCCCCATATCCTCAAGTATAGCAAGTACCTTTTTATCCCCTTGAGGATCTGACATATCAAGATTTGTTAGAACCATTTCCTGTCCAGAGATTGCAGCTTGCACCATAAAAAATGTTGCAGAAGAAAAATCCCCTGGAATAGTACATTCAAAAGGTGAATACTTCTGTTGACCTGGTATAAAAAACTCTCGCATTTCATTGTGACTGTATCTAATTCCAAATTTGTCTAACCACCACATAGTGATTTCAACATATGGAATTTCGTTTAGTCTTGTAACCTCAATATGCGTATCTTTTTCCAAAAGAGGTGCATTTATTAGAATTGATGATAAGTATTGGGAAGTAACAGCATCCAGCTTTGTGAAGCCGCCTGTTGCTCTTCCTTTTATTACTACAGGAGCAGAATCATTTCCTCTAGTGGTATAAGCCTGTCCGCCTAAATTGTTAATAGCTTGAACAAGTGGGCCTATCTGCCTCTTTCTTATCTGATAATCACCAGTGAAAACTGAATATCCTTGAACTAACGCAGCTGTCATTAAGCCAAGCCTGAGGCTAGTTCCAGAGTTTCCTACATCTATTATATTTTCCGGTACTTGAGGATTACCTCCAACTCCGTCAACTATATAACAATTATCAGATAAATTATAAACGACGCCAAATGATTTACATAAATTTACTGCTGAGATAGAATCGCTTGAAATAAGCGGATTTTTTATTTTACTCTTTCCATCCGCTAATCCTGCAAAAAACATTGACCTTATTGTATGAGATTTTGAACCTGGTATACTAATCTTACCTGAAACATCTGAATGCGAAACTTTTAAAAACATTTTCATTCACCTACCATATTACAATTTTATTTTAAACTCAATCTCCTAACCCATGCTACAAATGTTACATACCTTATGATATTACAACTATGATGTTTTCGTCAATTCTTTTGCTTATTCTCTCATTTTTCATTCTAATGCATCCATTCTGGTAACTTTATGTTTTGGAGGTGGCGGTCCAAAAAATTGAAAGTAATTGCAAAGTAATCTTCCATTATATAACTTTCTTTTTTTATCAGCGTTTCTACCAAAAAGCTTTTCAAATTCTAAATTTGAAGTTATTACATAATAAGACCAAGAATCAAACTTATTAAATACTGTGCCCATTTCTCTATATAAGTTTTCAACATATTCCTGCTCTCCCAATCTCTCTCCATATGGTGGATTACAAATAATATTACCATACTTATATCTAGATCTTATATCCGCAAGAGGTAGCCTTTGAAGGTGAATAGCATCCTCCACACCGGCCTTCTTGGCATGGTACCTTGCTATACTCATAGCTTCTTCATCAATATCCGAGCCAAGGATTCTAAGCTCATTTTCCTCAATTATCATGTCATAAGCTTCGTCGCGCGCATCGTCCCATAATTTCTGAGGAACAAAGTGCCATTTTTCTGCATCAAATTCCCTACCCAGCCCAGGTGCTATATTCTTTCCAATTAATGCTGCTTCAATTGGTATAGTTCCACTCCCGCAAAAAGGATCAAGGAGAATTCTATCTTTATTCCAATGGCTAACCAGTATCATAGCACATGCTAAGGTTTCCTTTATGGGAGCACAACCTACAAGTTTTCTATATCCTCTTTTATGAAGACCTGCGCCACTTGTATCTATAGTTAAAGTAACAATATCCCTCAGCAGAGCTACCTCAATCCTATATCTAGGGCCAGTCTCTTCAAACCATTCGCATTTATGGCGTTGCTTCAGTTTTTCCACAATAGCCTTCTTAACTATAGCCTGGCAATCTGAAACACTAAACAGCTTTGAGTCTATTGATTTACCCTCAACTGGGAACTCCGCATCTACAGGAATAATTTCGTCCCAAGGCAAAGCTTTCGTCTGTTCAAAAAGCTCATCAAAGCTCAAGGCCTTGAACTCCCCTATTTTTAAAAGCACTCTACTCGCAGTCCTAAGCCATATATTGGTTCTGCAAATAGCAGACTCGTCGCCAGTAAACGTTATTCTACCATCTTCAACCTTTTGATCGAAATATCCAAGCTTTTTCAATTCTCTAGCGGTTATTGCTTCTATACCAAATGCAGATATAGCAATAAGCTGTATTTTACTCATCTGTATGCCTTTCAAATCTGTGTATTTTATAGTTAAAATATTACGCAATTTACAATACTTTTATTCAAGTACTACCATTATAACCTCGAGAATACTTTAAAACAACAATAATTGCCAAACACGTTTTCAAATATTATAAATGATTATTTGAAGGCTGTTTTTGCTCTGAAACAGCCATTCATCTTTCATTAACAAATGACGCATGCTATTTTATTACTTGCAATTATTTCAATTTCTACCTTCTCATTGCTTCTATTAAATATTTATTTTTTATGCGTAAACCTTTATTCACCAATGGTTACAGCTATTTTTGTATATATAATTTTTTTTTGCAATAATCAAAATGAAATTTATGACTTTCATGCTTGCAATTCCCAAGGTACAATGATATAATTTAGATGGTAAAAAAAGTTAATATTTGGTGTACAATGGAGTATGCTGTTATATTTTGGCATACAGTTATTTAAACTGTATTTTTTTATTGCCATTTCATTATTCTCCTGTCACCGAGCTAATTACATAATAAATTTATAAAAATAATATGTAGGAGGGTTTAAAAATGGCAATTTTGAAAAAAGTAATGGATCAGGTAGTTAAAAGAAATCCTGGTGAACCAGAGTTTCATCAAGCCGTAAAAGAAGTTCTTGAATCACTAGAGGTTGTTGCCGAAAAGCATCCCGAGTGGGTTGAAGCAGGAATATTCGACAGATTCGTAGAGCCTGAAAGACAGATTGTATTTAGAGTAGCTTGGGTTGATGACAATGGTAAAGTTCAAGTAAATCGTGGTTTCAGAATTCAATTCAACAGTGCAATTGGTCCTTATAAGGGTGGTATAAGACTTCACCCTTCTGTTAATGCAAGTATTCTTAAGTTCCTTGGTTTTGAACAAATTCTCAAGAATTCACTCACTGGACTTCCTATAGGCGGTGCTAAGGGTGGCAGTGACTTTGACCCTAAGGGTAAGTCTGACAATGAAGTAATGAAATTCTGCCAGAGCTTTATGACAGAATTATCAAAGCATATCGGCGAAAATACCGACGTTCCTGCTGGAGATATTGGAACAGGCGGAAGAGAAATAGGCTTTATGTACGGTCAATACAAGAGACTTAAGAATGATTTTACTGGTGTTTTAACTGGTAAAGGTCTTACTTGGGGTGGAAGCTTAGCTCGTACTGAAGCTACTGGATATGGTCTCTGCTATTTCATGGATGAAGCTCTAAAAGCAAAAGGCAAGTCCTTCAAGGGTGCTACTGTAGTAGTTTCCGGTTCAGGAAACGTTGCAATATATGCTACTGAAAAAGTACATCAATTAGGTGGAAAAGTTGTTTCATTAAGTGATTCAAATGGATATATCTATGATCCAGATGGAATTAAGCTTGATACAGTTAAGCAATTAAAGGAAGTTGATAGAAAACGTATCAGTGAATATGTAAAAATACATAAAAACGCAACATATACTGAAGGTTGTTCAGGTATTTGGAGTATAAAGTGTGATATCGCTCTTCCTTGCGCTACGCAAAATGAAATCGACGAAGCGTCTGCAAAGCTGCTAGTTGCAAATGGTTGCTATGCTGTCGGCGAAGGTGCTAATATGCCTTCAACTCCAGAAGCTTGCGAAGTTTACTTAGAAAACAAAATTATATATGGACCTGCAAAGGCTGCAAATGCAGGTGGAGTTGCAACTTCAGCTCTTGAAATGTGTCAGAATAGTATGCGTTATTCATGGACGTTTGAAGAAGTTGATGCTAAGCTTAAAAACATAATGGTAAACATTTACGCAAATGTTAGCGCAGCCGCAAAGGAATATGGTTATGAAGATAATCTTATTGCCGGCGCAAACATCGCAGGCTTTATTAAAGTAGCTACTGCAATGTATGCCCAAGGAATTGCTTACTAACTAAAACTCTCATATATTGAGACAGTCAAGGTAAACTGTACCTTGACTGTCTCATTTTTATTTTATTCTAGCCATAATCAACTGTTAAAATCGAACCCAAGGTTCAGTTTTTGGAGTTTCACATATGAAAGTAATCTCTTCTTTTTTTGTCGGGTGTATGAAAGTAATAGAATGTGCCCAAAGTGCTATTTGTTGACCGGGCTTATTTACATCTGCCCCATATCGCTGATCTCCATACAAAGTGTATCCTGCATGAGATAGTTGAACTCTTATCTGATGTGGCCTCCCAGTGTGTAGTTGTATTTGTAATAAACTCAGCTCTCCATTTGACTGTAGTACTTCATAGTCAAGTACCGCTTCTTTTGAGCCCTCTATACCTTCTCTCACTACTGATACCATGTTGTTAAAGCTATCTTTTAAAAGATAATCCCTAAGCGTGCCCTTTTGTTTTTGAGGAGTCCCTCTTACAATAGCAAGATATGTCTTTTTAAATGATCTAGTTCTTATTTGTTCACAAAGTCTGGCAGCTGACTTAGAGGTTTTTGCAAATACCATGATTCCGCCTACAGGCCTATCAAGCCTATGTACTAATCCAAGATAAACCTCTCCAGGCTTGTCATACCTCACCTTCAAATCCTGCTTCAATATGTTTAGCATATCTAAATCATTTGTATTATCCCCCTGCACTGGTATATTGACAGGCTTTTCAACAACAAGCAAATGATTGTCCTCAAAAATAATATTTGGTGTCACACATTCTCCCACCTTCCATATATACCACATGGAAGTATTAAATCTGATTGACTTACAGGTATTCCTACCTCTCCACAGCTATGCACACCTTTGTAACGGCTCCCTAAAGTTTGTTTTAGAATATTACTAAGTACTGTAGATGAAAAACCTGTGGTATATGAGTTTATTAAGAAAAATAAGGGATTATCTGAAAGCAATCCCATACATTGTTCAACAAAATCATAGAGGGAATCCTCTATTTTCCATATTTCGCCATTTGGTCCTCTTCCATAAGAAGGGGGGTCCATGATGATGCCATCATATTTTTTGCCCCTGCGTATTTCTCTTTGAACGAATTTCATGCAATCATCTGTAATAAATCTCACGGGTTTATCTGCTAAGCCTGAAAGAGCTACATTTTCTTTTGCCCAGCTAACCATTCCTTTAGCCGCATCTACATGACAGACCTCTGCCCCTGCATAAGCAGCTGCAACAGTGGCTCCACCAGTATATGCGAAAAGGTTCAAAACATTTATTGGCCTTTTGGCTTTCTGTATATTATTAATCATCCATTTCCAATTTACAGCCTGTTCAGGGAATAGTCCAGTATGTTTAAATCCTGTAGTCTCAATATAAAATTTCAAATTTTCAAATTTTATTGTCCAGCGCTTCGGAAGTTGTCTTTTATATTCCCATTCGCCGCCACCACTCTGACTTCTATGATACTGTGCATCTGCCCTATCCCATATTTTCGTATTTTTAATAGGCCATATTATCTGTGGGTCTGGTCTCCTAAGGAAAAAGTCCCCCCATCTTTCAAGCTTCTCACCGTCTCCTGTTTCTATTAATTCGTAATCCTTCCATTCATCTGCAAGTAACATTTTTATCTCCATTTCTGGTCTAGGGTAAATTCATTTAATGCCCGTGCCATCTATTTAATAGCCATAATAATTTCAACAATTTCATTTGGATTGGAAACAATAAAATCCGGATTTGCTTTTTCTATAAGTTCCCGCGAATCAAAGCCCCACAAAACTGAAATAACTTTGATACCTATTTTTTTGCAAGCTTCAACATCACGCTGCTCATCCCCAATATATATTACCTCTTCCTTTTTTACTTGTAGCTTGGAAATTAGTTTGCCAATAGTAATATGCTTTCCAAAAAGCCCCTTTGAAGACTGTATATTATTAAACAGGTTTAGCTCATTTGCTTTTAAAAACGTATCGATATTACGCAATGAGTTTGAAGAAACAATATTTAATCCATACTTTTCTCTGTGTAGATACTGCAGCATTTCCTTTACTCCCACAATTGGTTTAATCTGAGCGGCATATGAGTTAAAATTGCTCAACAGTTCAACACCCATTTTAGGAATCTTATATACTGGTATCTTCAGGCTTTCTATCCTCTTTTTCATCGGAAGCCTTAGAAGTTCTTTTATTTTCTCTTCATTTAATGATCGGTATCCATACTTTTCAGCCATTTCATTGCCTATCTTTATGAAGGTGTCTAAAGAATCAACCAGAGTACCATCTAAGTCAAAAATAATTTGCGTAATCATTTTTAGAATTCCATCCTATACTTATTCATTAATTCAGCAAAGAGTTCAGCACAAGTTGGTGGCGTATATGTGATGGTGTTCGCACCTGCATCAATGGTCTCCAATATACTCTCTTGTGTAGGTCCACCCGTTGCAATAATAGGAACTTCAGGGTATTTCTTACGAATAGCTCTAACTACTTGTGGCGTCTTTCCTGCACAAGAAACATTTAATATTGAGGCACCTGCCTCTAATCTCCCTTTTATATCAGTATCTTCTGATGCTATAGTAACCACAATGGGAATATCTATTTTGGCGTTTAATGCCCTTATGATGTCGTTTTTGGTGGGAGCATTAACTACCACTCCTATTGCTCCTTGAAATTCAGCATCCATCGCAATATTAATAACTCGTTTGCCTGTGGTAGTTCCTCCACCCACCCCGCAAAATACAGGTATATCAGACGCACTTATTATTGCGTGAGTAATTATAGGCTGTGGTGTAAATGGATATACAGCAATGACAGCATTTGCGTTACAGTTCTTAATTATGGCAACGTCTGTTGTAAAAATCAGTGATTTTATGTTTTTCCCAAAAATATTAATTCCACTAACTTGCTTAATTATTTCGGGGATTTTAACCATATGCTTTCTAAGGTTCCCTTCTATTTCTGGTACAAAAGCCATAGTTTCCTCCATTTCTCCGCAATGCAAAAGGATGAATATTTTATACTACAAATACTCTTTTGCTATATTTACCTTTTTACATTAATGGTATACTTTTAATATATCCTTAGTATACTAAACTTTTGATAGCACGTACAGTGTGGATACTTATCCTAGATCAAAACAGAAAAAATATTGTAATTTATACTATTGATGATAAAATAATATTCATTCCCTATTCAATACAAATCCAAATGAAATGAGTGAGACAGCTTCTTTTACGCTGCTAACTCACTGTGAAGGAGATAATAAAATTTAATGATGAACAAAAACACTTTATCCACTAATTTTCTTGGTTGCGATAGCAACTTTGATTCATCTAGCATAGTGATTTTCGGTGCTCCTTATGATGGCACAACTACATTTAGGCCAGGTACCAGATTTGCACCTTCTGCCATGAGATTGGATTCCATTGGGATAGAAACATATAGCCCATATTTCGATATTGATATTACAGATTATTCCATTAATGATTATGGCGATTTAGACTTACCCTTTGGTTCGCCAATAAAAGCTTTGAATATAATATCCGAAACTGCACAGTACATTTTAGATAGTGGAAAAAAGCCATTAATGATTGGTGGGGAGCATTTGGTGTCTCTGCCCGTCATACAGCAAGCAGCTAAAAAATATCCACACCTCAATGTTATTCATTTCGATGCCCATACCGATTTAAGAGAAAACTATCTAGGCGAATCACTTTCACATTCTTCTGTTATTAGACGTGTTTGGGATATACTTGGAGACAATCACATTTGGCAATATGGAATAAGAAGTGGTACGCGCGAGGAATTTTATTGGGCTAAGGAAGGTCATACCTCGATATGCCTACACAATTTTGGCGAATTGGACAATGCTATAAATAAAATTGGTAGCTTGCCAGTTTATCTTACAATTGATTTAGATGTTCTTGACCCATCTATATTACCTGGGACTGGAACCCCTGAAGCTGGTGGTGTGAGCTTCCTTGAACTAGTTGGTGCATTAAAAGCCGTTTCAAAACTAAACATTATCGGAGCAGATATAGTAGAGCTATCACCTCATTATGATCACAGTGGATCCTCTACTGCCGTGGCTTGTAAAGTACTTAGAGAAGTTGTTCTAGCAATGCAAATATAGTAACTACTACAAAAAACAAAAGAGAGATTAATCTCTCTTTTGTTTTTTGTACCATCTCTGACCTCTAGGGTGTGAGAATATTTTAATATATGTCTTCCGCCTATTAATCCATTCCAGAGAATGAAGGATATGCTGACTCACCATGTTGTGAAATATCAAGTCCTTCTGCTTCTTCTCTTGGTGTTACTCTGATATCCTTCATGACTGCCTTCAGTATGAACATGATGACTGCTGTTCCAACTATGGCGAGGGCAATAGTCACTCCAATACTTATAAGCTGTGCAACAAATAGCTTTGTTTCACCAAAAAACAAACCATCCCATTTTGCAGCTGAATTTATAGATTTTTGAGCAAAAATACCTGTTGCTATACCTCCCCAAATACCACCAATACCATGACATCCAAATGCATCTAATGCATCATCGTAGCCAAATTTCGGTTTAATAACACT
>Ga0209125_1003260_pt1 | contig 11380 bp, 6 predicted proteins | sample BarGraIncub1131A_FD_184503 | JGI IMG/M metagenome (GOLD analysis project Ga0209125, IMG submission 184503) | Arctic peat soil microbial communities from Barrow, Alaska - Barrow Graham LP Incubations 11-31A (SPAdes) (version 2) | ecosystem: Environmental > Terrestrial > Soil > Wetlands > Peat... | reverse complement strand
TTGATCCCGGTTATCCAATTCCCATTCTGAATTTCGCCATTACCTTGAATATCGTTTTGGCGACCGGAGAAATTCCACATGAAATAGCGCCAGTACATGAAATTGACCTGGTAGGAAAAAAAGTAGCGGAGGTTTTCTGCCATTGTTGGTTTGATGACGGTCTGTATCTGACCGCATCGATCAACCGTTACAGACTCACCCTTGAAATCAGACCACATCTTATACGCTCTTACATGGTCATCTCGTTTGCTGTACATTCGCGGGAAGAACATATTGCATTCCGGATTCATCGCCGGCGTTTCCTTATAACCGGAAATGACGTATCTATCCTTTTCATCGGCTGTTTTTTTTGCAACCTGATTCCAAAGTGGCCCACCTTTTTTATATACAGGTGCACAGTTCCTTCCTTCAGCCTTGTAGCTTATGTCAGAAGCAAACGATTCACCATAGAAAAGAGGTGTTTCACCATATTGTTCGCGATTCAGATACCTTTCAAGCGAAAACATGTTGTTGGGTGAATTCTGATCCATCGGCGGTTTCGCATTGGAACGGATAACCGTAACACCGTAACTGGCATAACCGATAACCATGACCATCATGGCCAATAGAACAGTATTCATGAAACGTGGATTGATTTTCTTCCAGAAAAATGTAAAGCCGATAACAATTCCACAAAGAACAATCCAAACCAAAAAGCTGTCGCCAAAAAATGGAATACCTACTAATATGATGTTTGCTGCAAAGGCAATCTTCATACGTTGGAGGCTTTTCCCGGAAAAAGTTTCTAACAGGCCCCAAATCAAGGTGGCAGCCATCAGAACAACATAAAAGATAGCTCCTGAATTATAAGAGAAACCTAACGTATTGACAAAAAACAAATCAAACCAGCCAGCCATATTGACAAAACCTGGCACGATGCCGTAAAGTACGATGCCAACCAATGCAACAGAACCAAGAAGGGCAAGCAGCGAACCTTTGGCATTGACAACCTTTGCTTTCTTGAAGTAGTAAATGAGCACCAACGCGGGTATGCAAAGGAGATTCAGCAAGTGAACACCGATGGAAAGGCCCATCAGATAGGCAATTAAAATGATCCAGCGATCACCGTTCGGTTCATCAGCAACTTCTTCCCATTTAAGCATGGCCCAGAAAACGATGGCAGTGAACAATGAGGAGAAAGCGTAAACCTCACCCTCGACAGCAGAAAACCAGAAAGTATCAGAGAAAGTATAAGCCAATGCACCAACCAAGCCAGAACCTATGATAGTGATAATTTCGCCGGTGGTCATGTTGTTCTCGTCCTTCGGCACAATCTTACGTGCCAGATGGGTGATGGACCAGAACAGGAAAAGGATGGTTAAGGCGCTGAACAAAGCCGACATGAGGTTGATCATCATGGCTGCTTTTGTACTATCTGCAGCAAAATGGGTGAAAAAATTACCCACGAGCATAAAGAATGGCGCTCCCGGTGGATGCCCTACGTCCAGCTTAAACGCCGTTGAAATGAATTCTCCGCAATCCCAGAAACTGGCAGTCGGTTCGATGGTTAGGAAATAGGTCACTGCAGCAATTGCGAAGGCAATCCAGCCGAACAGATTGTTCACTAACTTGAATTTTTTCATAGAAAAGTTTGATTTGATGGCAATGATAAGTGCAACTTGGAGATTATCAATATACTGAAGTCTTTGACGCCTTTGATTTACGATACCTGTTCAAGCCGACAAAGATAAAAAAAAGCGAATAGAAAAAAACGTTTCAGAGACGTTGACATTCTTTTTGACAAACAAATAACGGATTTTAAGTTTTATTCGTATTTTTGCTGACAATAAATTAATCTCACACGTATGAAATCACTTAAAATTTCTGTGTTTCTATTTTTTGCCAGTACCTTCAGTTTACTGGCGCAGGGCCTTCAACCGGCTCCAATGGATACAGCCATCCGCTATGGGAAACTTAGTAACGGAATGACTTACTATATCCGTCATAACGAACAACCCAAGCAGCGGGCTGAATTCTTTATCGCTCAAAACGTTGGAGCCATCCTGGAAGAGGATTCTCAAAATGGTCTGGCGCACTTTCTAGAACACATGTGTTTTAACGGCACCAAAAACTATCCCGGGAAGAATTTTCTCAACGGTTTTGAGAAAATGGGTGTAAAATTTGGTGTCAACATTAATGCTTACACATCATTAGACGAAACGGTCTATAATTTGTCAGAGGTTCCGACAAACAGAGAAGGCATCATTGACTCTTCGCTTTTGATCCTGCACGACTGGTCCAATTTTGTTTCACTGGAAGACGGAGAAATCGATCAAGAACGTGGTGTTATTCGGGAAGAATGGCGTCAGGGCCGTAATGCCAACCGCCGGATCATGCAGGCACGCAACAAAGTGATGTTTGCCGGGTCCCAATATGCCAATCGGGATGTGATCGGAGATACCGCGGTCATCAACAATTTTAAATATGAGACTTTACGCTCCTATTACAAAAAATGGTACCGGCCAGATCTTCAGGCCATTTTGATTGTCGGAGATGTTAATGTAGATCAGATTGAAGCAAAGATAAAAGCCTTGTTCTCAGATATTCCAGCTCCTGTCAATCCGGCTGTTCGTACCTATTTTACAGTACCTGACAATGAAAAGCCAATTGTTGGTGTTTTCACCGATCCGGAAATGACAAGTACCAATATGCTAATGTTCTGGAAAAGACCGGTATTACCCGACGAAGTTCGTAAATCAATTCAGGGCTATGGAATGAGCCGTATCAACGGCCTGATTTCGCAAATGGCCAGTGAACGTCTGAACAACATTTGTCAGGAGCCCGGATCACCTTTCGCAAATGCCGGTGCAACCATAACAGCTTTTGTTCGCACAACCGACGTTTTCGCATTCTATGGCTCACCCGTTTTGGGAAAGGAAAAAGAAGCCAGAGAGCGCCTACTTAAAGAAGCAGAAATCATCCGTCGTTTCGGTTTTACAGATTCGGAGTTGGAAAGGGCAAAGACTGATGTCTTAAGTTATTATGAAAAAGCGGAAAAAGAGCGCAACCAGCAAAAAAATAATAAGTTGGTAGAGGAATACGTTCGCAATTTCACTTCTGCAGAACCCTGTCCGGACATAAGCTGGGAAAATGACATGGTTAAAAAAATGATGCCATCCATAAGCTTGCAAATTGTAAATCAAATTGCCAGTAGCTATATGACAGATAAAAATTTCGTTTTCACCGTTTCCGGACCTGAAAAAGCAGGATTAATCTACCCCTCAAACGACGAATTGCTTCAGGAAATCGCTGCCGCAAAAACAGCCACCTACGAAGCATTCAAAGACAGTGTTTCCAACGATCCCTTGATTCCGAAATTACCCAAGGCCGGCAAAGTCAAGAAAACTGTAGAGAACAAAGAACAAGGGACCATCGAATGGACGCTTTCAAACGGTATTAAAGTAATATTGAAACCCACAAAGTTCAAGGATGATGAAATCAAGATGAGCGCATGGAGCAACGGTGGCCTTAGTCTGGTGCCTCAGGAAGACCTCATGTCCGGTACATTTACGCCCGATGTCATACAACAGTCCGGTCTTGGAACGTTCAACATTACAGATTTAAATAAAAAACTGAATGGAAAAATCGCATCAGTCACCCCTGGCATCAGTAATTATGAAGAATCCATGAATGGGTCCTCTTCTGTCAAAGATCAGGAAACCATGCTTCAGTTGGCTTATCTTTATTTTACTGCTCCAAGAAAAGATGCGAACGCTTACGATTTGTTATTGACTCAAGTTAAAACGTATCTGGAAAATTCAACTCAAAATCCTCAGAAAGCCTATTCCGACTCTTTGAACGTCATCACTTATGGCTACAATCCTCGGATACAAGTCATGAACATGGAAACCATTGGTAAAGTTGACTTGAATGCTGTTCAGCGGATATATAAAGAACGGTTCGCTAATCCAGCTGACTTCACTTTCGCATTTGTTGGGAACATTGATGTAACTACCTTCAAACCTTTGGTAGAAGAATATCTTGGAGGTCTGAAGACAACTAAGAAATTGGAGATGTGGAAAGACAATGGAATTCGTTTTCAGAAAGGTCAAATTCGAAAAGATATCGTAAAACCACTGAAAGTAAGTAAAACCACGAGCAACATCCGCTATACCGCAGATATGCCCTTTACAATGACCAATCTGGTACGGATGGAGGCCATTGCTTCCATCCTCAACTTGAGGTACACTGCTACCATTCGCGAAAAAGAAGGCGCCACCTATGGCGTTGGTTTGAAAGGCAGTGTGCTGAATATTCCTGTTGAACAGGCCGTATTGCAAATCCGATTTGATACGGACCCGAAATTGGTAGAAAAGATGCTGGGCATCATACACAGCGAAATTGACACATTGGCACTTCTCGGGCCAAAACCTGAAGACCTAGATAAAGTCAAATTGAACATGTTTAAGCAGTATAAGGAAGACAAGGAAGATAACGGATTCTGGTCGTATGCACTTAATCGCTACTACAAGGACAAGATTAACTACGCCGCAGATTTCGAAAAAGCTGTGGAAGCGTTGAGCATTGAATCTATTCGTGCCACGGCAAAGGAATTGTTGAAACAAAACAACCGTTTAGAAATTCTTTTACAACCTCAGAATTGATCTATTCCATAAAAAAGGGCGGAACCGTAATGATTCCGCCCTTTTTTATGCATAATTATTTGCCTTCAGAATTTATTTTTTAGCAACTCCCTGATTTCATTTACATTACCTTTCAAGGCAAAGGTCTTGAATTCATCCACCCATTTGACTTTGGGCAATTTAGCATTTTTCAAATTGGGCATTTCAACCATCTTTTTCATTATTTACCGAATTTGATTTTTCTTGGGGTAATCAATGGTGTAGTGCAGGCCACGACTTTCTTTGCGCTCCTGGGCTTGCTTTATCACGAGATAGCCCGTATTGATAATGTTTCGAAGTTCACAAATTTCCTTAGAAACGATAGAGCGTATAAACAATCTTTCGGTTTCCTGATACAATATATCAAGACGATCCATTGCACGCTTCAAACGGAGATTGGAACGAACAATACCTACGTAAGAACTCATAATTTGGCCAACCTCCTTGGCGCTTTGTGTAATGAGAATCATTTCTTCAGGGAGTCGCGTTCCTTCGTCGTTCCAAAGTGGTATCCTTTCCTCGTAAGAAAGCTTATCAATGACGGAACATGCGTGTTTGGCTGCCGCGTCTGCATAAACGATGGCTTCAATCAATGAATTTGATGCCAGTCGATTGGCTCCGTGAAGTCCAGTACAAGAGCACTCACCTGCTGCATATAGGCGGTAAATGGAAGTGCAAGCATTCTGATTAACCGTAATCCCACCACAAAGATAGTGTGCTGCTGGAGCAACGGGAATATAATCTTTGGTGATGTCAATACCCAATTCCTTGCATTTTTCGAAAATCATCGGAAAATGTTCACTGGTCTTTTCTGCTAACTCATGTGTCACATCCAAATACACAAAATCGTCGCCTCGGCTTTTCATTTCGTTATCGATGGCACGAGCCACAATGTCACGGGGAGCTAAAGAACCGCGTTTATCGTATTTTTGCATGAACTCTTCGCCATCCTGAGTGCGAAGTACACCACCGTAACCACGCATAGCTTCAGTAATCAGGAAAGAAGGCCTAAGACCTGGGTGAAACAAGGCTGTTGGATGAAACTGAACAAACTCCATTCCGCTTACAGTTCCCTTTGCTCGGTATACCATGGCAATGCCATCACCAGTGGCAATAAGTGGATTCGTGGTGGTCTGGTAGATATTTCCAATCCCACCGGTAGCCATTAGAGTAGTCTTTGCTAGGAAAGTATGGATTTTACGGGTATGCAAATCCAATACGTACGCTCCATAACACTCAATATTTTCGGAATGCCGGGTCACATTTTGTCCCAAATGGTGTTGCGTCAAGATTTCTATGGCAAAATGATGGTCGTATACATCGATGTTGGGATGATTTTTTACCCGTATAATCAAGCTTTGCTGAATTTCAGCACCTGTAGAGTCCTTATGATGTAGGATACGAAACTCAGAGTGCCCCCCCTCGCGGTGTAAATCAAATTGGCCAGCTTCATTTTTGTCGAAATCAACTCCCCACCTAACAAGTTGATCGATCTGTTCTGGTGCCTCACGAACAACCTTTTCAACAACAGCGCGATCGCATAAACCGTCACCTGCGATCAGGGTATCTTCAATATGTTTGTCGAATTGGTCGCTGGCCAAAGTTACAGAGGCGATCCCGCCCTGCGCATAAAAGGTGTTGGCTTCTTCCAAGCCAGTCTTGCAACACAATGCAACGCGTCCCTTATGGGCTACTTTTAGCGCAAAGCTCATTCCAGCAAGTCCTGAGCCGATAACAAGAAAATCATACTTTTTTACCATAACAGCATAAGATGAACTGCAAAAGTAGGTCTTTTTTGCTTAGGTTCTCTTCAATTTCTTACCTTTGCGGGAAATTTGCAAGTCGCAATCATTTTAACATCAGATGGAATACAATTTCAAGGTCATAGAACAGAAATGGCAGGCAGCCTGGAAGGCGAACAAGACCTACAAAGTCAAAGAAGACGCAAGCAAACCCAAATACTATGTGCTCGACATGTTTCCCTACCCGTCCGGGGCAGGCTTGCACGTTGGTCATCCGCTGGGTTACATTGCTTCTGACATCTTTTCCCGTCATAAAAGGCTGCAGGGTTTCAACGTACTTCATCCTATGGGATACGATGCCTATGGTTTGCCCGCTGAGCAATACGCTATTCAGACAGGACAGCATCCTGCAGTGACTACTGCCAGAAACATTGCCCGTTACCGTGAACAGCTCGACAAGATTGGTTTCTGTTTTGATTGGGATCGCGAAGTCCGCACCTGCGAGCCCGATTACTATCAATGGACGCAATGGGCTTTCATCCAAATGTTCAACAGTTATTACGACAACAAGGCTGGAAAAGCTTTACCTGTTTCCGATCTAGTCAACGCCTTTGAGGCCAACGGTACTGAAGGATTGGACGTTGCCTGTTCTGATGAATTGATATTTACCGCTTCCGATTGGAAAAATAAATCCGAAAAAGAACAGCTTGAATTGCTCATGAATTATCGCATCGCCTATCTGGGTGACTCCATGGTGAACTGGTGCCCTGCCCTGGGCACTGTGCTTGCCAACGATGAAGTAAGTGAAGGGGTTTCCCTTCGTGGCGGCCATCCAGTGGAACAAAAAGTGATGAACCAATGGTGCCTCCGTATTTCAGCTTATGCCCAGCGCCTTCTGGACGGACTGGATCATATCGATTGGACCGACTCCCTCAAAGATACTCAACGTTACTGGATCGGGCGAAGTGAAGGAGCAGAACTAAATTTCAAGGTAAAGGATTCAGACCTTGATTTTACAGTTTTCACCACTCGTGCTGACACGATTTTCGGCGTTACTTTCATGGTTTTGGCTCCTGAAAGTGAACTGGTGTCTAAGCTTACCACTCATAACCAACAAGCAGAAGTAAGTGCCTATCTCCAAAACACCAAGAAACGTACTGAGCGCGAACGGATAGCTGACCGTAGGGTAACGGGGGTCTTCTCAGGCGCCTACGCCATCAATCCGTTTACCGACGAACCCATCCCAGTTTATATTAGCGATTATGTGCTGGCAGGATACGGAACAGGTGCCATCATGGCTGTTCCAGGACACGATTCTCGCGATTATGCCTTCGCCAAGCATTTCAACCTGCCAATCATTCCTCTGATTGAAGGCGCCGATATCAGCACCGAAAGCTATGACGCCAAAGACGGCATCTTGATGAATTCCGGCTTTTTAAATGGATTGACTGTAAAAGAAGCCATCGCCAAAACCAAGAATTATGTCCACGAGAAAGGTCTTGGGCGTGTCAAAGTGAATTTCCGTCTACGTGATGCCATTTTTAGCCGCCAGCGCTACTGGGGCGAACCTTTCCCCGTCTTTTACAAGGAGGGTATGCCCTATATGCTAGACGAAAGCAAATTACCACTTGAACTACCAGAAGTGGACAAATTCCTGCCTACTGCAAGCGGTCAACCTCCACTTGGCCATGCCAAAAACTGGAAAACAGAAGAAGGCTATCAGCTGGAACTTAACACCATGCCAGGATTTGCCGGTTCCTCAGCTTATTACCTGCGTTATATGGATCCACACAACAATCAAGCATTGGTGAGCAAAGAGGCCAATAAATACTGGGAGCAAGTTGATTTATACATCGGCGGAACTGAACATGCTACAGGACACCTTATTTATAGCCGCTTCTGGAACAAGTTCCTATTTGACCTTGGCTTAATCTGCAAAGACGAACCGTTCAAGAAGTTAGTCAATCAAGGGATGATTCAAGGCCGTTCAAATTTTGTTTACCGTATTAAGGATACCAATACCTTTGTTTCCTATAATTTGCGCGAACAATTCGACACAACACCCATTCATGCTGATGTGAACATTGTGCACAACGACGTGCTCGACATTGATAAATTCAAAGCCTGGAGCCCTGAATACGCGACGGCTGAATTCATACTGGAGGACGGCAAGTACGTTTGTGGTTGGGCGGTCGAAAAAATGTCCAAATCCATGTACAATGTGGTAAATCCGGACGATATCGTAGAAGGTTTCGGGGCCGACACCCTCCGTTTATACGAAATGTTTCTTGGACCGGTAGAACAGTCCAAGCCATGGGACACCAATGGCATCGACGGCGTGCACCGCTTTTTGAAGAAACTCTGGGGCCTCTGCACCGACGACCAGGGATTCCATTTCAGCAATGAAGAACCTTCGCCGGCTGAACTCAAATCCCTGCACAAACTCATCAAAAAGATCAGCTGGGATATCGAACATTTTTCGTTCAATACATCCGTTAGTGCCTTTATGATATGCATCAACGAACTGGTCACGCTTAAATGCAACAAAAGTGCTATACTAAAGGAAGTTATTGTCCTATTGGCACCATTTGCTCCTCACCTTGCCGAAGAAGTTTGGGAAGCCTTGGGTCAGAAAGGGACAGTATGCGATGCAAAGTGGCCGGAATGCAACGAAGCATATTTGGTGGAATCAGCCTTCAACTATCCGGTTTCATTCAACGGAAAAACCCGATACATATTGGAACTCCCTGCCGATCTGAGCATTACGGAAATCGAAGCTGCAGTTATGAGCAATCCTGCTTCCGAAAAATGGCTTGAAGGCAAAACTCCCAAGAAAGTAATCATCGTTCCTAAGAAGATTGTGAACATCGTTTTGTAATTTTGAGGCAACATGGCAAATAAGTTTAAATCGGATACTTTCAAGGAATACGTGACCATCCTTTTTGGATTGGGCTTATATGCTTTGGGATGGACTGGATTTCTCCTGCCTCACGAAATTACCACGGGTGGTGTAACTGGCATTGCGGCACTTGTCTATTTTGCCTACGGAGTACCGGTAGCTGTCACCTATCTCTCCATCAACCTTGTTTTGTTAATCATTTCAGTCCGCATGTTCGGCTGGAAATTCAGTTTCAGAACCATACTGGGCGTTCTCATACTAACCCTGTTTTTGTCCGTCGCTCAAAAATACATTACAAAACCACTATTGGTAAACGAACCTTTCATGGCCTGCATCATCGGAGGTTTGATTGCCGGAGCCGGTGTTGGAACCGTTTTAACCGCTAACGGAAGTACCGGGGGAACAGACATCATCGCTCTAATTGTCAACAAATACCGGAATATCACACCAGGAAAAGCCATGCTTTACAGTGATCTGATCATCATCTGCTCCTCGTATCTTCTATTTCACAGCATTGACAAGATTTTGTATGGCCTTACATCACTTGTAGTCAGCACATACGCTGTCGACATGGTTCTGAATGGTGACAGACAATCCGTTCAGTTTTTTATTTTCTCCTCAAAATATGAGGCCATAGCCGAACGCATCAACAACGAAGCACACCGAGGGGTCACAGTGCTGGACGGTATGGGCTGGTATTCCAAAGAACCCTCCAAAGTGCTTTGTGTCATGGCCAGAAAAAACGAATCGGTCAAAATTTTTCGCATTGTGAAGCAGGTAGATCCTAACGCCTTTGTTTCTCAAGGTTCAGTCATTGGTGTTTATGGAAAAGGCTTTGACATCATGAAATCAAAATAATATGAAACGAGCATGTTGCACAAAACGTCAACTTTTAGGAACAATTAGCATGCGAGTTCCATACAGCCATAAATAAAAAATTAAATTCGTATGAAACATTCCATCGCTTTATGGACCTTGCTGTCCCTTGCTACTGTCAGTTTCGGTCAAAAAGGATTTGGGCTGGACGGCAGCTTAGGTTTTGGACTGAATGGCAGCGAGATAATCAACCCCATTTTATTGGAAGGGCGTGTTCAATGGAATGACTATCTTTCTACAAATCTGGGGCTTGGCCTATGGAACTCGGGCTTCAAAACGGTTTGGAATACTGAAATCGGTACTAACGCAACCATTTATAAACTGATTGACAATAAGGCGCTTCCAAGTATACAACTTAGTTTTAAAGGTCAATGTCCAATCGGCAATTTCTTTGGACATGATTTTAAGATTTTTGTAGAGCCCAAATTAATATTTCTACCTTTTTCAGGCAGAACCACATACCTGAACGAGCTATTTTACACTATTAACACAGATGGAGAAAAAATTCCAGGTCCCTCTGAAGACAATTTTCAAACATCGCTGAAAAGCGACTGCCATGCTCGGATCTATTATGGTATTCAAGGTGGGCTCAGTGTTAACATTCTCGATAATTTTGATCTTTCTGTTGGTTACGGCTATTCCAATATCGACCTGTTTAAAGATTTGCGTGGTAAAAGCATCCATGGATCTGTAAGCGATTTCAATTTGGACGATAAGGGCTTACCAGTTCCTGGCATGAAACTTGTCAACATCACATTACACTACAATTTCAACCTGAACTGATCCTCCACTTTCAGTTCATCAAATTACCCAGAATTATGCAGCTTATTTTCAGACCTAAGCTGGTACGCACCAATATAATCCTTGAAAATTTACCTCCAGAAAAGTTGCATCATAAAGAAAAGTAGTATCTTTGCACAGAATTTGTGGAAGGATTTGGACGCTTGCAACCACTAGAAAAAATGCTAAAGAATATTCTTAGTCCGCGCTTTCGGGCGCAAATCCTCCTCCAGATTTTATAATAATAGGTTGGCTTGCCTTATGCAGGTCGTACCAATGAGTTACTTAAAACTATTATAAAATGGCTTATCTATTTACGTCTGAATCCGTGTCCGAAGGGCATCCGGATAAAGTAGCCGACCAAATTTCGGATGCGCTGCTTGATGAATTCTTGGCCTTCGACCCCGAGTCGAAAGTGGCTT
>Ga0209125_1003259_pt1 | contig 11381 bp, 22 predicted proteins | sample BarGraIncub1131A_FD_184503 | JGI IMG/M metagenome (GOLD analysis project Ga0209125, IMG submission 184503) | Arctic peat soil microbial communities from Barrow, Alaska - Barrow Graham LP Incubations 11-31A (SPAdes) (version 2) | ecosystem: Environmental > Terrestrial > Soil > Wetlands > Peat... | reverse complement strand
AACTAAGGTTAATTCAAGACAATTTGATATTTTAGTTAAACTAGGTTACTTTAGAGATTTCGCAGAGATTAAAAAAATACAGACATTTAATGAGTATTTTGATTTATTAGGTGGTTCTAAGCAAATATCTAAAGAAAAGGCTGTTTCTGCTAATCTACCATTAGAGTTAATTGAGAAATATTCAAGATCAACAGACAAAACCTATGTAGAATTAGATGTTGATAATATTTTGTTAGGGTTATGGGAGTCAATCCCTGATGAATCATTAAACATTAGAGACCAAATAAGAAATGAGGTTGAATTATTAGGGTATGTTAAGTCCATGAAAGCAAATATACCTTCAGATTATGGAGTTGTAATTGATTTAAACACTAAATATTCACCAATAGCAACTATTTATAGAATCAATGATGGAAGTATTGAAGTTATTAAGACAGATACAAGAAAATATAAAGCGAATAAATTTGAACAGTTTGATATGATCAAAACTATTACCAAAGAGCCTAGAAATAAAAAGAAGTTTATGGGAAAGGATGAAAAAGGGAAAGGGATCTATGAAACTCTATCAGAACAAGAAGATATCTTGACCCAATGGACAATAATAACTTTCTAACAAATAACAAATAATAAATAATATATTTGACTTAGTTTAACCCCTATGCTATAATAATATACATAAGGAGTCATCCACCGCCAAAACAAAATTCTGAACGAAATGAGGGCGATTATCATGTGAATTACATTATCCCAATATCTGACAACCTTCAAACCCAGTAACCATGCGTGTTTCAAAAACCCAAATACCTTCGAAATCTTGCTTTTATGGGATTACAAAAATATAAAATGAAAGAAGGAATACATAATGATTACACCAAAGCAACGTTTTGTAGAGTTAAAGTCTAAGAAATTGAATAGTGAATTGACGGAGGATGAAATTGTTGAATTTAATGTATTGGAAGATGCATTAATCATGGATGAAGTTATTAAATATTGCGGTAAATAATGGAGGTGAAATGAATGGAACAAAAATATAATGACTGGATCGAGTGTGATAAGACAGAATGGGACTTTCGGGATCGAATAAACTTTATGTACAAAACGGATGAAGCTACAAATGAAGTTACATATTATAAACAGAGAGTTATGAAAATTTATGATGCTGAGTGGTTTAGGAATAAACCTGTTGTTTGGACAGAGAGTTTAGATTTAGAAGTTGATCATAGTCTTTATTGGTCAAATTCAAAGAATAATAAAGAGGAAGGAGGAGAATAGTTGTCTGATTTGTCCATGTGCGAGAATCTTTATGATTGTCCAAAAGCAAATCATTGTCATAGATTCTTAGCAGAAAAAAGTGAAGATCAGGTATTTATTAAGTTTTGGAATATCTGTAAGGAGTCTAATTCATATAAGTGGCAGTGGGTAGTAAATGAATCAATAGTTAAGGAAGAGGATGTTACATAATTAAGACTTTAGTTGAATGTATATTGCAAACAGAGGGTTTTGACTTAGGGAAAAGCTATATAATGGTTGGATGTAGCGGTTATCACTTAGAGGTAATCAATAATGAAGGTGTCAGGGAGATCATGTCTGACAAATATTTTAGTGGAGCAGGTAAGCGTCTAGGTAAGAATAATAAATAATATTGGAGGAAATATAATTGACAAAAGTAAATGACAATGTACAAAAACTACTAGAAAAAAGGTACTTTTTAAAAGATAACGAAGGGAAATTAATTGAGCATACTTGGTCTGATGTTGCCATGAGGGTAGCAAAAAGTATTTCTCAAGCTGAAGATAAAGGAAATAGGAACTTATATCAAAAGAAATTCTATTCTAAAATTAACGACATGGAATTTATTCCTTCAAGCCCTTGCATATTCAATGCAGGAACTCCTTCACAATCTTTAAGTTCATGTTTTATTGTTGATATTGAGGATAATATTGAAGGCATTTTTCAAACAGTAGCAGAATGTGCAAAGATTTTTCAAATGTCTGGTGGAGCAGGATTTTCAATGAGAAAGATCCGTCCTAATGGTGCTAAGTGTAAATCCTCTGGCTCTAACGCTTCAGGAGTGGTCTCCTTTATGTTTATCTTCAATGAGGTAGTGAATAGGGTTAAGCAAGGAAACAAACGCAATGGTGCTATCAAAATTGACTTGCCATGTGATCATCCAGAGATTTTTGAATTCGTTCACTCAAAAGATGATACAAATGAATTAAACAATATGAATATCTCCGTTAGTATCACAACAGAATTTGTTGAAGCAGTAGAGAGCAATAGTGATTGGGACTTAAAATTCAAAGGAAAAGTATATCAAACAGTAAAAGCAACTGATTTGTGGAATGAGATTATGCAGTGTGCTCATAAAACAGGTGAACCCGGCCTGAGTTATCAATCAAATATGGACGAAGGCAATATGAACCCTCATATTAATTTGGAAGTATTTGGTAATCCTTGTCATGAATTTGTGAATGTCCCTTATTCAAGTTGCAATTTGGCTTCTATTAATTTAATTAAGATTGTCAATAAAAGCAATGAGATTAATTGGATTAAGTTAGAAGAAAATATTAGACTAACTTTTAGATTTTTAGATGATATGATTACGATGAATAAACTCCCCTTAAAAAAGATTGAAGATATGACAAAATCACTTAGACCTATTGGACTAGGAACAATGGGATTTGCACAGTTACTTTATACTTTAAAAATTCCTTACGATTCGCAAGAATGTTTAGATTTTGTTGATGAACTTTATGGATTTATTGATGAAAAAGCATTGGAGTATAATCTTGAGTTAGGAAGTGAAAGAGGAAAATATCCTGCTTATAAAGGTAGTAAATGGGAAGAAAAGAATCTTGAGGTTCGATGCTCAAGTATGACAAGTATTGCTCCTAATGGCAGTATTGCATTTATCGCTGATACTACAGGAGGAATTGAACCACAGTTTGCATTAGTTTATAAACGTAGAGACAATGACAATGATGAATATATGGTAGCAGACAGTATTTTTGAAAACTACCTAAAAGAAAATAACTTATTTACAGAAGAAATACTTAATAAAATTAATGATAATAAAGGATCAATTAAAGGATTAGATAATATTTTTACAAAAGAAACACAAGGTATCTTTGTTACAGCTAATGATATCTCAGCAGAGTGGCATGTAAAGGTATTAGCACAAATTCAAAAATACATAAGTCTAAGTATTAGTAAAACAGTAAATCTTCCAAATGAAGCAACAGTAGAAGATGTAGGTAACGTTTATTTAATGGCAGCAAAAAATGGAATCAAAGGCATCACTGTTTATCGTGATGGATGTAGAGAAAATCAAGTATTAAGTACAGGAGGTACAAAAGAAGAAACAACATCACAACAAGATTTCATTTTTCCATCAGAAACATTAGATTATGCCCATGCAGAAAGATTTAAAGTAAATAGTGGCTGTGGTTCATTCTGGTTATTCTTATGCTATGACGATGATGGAGTTCTGAGAGAAATATTTTCACAGTCTGCTACAAGTGGTGGGTGTAATGGTATGACTGAAGCATTAAGTCGTATGACATCATTGGCATTAAAATCGAATATCCATCCTGACGTTATCATTGATCAATTAAAATCTGTTAAATGTCCTGTAAGTATGATGATGAAAAAAGAGAAAGGATTAACTTCTAAATCATGTGCTGATGCTATTGGAAATGCGATTAGAGACTTTATTGGAAACAAAGAATTAAAGACTGTTGGCACTGAAATACACAAGATTGAGTTACATATTCCAGAAGTTGAAATTGAGTCCAATAAATGTCCTAGTTGTGGTTCAGACTTAGGAATGACAGAAGGTTGTCGAACATGTTTCGGATGTGGTTGGAGTCGTTGTTCATAATAATTAAAGAGTAATAAATAATAAAATATAATAATGAAAGAGGTAGTTAATAACATGATGAAGCAACAAGAACAAGTAAAAGAATTTCAGGTGGCATTTAACCATCCAACAGTAAACACTCCTACATTTATGCCTAAAGAAAGAGCAGAAGCAAGAATGAATTGGGTAAAGGAAGAAGTAGATGAATTTCTAGAATCAGATAATGTAATTGATCAAGCAGACGCTCTTGTAGATGCTCTGTACTTTATTCTTGGAACTGCCGTAGAAATTGGGGTAGATTTAGAGCCTGTATTCGATATCGTTCAAAAGGCAAATATGTCTAAACTTTGGGCAGATGGTAAGCCACATTATCGAGAAAGTGATGGTAAGGTTGCTAAACCTGAAGGATGGGTAGCACCTGAACCTCAAATTCAAGCAGAAATTGAAAAACAAATGGGTAGTATGGCGTAAGCCTTATTACCCTCTCTATTCAAAAATCTATAGATTAGAAAGGATATTAAAATAAATGAAAATCGGAGACAAAGTTAGAATTAAATCAGATTTAAAAGTAGGAAATGATTACGATGATGCTGAATTTACTGAGGAAATGGTTAAATATTTAGGGAAATCAGCAACTATTATTGAAGTAATATATGATGATTGGCAGTATGGGTTAGATATTGACAATAATTTCTTTGCATTTACAAATGATATGTTGGATTTAGTTGTATCTAAAGACAAACCACTCAAAGTAAAATATAAGAATTGGAAAGGAGAAGTTGGAATCAGAACAATTATTCCTCTAAAAGTATTATATGGTCATACAGATTTTCATAAAACAGATCAATGGTTAATGGAAGTGTGGGATATAGATAAAGATGCTCCGAGAACTTATGCAATGTTAGATATTGTGGAATTTATTAAGGAATAAAACGAAAATTTCATGCTATTTAAACCAAGAAAGGGGTATAATACATATAAGCAAAAAAGGAGGCAAATATAAATGTTTAAATATAATATGACAACAATCGTAGTGTTTTTTATAGTATTATATTCCTCAATAATACTCCATGAGGTGGGTCATTTAATTTCAGCTAAAATTTCAGGAGTTAAAGTTAGAGAGTTCTCAATTGGTGGAGGTAGAAAGTTATTTTCATTCACCTTTAACGAGACCAAATATACACTTAACACATTTATAACTCTAATTAATAAACGGTTTTCTTTTGGGGCTTCTGGTTACTGCGAAGTAAATGTATTTAGTTATTTAAAGGCAACTAAATTAAAGAAAATACTAATTGCGGGTGGTGGAATTATTGTTCATTTAATTTTATTTGTATTATCAATAACTTATTTTTTAATAACTAGAAATAGTTTAGTTTCAATAATAGCATGGGTTAATTTAGTTTTAATTATATCAAACTTGTTTCCAAATAAAGATAATGACATTTCTAGAATAATTAAAATCTTAAAAAATCGCTATAAATTAAAGAATATTAAATTCAAAAGGAAATTTAATGGTCAAGAACGTTTTAAAAAAGGCTAAAATTATGTTAGCGTGCTTTAAAGTAAAGGAGGTAATACCATGTTAAAAGCTACACTGAAATATAATATTGGGTCAAAACCGAAAAATTCAAATCCCGGAAAATATACAGCTACGGCCAGAGACATGCGCCTTATTGAAAAGCGTGTTAATATCCTAATAGTTTATTTATTAGAAGGAGGTGAGATAATGGAGAAGAATACAGATGAATTCGTAGAATTACTTGCAGAAATACTCCGAAGGGTCAATACATTGGAGCAAGAAGTAGAAAAAATTAAAGATATTAAATCTTTTGCAAAAAAATTAGATAGAGAACTAGGTATAATAAATACTCTATCTTCGAGAAGTCAAGGTCTCTAATAGTTATACATGAGGGAAATTTATTTTTTCTTTCATGTATAATATAATAAATTATCAATGCATGATAAAACTGGTCTTTAAATGGTGAAAAGGGGTTGTGGTAGCGTGTGGCAAACCAGAACCCCCGAAAAACACACTAGCTCGAAAGAGTGAGGATAACTGTTAGGTCACACATAATATATATAATAATTTAGAAATATCCCCATGAAATTGATGTTTTAATCGGAAGGAGGTATTAGTTTTGCAAGATAGGTATGAAATTAGGTTTAAAAGTGGTGAAAGTGGCTACTACACTACGTTTGCGAGGTTCATTGTAGCAATGGTCAAAAATATAGGAGATATGTACTATTTTAGGGTAAATTTCTAAATTACCATGAAATCAATCTTTTAAAGGATAGAAAGGAGAAATAATTTGATTAAGAAGAATATTAAAAGTAATGTAGATGATACTGAGTATGATTTTTATGGTGATCTAGATTTATTCTTTATTGATAATAGAGAAGACTTAGCTGAATTTATTAAGTTGCATTATAGAGGAAGGGTTTCAGAAACTAATAAAATTCCTTATAAACTATGGTTTATTTATCATGTGGATGATAGTGGGGATAGTATTTGGGAGCAAATATTTCTATTAGAAGATTATAAGACAGAATTATTAAAAAGTATTATAGAGAGCACATTGTTGTATAAACAATTGCAAGATATCCAATAAAGTAATAACCAAGGATAAATAAGAAAGGGGTGTATTAATATGGAAGATAAACTGGTTACATTCACAGAAGCTCTATTCGCAAAGAAACTTGGGTTTAAAATTTATGGCGTTACTGATAGGGGTACAGTAACCCATTGGAATCCAGAAACTCAAAATGTGGTTTCTTGGTATGCGATAGAAAATGGTAAATGGTATATCAAAGGTGTTGAGTAATAGGAAAGCATCCAGAAACGGGTGAGTCATTAGTATGGATATATTATGATAAAGAAAAGAAGAGTAATAAAATACCTTTACTTCTATATACTAATAATATATAATATTTATAAGGGGAGGTGATTAACAATGGAAAAATTCATGAACGAATTAAGTACAGTATGGAATACATTCTCGAAAGAAACTAAACATAATCTGGCTAAACTGATTGCTGGACAAAAATAAATATAGTATGAAAATATTTCAAAAATAGTTATAAATGAGCTTAAAAAACATGGATTAAGATAAATAAAATTACGAAAGGATTTGAAATATAATGAAAGAAAGTAAAGCTATTTATGGGGTTCACGATCATGAGGATTTCTCTGCTATTGTATGGGAAACTGAATTAGGTAGAATTGTTACATGTGAAGGTAAATTAAATATTAAGAATGATTTGTTTATCAGGAGTATTGAGACTGGTGAAGATGTTGATAACATGGATTTAAGAAATATTTTAATGAGTATTTTACCTAGATAATTAAAGATTATTACATAAAATTTGAGGGATGCAATAATATATACATCCCTCAAATAAAAAACTATTCTTCTTCTATCTCCCATTCATCTTCCCACCCCATAATTTTACTGATTTTTTCAGAATTATTATTCAAGAAATTTGTAGCAAATTCATCTGCATCATCTTCATTCAAGTTTCTAGAATTTTTCCATTGATGCCTATGCCTTAATTCGTGTAATAAAGCATGTAGCGAATAAAATTGTTTACTATGAATATCGTCCCCATCATCGTTCTCTGAAAATATAAAAATACAAACTCTATCAAAGAGAATATTATACGTACCTTCAATTTTTCCTAGCAAAGTCATTATGAGTGAAATGGGATCTAATATTAAGAATGATTTTAATACATCAAATCTAGTTTCATAAATTATTATTTTTCTAGGTAAATAGTCTATATTAAGCAAGTTACATATATTAAATATTTTCTTACTTGAAATAATATTATTCTTGTTAATTACTTTCATTAATGCACCTCTTTATTGTTAACTTTTGGAAGGAATGTATAAATCACTTATCTTATGAAGGATCATCATTAAACACCCTGTTACAAATCCAAACGTATAGTGCCAATTAGACGGAATAAAATAATTATCAATTGTGCTCATAATTAATATATATACTATTATAATCAACCATTTTATCATTTCATCTACCCCTTTATTGTTTCTATCATAGTTTATAGTATAAACAAACCCGAAAAGAATTAACCAAATAAATAAAAACTGTTTTCGAAGGACAAAAAAGAAAAGACCATATAAATTAATAGATATGGAATTAAATGAATAGTACCATAAAATCAAAATTTCTTGTCTGCAACAATATTTAAGAATCCAAAATAACAAAAATCAAGGACACAACCTCTATAACCCTTACCACAAGCCACTTCTAGAGGATATTTATCACATTTATCAAAAACACTAGCAAAATGGCTATTTTACCATATAATGTTGTATTCCCATAAAAGCAGAATTTCATAGGGTAGAAAGGAGTGAGATAAATGGCAAGAGGATTAATTAGAAAAGACTTGGCAAATTTTATTTTAGAGAAAGATGAAATTGCATTACTTGAAGAACATAGTTACATAAGGATTAGTGATGTCTTAACTATCATTGATAGTATTGAGATTAAAGTTAATGAAATTCGAGAAGAGTTAATGCAATATAAAAATCTATCTGAAATAAATGCTATATACCAAATGGCTTTTGATCTTGGAGATGACCTTTATTAATAATAGAAAGGTGAGAAAATATGGCTAAGAAGAAAAAATTATTAATGATTCCCTTTTCATATGGAGACGAAAACATGCAAAGTTATTGTGATTACTCTTATGAAGAAGGAACAAAAAACTCTAATGTCATATGGTGGGATGCCTTAGAAAATAAACAAGTGAATGATTGGGTGCATAAACCAGAGGAATTTAATCATTGGACAAAAGATCCTAATCATAATTACTTAAACCAACTTTTTGAGTATCAAGAGAAACTAATAGAAATTCAAGAGAGAAAAGATAGTTTAAGATATACACAAGTAGAATCAATTGTCTGGAAAGAGAATTTTGAGTTTGAGGATACTTTATATCTTGAGGGAATGTCTAGAGGAAGGAGCGCAGCTAATTTTAATCTAGTTTCTCAAATTGATAATAAATCTTATAATTTGTTCATGACTGATATTCTTAACATGGTTCAAAATGCAGATATACATAAAGGTATTATTAAAGGAAAGTGGACTTTTTGTAAACGTGGATCAAATTATGGCGTTAAATTATTAAAGCAAACTGTAGATTGAAAAACACATTTCGAAGGGTTAGAAAGGAGAAATTATGAGCGATATTCTTACTAAAGATATTAAAGCACATAAGGAGGAATTTGAAGAAGCAATGTGTCATGTATTAAGTAATAATGAATCCTGTCCTTGCAAAAGAATGTCTTGCAAAGAGTGTTTTGAATTAGCTTTAAATACATTATTAAATTATCAAAAAACATTAGTAAAGTATCATTAAAGGAGAGTGAAAAATAATGTTTAATCCTATTAAATCTCTCACAGAAAAACACTATAAACTAGGCCATAGTGCAGGATACATAGAAGGTATAGCAATAGCAGGTAAACAATTCAACTTGTCCAAACAAGATAACAAGCCCATAGAACAAGAAATTGTAACAGAAGAAAAACTAGAAAATGAATCAACTGTAGATGATATGATGTTATGGCTAGGCAATATTTCTGAAATCTTAAACACACAATATTTTAAAACATCGTTATGTGAGAATGCAAAATCAACAGATATAAAAGCAATATTAGGATATTTAGAGGCATTAGAATATGCAGAGGGTATGGATTTAGTTTATCCTGTTACATATGCTAATTTACCTGAGCTATTAGACGCTTTTGAGGATTTATATGATAATAAATTAGCAGTTGAAGAAGCTGAGAATATGTTTAAAGGATTTAAATAGAGAGGAGGAAAATGATTGAACTGGCTAAAGAAATTGTTCTGTAAACATACATATCTCTGGACAGGTGAACACTTATATTTTCTAGGAGAAGGTACTAAAACAAAATACATATGCTCTAAATGTAATAAGGTTAAAGAAACTTGGCTAATTAGAGCTAAGAATATGAGATAGGAGGTTAATAATATGAATACTAAGATTGATATTTGCAAATCGTGTATATTCGATCCATCAGAATGTCATGCATTAGAAAATGAAGTTAGGTATGATAATTATGGTAATGTTTATGAATGTCCAAAGTATATTAAAGCATGATAAATAAATAGGAGGAATGCATAATGAAAGTTAAAATTGGTAATACAATTTATGATTCCCAAGAAGTTCCTATTTTAGTGATACTAGATGATCAAGAAATTTTACATATACAAGATATGCCTAGCAATACTCATTTATATTGTTCATTTCCAGATGATAGTAAGGATGAAGATATTACTGAGTTTATGAATATTGATAGGGGAATTGCAGGGTTTCTACAGTATTGAGGTTGACTTTATACGTGTAATATAATATAATTATGGTATACATAAGAAGTAAATAGGGAAGGAGGATGAATTTAATGGCAAGTAAATCATTATTAACAAAAACCAGTAAAAAGAAAACAAGATCAACAACTAAAAAAGTAGCTAAAAATACTGAGTATCAATTTGAAGTAAATGATGTCTTAGTATATTTAGGCTGTGTTGTGGAATCTCAGAACAAACAACAGTGTACTGTGGTCAGTAGATCAAGAACACGTATCCAATGCTTTTATAAAGTTGAGTTTGCAGATGGTGATGTTATTGAATGTGCTCCAGATGTACTTGTATATGTTGATGATTTTGAAATAGAGAGTGAAAGTAGTCAAGAGGATATACCAGAAATTGAACTTGAAATGATTAAGAATGGCATTGAGAGCCATAAGAACTATATGGCTTGTTTGAGTCCTTTGGATTATTACATGAGAAATTGTAGTGGTACTTGTACATACAGTAGTAAATGTGTTTATCATAAAAAGGGTATTTATATAAAATTAGATTAGAAAGGAGATATAATATAATTTGAGAATAGAAAATGTTAAAGTTTATGACTTAGAAGAGTCCATTAAGGCTTCTAAATATCCAATGGCAACTGATACTTCAGAAGCTAATTCTGAGGTCACAGGAACAGTCCTAGCGTTAGGTAATAGCAAAAAAGGTGAAGGACATGATCAGTTTCTCACTGGAATCAGAGTTAATTTTGATTTAACCTTTTCAAACAAAGCGTGGGTAGAATTAGAGAGATATAGGTTTATTGAGTTTGTTTCTAGTCAATCTACAATGCATAGAATAGCTAAAATGGATTTATCAAAACAATATAATGAATATGTTGACTATAGAATTATTAATATAATGCAAGAGTTAAAAGAATTATACAATGACAGTCAAAACAAAGAAGATTATTTAAAATTGTTGTATTCTAATCCGTCTGGTTTTGAATTAACTGCAAGGTTGACAACAAATTACAGAGCGTTAAAAACTGTTTATAGTCAACGTAAGAATCACCGATTGCCGGAATGGAAAGCATTTTGTACTTGGGTTTTGACATTACCACATTTTGTTGAGTTGTGTTTAGGAGGAGAGATATAATGAATATAGTTATTTTTGGTCA
>Ga0209125_1003258_pt1 | contig 11385 bp, 10 predicted proteins | sample BarGraIncub1131A_FD_184503 | JGI IMG/M metagenome (GOLD analysis project Ga0209125, IMG submission 184503) | Arctic peat soil microbial communities from Barrow, Alaska - Barrow Graham LP Incubations 11-31A (SPAdes) (version 2) | ecosystem: Environmental > Terrestrial > Soil > Wetlands > Peat... | reverse complement strand
ATCCTGAACCAAGGGTGCATCCCCGACTTCGCGCATAAAGGTGATTCCATCCATGAAAAGAGAGGAGGAGACAAAACCGTAGATGGTTTTAACCCCAAACCTGGGACCAAGCATTTTAATACCCAGATAGGTAAGTGGAATGTTTACCAGTAAGTTAAATATCCCTATCGGGAAACCATCCGGCCAAAGAGACATTCCTTTGGATAAATAATGGACGATGATGCCTAATCCAAAAACACCACCAGGAACAATTTTGTGGGGCGTGATAAAATAGACATAGCCGACAGCCATGACGAAGGAACCAATGGTAATCATCCCATAATCAAGGAACCACCTGGTAGAAAATATTTTCTGTTTGTAGGAGAGGTCCATAAGTAATTTCAAAAAAAAAGGTTCCCGAATTGAGAACCTTTTTTGTCAATCAAATTCTGATTAAAATCTCTTCTCTTTGATGCGGGCTTTTTTGCCGGTAAGGTTGCGTAAGTAGAACAACCGGGCACGACGAACATGACCCATCCGATTTACTTCGATTCCATCAATGAATGGGGAAGTCATCGGGAAAATACGCTCAACACCAACGTTGCCTGACATTTTGCGAACCGTGAAAGTCTTGGTATTACCCGTTCCTCTCAACTGAATTACAGTACCTTTGTAGTTCTGAATCCGCTCTTTGTTACCCTCGACAATTTTATACCGCACAGTGATCGTATCACCTGGATGAAATGCTGGGAACTCTTTCTGTTCAGCTAAAAACGCGTTTTCAGCAATTTTAATTAAATCCATTACACTTGTTATTTTACTTGTTTAACGAACGCAATGTAAACAGTGTCCAGGTGTTTGCTGCCAGAGATTGCGTACGGAAATAGGCTGCAAAAGTATTAAAAAAACATTAGAAACCAAGCTTTTTTCTTATTTCCTCTGGTACAGCGTTCTTATTTACCATGATAGCCGTAGTTTTGAACTGTACATACGGGACTGATGCATAGAAATATCCGTCGAAACTATTGTAAGTTCCCCAAGAGTTTTTGACCTTGTAATAGGGGGTACCATTCTGATCTTTGGCTACTCCGATGATGTGCATGGCATGATCGTCCGTAGTTTCCTGGGAATCAAATGCGGCTTGACGAATTTCCTGTGTGATGACCTTTTCCTTCCCGGGCTTGTTGAATTTATACAGTTCTTTGTCCTTTTCGATCTCAGAAAGTTTCGCCCATTTTCTGATTTCCGAGTTTGTCATTTTATCTTTATCGGCCTCAGGCACAACGGCAATACCCTTTTGCGAAGTGGCATAACCTTTTTCACTTGTATCGGTTGCCCATCCGACGGTGTAGCCTTTATTCAGTGAATTGTCGATGATCTGTTGTAGTTCGCCAAGCGGAACATTATAGACTTTTTCCCACAGCCAGTTATCCGGGACCTCCAGGATAAACTGTTCATAAAATGGATGGTGACTAAAGGAGGTAATTTCAACATAATCGTCCGGATTAATTCCACTGGCAAAATCAGTCATGAAACTCTTTGGCGTATATTTCTTTCCTTCATATTTGAAAGTCTCCGGTAGGTCACCTAAATAGGCATCCGCACTTTTCTGAAAGGCGACGCTCCAGGCCGGTGTTATTCTTCTGCCTCTGTTTTGCACAACTGAGGCAACCATGCTCTTCAGGATTCCGGCCAACTCGCCGTGAATATGTTTTTTCTCACTATAATTCAAACCCGGATAAGCGGATTCGGGAACCAACCCGTAGTTCTTCATCACATAGAGAATATCGTGGAGTAAACCACCTTCTCCGAAATTAGTGTTGCCCTGCATGCGAACGTAGCGGTCTGCTTTATCGCGGTAGCAATGGTTCACCAAAAACATCTCGGAAAGGTCAACTTCCGGTTTTCCGATTCTCAATAATTCCGATTCGATAAACGATGCTCCGGCGAAGGCCCAGCAGGTACTGGTACGGTACTGATCTTTGACAGGTGTGTGAGGCAATTCCTTGATCAGGGTGAATTTGTATCCTGAATCACTTTTTTCCTGAGCCCGGGTACCCGGACTGTAAACCAGTAACAATACTGCAAAGAGAACGAGGTTTTTGAAATTCATAATATTTTGAAATTTAATTTTTTAGGTCATGGTCTGGATAATTCATCCTGACATGGTAAATATTGATCAATTTTTCGGTAAATAATTCTTTCAGTACCCTGATATTCTTAAATGTCAATGGTGCATATTCCAGCTGTCCCAATTCAACTTTCTGCCTGATAATATTTTCTACCAGGTTCCGGATATTTTCCGGATTCTTGACAGTCAGACTCCTGGAAGCAGCCTCAATGCTATCGGCTAGCATGACGACGGCAGTTTCGCGGGTTGTGGGCAGAGGACCAATATAAGAATATTTCTTTTCTTCGGCTTCCAGGTCATCCCCACTGAGAAGTGATTTTCGATAAAAAAATCCCGTTTTGGTAGTGCCATGGTGGGTTCGTATGAAATCAATGATCTGCTCAGGGATCTTGTTCTTACGGGCTAACTCTACGCCTCTTTCGACATGCTCAAGGATGATGGCAGCGCTCTCCTCGTTCGAAAGCTCATCATGAGGATTCGATTCAATCATCTGATTTTCAATGAAATAATTCGAGTTTATAATCTTCCCGACATCATGATACATGGCTCCTGCACGCACGAGCAATGAATTACCACCGATTTTCGAAATTGCCATCTCCGAAAGGTTGGCCACCTGGAGCGAGTGATGAAAGGTGCCCGGAGCTTCCAAAGAGAGTCTTTTTAACAAGGCCTGATTGGAGAAAGTCAACTCAATCAAGGTGATATCAGAGATGAATCCAAATGATTTTTCCAGCACATAGATAAGCAGGTAGGTAATCAGCGTTAACAGCGCATTAAACGAGAACCATTTGATTTTCAGCCAGTCAATAGCAAGGAGATTGGCCTCCTGGATCAAAGAGATTGCGATAAAGATGCCTGAATAGGAAATGAATATTATTAAGGCGGTGAAGATGAGTTGTTCGCGTTTTTGCATTTTATTCAAACTGATGACTGCCAGGCTGCCGACAGGTATCTGCAATAGAACAAATTCATAACCATTGGGGACCATAAAAGCGACAATCAGACTCGCGATGGTATTGACAAAAATGGCCACCCTTGTATCCAGGAAGGTCCTTATTATCAGTGCCAAAGCCGTAAATGGAACAATATAAATATCGAAGGTCCCTGATCGGATAACGAAAGAACAGAAAACGATCATCAGGGTTAACGTGACGAGTATAAAGGCAATATCTCTCTTAGATCTCATCAGTTTTCTTCGGATATTTCGAATAAACAGGAAGAGGGTCAGCAGCAGAATGACTATGAGCAATATTCTGCCCAGCACGATCAAAATGTATTTGGTATTTTCTCCGCGGCTCTTTTCAAAAGTTGTTCGCAGGGATTCCAGGATCGAATAGGTACTGGGTGTAATGATATCTCCCTGTGAAACAATCCTTTCACCTAGCTGAACGATGCCATGATTCGTGGAAAGGTCTTCCAGCAGTTTCTCCTCCATCTGGCGGTTCTTCACCGGATCTTTCACCAGGTTACATGCCAGAAAATTTTCAGGCTGGAAGTCATCGAGAAAGGATTTCCACTCAGGTTGAAGGCCGCTCAGTTCCTCCAGTTTTCGGTGAATTTCATTGTAGGCGCTCTTTAAAGAATAAAGTGTTGAAATCTGAATCTCCTTGCCAATATTGTTTTTAAGAATCTTCAACGAACCTTTCTTGAGCAGGTTCTGATCATTAATAAAATTCTGATCGATGATTCCTATGCCATAAACATTATTGTAAATACCTATTATTTTAGTTCTTAAAGAGGGTATTTGATAAGCCTTGACGGTCTTTGAACTGTTTAACCCGTCTAATTGCCTGTTTAAAAGCATAAGCTGACGCTGTGTTATTGAATCGGCACAAACGAAGTAGGGAACCTGTTCTTTCAGCAGGGAGTCCTTTTCATGCTTCAATTCAAGTTCAGTCTTTTGAATAGCGAAATTGTAGGGGGCATAGAGTGTGGCATGCATCCATGGCCGCCCTTTCTGATACTCATATCGGAACCTTGCCTCCTGCGGTAGCGCAAAATAGAGCACAATGCCTGAAAAAAGAAATATTACAGCCAGAAATAACTGGTGTAACTGGCTCGTGCTAACCCATTTTCTAATTTTAGGATCCATTATATTATTGGTAGTGATTTACAGTCAAAATTTCTATATTTGGGAATAACCAAAAATAGTAAATTTTTGATGAGATACGGAATCTCCAACCTTAGCATTGTTCCAGTGCGAACCGATCCGAGTGAGACCAGTGAAATGTGTACCCAGATTCTTTTTGGCGAACATTACAGCATCCTTGAAGAGAACAAGAAATGGTGCAAGGTGTCGCTTGCCTTTGATGGTTATGTAGGCTGGATAGACCAGAAAATGGTTAACGAAATTCCTCGAAAGATCTTCCGTCAATTGGAAAAGCAACAACCTATCGTTACTACCAATCCGTTTAATATTGTTCAACCCGCGAACGGATATAGTAATTTTCTAATCGTTGCAGGAAGCTCTCTGCCCTTCTATAAATCGTCCGATAACTCTTTCCGGATTGGATCAGAGTCTTTTATCATCCAGGGAGATAAACTGTCGCCGGTCAAAAAAAATCTCCGCAGAGTGTTGATCGAGAATGCTTTAAAGTATTTTAATTCTCCATATTTATGGGGAGGTCGATCTCCTTTTGGGGTGGATTGCTCAGGTTTTACTCAGGTTTTGTACAAAATGATTGGATTACAAATCCCCAGGGATGCCTGTCAACAGGCCATGATAGGTGAAAATATCACTTTTGTGGAAGAAGCCCTTCCGGGAGATCTGGCATTTTTTGACAATGAAGATGGGCGTATTGTTCATGTCGGCGTGGTCTGGGAGAAGAATAAGATCATCCATTCCTCCGGGAAAGTCAGGATAGACAACATGGATCACAATGGAATTTTCAACATCGATGCCGGCCGATATTCTCATCAGATGAGGCTTATGAAAAGAATTATCCAGACAAATGACTGATTTACACGTAAGAACTGATTAGCACATCCCTTGCCATTGGCCCTTCGTTGAACAGCAGATCCACGATACTCAAATTGGGCGTAAACCCAAATTTCTCCTGAAAAACCTGCATATAAACCTGCGGACTGAAATGCGTATCTTCCCTCTGACGCTGGACCTTTGGATGAATGATGGTTCGAAAATCATCCATTTCTGAAGGAATATCCTTCTCCGGTATATATTGCTCTTTAAGATTAAGATTACACTTGATACTTAGCTCACTTAAGATCACATCCTGAATTTCGAGGTTGAAATCTGCCAGGAATTTCCATTGCTTTCCCTGGTAAAAAGGTGCCAGACTATCCGAATAATATTCGAAAAAGGGAGCATTGTTATAAGCAGAAATCAGCGCCTTCCAGTGCAATTTTTGCCAGGGATGGTCGTAGGAGATCATCACATCCCTGATCACCTTCTTCGAATTGGAGCCTTCCGCAACCGGCACCGTCAGATTTTGAGGACCATTGGCAGTCAGTATGGTGCAACGGTTCCGGTAAGTTTGTTTAAGGAAATGCTCTCCCGAATCCATCCATACTTCATGGTAATGCAGCAGCTTCGTGAAATATTGAACGGGCGCCAGGTAGACAGTGCTCAGAATTACTTTATTACCAGATGGTTCCATTCAACGGGTAATTATTTTACCCTCATGAAGAATCTGTTCCAACGAATTTTTCCGAGAAAAGTCTTGTTTTTGTCTAACGATAGCCAGACGAAGGAGGCCTTACCAACGACATGATCCTCAGGAACGAAACCCCAATAACGGGAATCTGCGGAGTTATATCGATTGTCGCCCATCATCCAGTAATAATCCATTTTAAAAGTGTAGGTTGTTGCCGCCTGGCCATTGATATAGATGACACCGTCTTTGACTTTCAGATCATTCTCTTCGTAAACATCTATGATCCTGCGGTATATCGGAAGATTCTGAGTGGTTAGCGCAATGGTCACACCTTTTTTTGGAATCCAAAGCGGACCGAAATTATCCAGGTTCCAGGTATATTGTGCATCACTCGGGAAAATATTCGCATCACGCTCCTCTTTTGGAACGGTAATTTTTTCCTTTGAAAGGATAAACTTCATCGCATCCATCTTCTTTACTTTTTCTGATGTGAGAAGAATCGCCATTTTGGATCCAGAACCTTCGATGTCCTCCTGAGTGATATCCAGTTTCTCTAAAGCACTGGAATTCAGTGAAGTTCCCTGGATGGTCACCAGATATTTAGCCTGAAGTCCTGGTATATCCTTCTGTGCCTTCCCATTTACAAACACTTGTCCGCCAACGAGTTTCAGCGAATCTCCGGGGATCGCAATACACCTCTTGATATAATTTTCTCTTTTGTCAACCGGGCGGTAGATGATGTCTCCGAATGACCGTTTATCTGTTATTACCCGTTCCCTGCCAAAACTTCTTACCAGTTCGTAATAGCTGCGATCCTGTGCATTGGTCGCCACCGTATCTCCTTCGGGGAAATTAAAGACCACAACATCATCGTTCTTAACCCTCCCGAAACCCGATAATCTTCTGTATTTGTTATGAATGATTTCCGAAAAGGAAGGAGTGGCTGCGGTGAACGGCATGGTATGGTGGACGAAGGGAAAAGCTATCGGTGTGTTGGGTAACTTTGGACCGTAAGCCGTTTTGCTAACGAAAAGATAGTCACCGACCATCATCGATTTCTCCATGGAGGATGTTGGAATAGTATAGGCTTCGATGAAGAACAGGCGGATAAAGGTTGCCGCTATGACAGCAAAAATAATCGCATCTACCCACTCAACGACTTTTGTCTGCACACCCAGCGGTGGATTTTTCTTCTTCCAGAAAGTCCAGTGAACTTTGTCTGTGACGTACATATCGAAAATAACGACCAAACCTAATAACCACCAGTAATTATCAAGCCAGATGACCCATAATAAATATAACCCCGCAACAACACCAAATTGAATCAATTGACTTCTTGATAAATTCTTAAACATATAATATCAGTTATAATTTTAATAAATCAGACATGCTGAAAATTCCCTTTTTCCCGTAACAAAATTCTGCCGCCAGGACAGCACCCAATGCCAATCCCTTTCGGTTGAGGGTGTTGTGGGTAATTTCAATAAAATCTACTTCAGATTCATATTTCACTGAATGCAATCCTGGATTAGGATCTTTTCTGACTGACGTGATGTGAAGTTCTTCATTGTTTAGAGGAGCGTCGATAGTCCACGATTTTTTACAGCCATTTTCTGCTATTATGCCTTCCGCCAGTGTAATAGCTGTTCCACTCGGAGCATCCAATTTCTGAGTATGATGAATCTCCGTCATGGTGATATCATATTGAGGAAATGGCTTCATCATCCTGGCCAAGGTCTTATTCAGTTCAAAGAACAGGTTTACACCCAGACTGAAATTGGAGGCATAAAAGAAGCATCCATTATTTTTGAGGCACTCCTTTTCGACCAACTGCTTTTTGTCCAACCATCCAGTTGTTCCACTTATCACAGGAACGCCCGATTGAAAACAGATTCTGTAGTTTCCAATTGCGGAAGCGGGAATGGTAAACTCGATGGCAACATCCGCTTTGGAGAGATTCTCAATTGTAAGATCGTGTTGATTGTCTATATCGATGGCTAAAACAACCGAATGACCGCGACTTATTGCAATTTTTTCGATCTCTTTCCCCATCTTTCCGTATCCGATCAACGCTATCTCCATCTGTCTTTTTATCAATTAGTGTTCGACACCTCAAATATATTACAAAGATAAGATTTCTTTTAGCCCGACCAACGACCTGTCTCAAGAGGTTACTGCTTTCATATATTCACTTCATTCCTTCATCGGTTTGCCTCGCCACCAGCTGGCAAGAGCCGATCCGGTAACATTCATTAAAGGGCCGAATTGGCAGGTGCGAGTCCAACGGTAGCAATTTTACCCATCTGAAGGGCCAGACCTGAAGCTAAACCTCCGTTTTGCATTCCGACTTCAAATGCGACCGTCCGACGATCTTTTTCAGGCATTCCAAAGAGCCAGGATACGCTGTATCCCAGAAAATAACCAAAAGTGTTGTGAAGTAGACTGGTAACCATCAGCAAGGCGCCAACTTTTAGCAAATTAATGCATTATTAAGGACTGGTCCGTTTCTCCAATAGGCGCTGACATAAGCAGATTGCCACATATCTTCAATATTGTCTACATCTTTCCCCACACAAAAATCAACCAGGTATTTTTCTATGGCAGTAACAACCGCGAATGCCCGTTGGGTGAAAGTGGCACATCCAATACCATATAAACCAGGTTCACTGGTCTCTACTTTCACGATAACAAGGTTTGCACCTTCAGGGGCGGTAGCAATTGCCTTAACATTCGTTATCGTTACCTTAGGCATTCCTGTCGCCTAGGAGGGTATCACATGTGTTTCAGCTCTGGCAGCGGGACTCTCGAACAGTCCCAAAATACCGGCTGTTGAACCGGCTGCGATAAGCTTCATTGCGTCGCGGCGACTTGTAACAGGTTGATTAATTGTTCTTTTCATGGCAATAATTCAAAAAAAGAGTATATAATTACGGTTACTAATCTCAAAGATAAAACCTATTTGAACAGGTTCTCCAATCCCAGTTTTTTGGCTACATCCTTTAGGGTAGAATTGGCCTTTTTCGAAAATTCTTTGGCTACCAGATCTTTGGCCTCCGACAGGTCTACCTTGACTTCAGGTTTGGAAATATTACCAACCACATTGATACTAATTGGGTATTTATCAATATTTTCAGTCCCCGGAACAAATCCAATCAGTCCACTTACATCCGAACCTAAATCACTCTTATTTACTTTGAATTTAAGCAAGTAATTCAAATCCAGCGACAGACTCTGACTGCCCGAAATGGTCACTTCCTGGTTGGCAATCTTGGTGGTAAAAGGAGCTACTGCCAACGCGCCGTTGGCGATGGTAATATCGCCCGTAAAATCATTGACTTTAACATTGGTGAACAGGTCTTTGCGAAAGTATTTGCCAATCTCGGCAAACATATTGTTTCCAACTAGTTCAACATTTTTAAGGGAAATCTGCCCGGCCCCGTTCAGCGAGGCGAAATTTGGCGCGTAATCTTTTCCAAGTGTACCACTGATGTTAATACCTGCCAAAAAAACTCCCTTGCTGTTTCCGGCAATAGGCAGCAGATGCCTCACAACACCTACGGATTGGTAGGCCGTTGGGAGGTCAAAATCCTTGATATCCATCTTAAAACTAAAATCGGCCGGACTATTTTTCTTGCAGGTATAAAGACCCGATACTACCATTTTCCCTTTCAAGAGGTTCATGGAAAGCTGATCGAGATTCAATTTCTGATCCTTGACAACCATTTTTCCTGTCGTCCCCCTGATCTCCATCTTACTATAATGTACGGTGTTGACATCCGCCTGGACGGTAAGATCGATCCGGGCAGGAAGGACCATAGGATCGCTGTGAATCGTATCGTTGGCTGGCTTTCCTCCACTCATCAGTTGGGTTACATCCAACAGATCTGACTTGAATTTGATATTGCCCAGCAGCGTACCGTCCTTGAGCAAATAGGCCCAATAATTGGAAAAAGAACCATCTACCGTGAAATCGCTGACACCCAATTTCCCCTTCATGGAGGAGATAGTCACGTCTTTGGGATTAAAGACAAATCCGGCAGACTGAATTCCCAATCTGTCAGGAAACATAGGCGATCTGTAGAAAAAATCTCTCAGGGTCAAGTCTCCTCTGGTTTGAAAACGGTCGTATTCGCCTTTTTCAATGGCTGCATAGTCGCCGTTAAATTTAATGTTTGCCTTGACCAGTCCGCCAATTTCCATCGAGTCGATGGCAATGGTCTGCCGCAGGGTAGAAAGATCAATCTCTCCGATGATCCCGCCTGAAAGGAACGGATTGCTAACCGGAGTAGAGATATTCAGTTCTGCAAAGATCTGGTGTCCTGCCACGCTGGCCTCCAGCTTGCTTACCGAAATTTTTAAGGAATCGAGCACACCCTGTGGTTTCACCAAACCAGCCGCGATTGCAATCTTATTAATTTCGTAAGGCAGGGAAGGGTATTTCAGTCTGCCCTGAGAAAGATTCAAATTGGCCTTTACCGCAGGGAAAGTTTGATCGGAATAGATTCCTTTTACCATGCCATTAAAGCTCAAGTTGCCACCTTTCTCATAGCCCTTCAATTTTTGCTGCTGTCCTGGTGGTAAAAAGCTGAGCAATTCATCCAGGGATGCACCTGTTGACTGAAAAGTCAAATCGTACTGATCGGATTTTTCTCCCATGACAAAAGTACCCTGAAATTCGAGGGGAAGTCTGTTGATCAGGAATTTATTGTCCAGGAAGCGGAAACTCATCTGGTCGAAATTAGCCTGAAGCGCTCCGTCACACGCTACCTTTAAGCCACTTAAGATTTGTTTTTTGTTGTAATTCAGAGAGATACTATCGGCACTTCCCTTGAAATTCAGTTTGGTGTCGCTTCCTTGCAAAAAACCAGAGAGGAGAAAATTGCCAGATCTGAATTGTGCGATCATTCCGGATTGGTCATCCTGGAAAGAAAGGGCGGTGTTGTTCAATTCGATTTTTGACAGGGCGATCTTCATCGGACGCTGCTTTCCGGCCTGTCCCGCATCCGCGGAAGGCTTCGTTATGTCCCAGTTGGCTTTCCCGGTAGGGTTGACAAGCAAATTCAACCGGGGATCCTGAAGGATGATTTCAGATACCATGATACCCTCACTTTTCCAAAGAGAGGAAATAGAAACTGAAGTGGACAAGGTCTTGACACTAAATAATTGTTTCCCTTCGAACTCATTTATGCCGCTGATTGACAGATCATTCAACCTGACGTCCAGCTGAGGAAAACTCCTGAAAAGTGAGATATCTACTTCTTTAAAATCGAGCCTGGCCAACAGGGTTTCATTGGCCATCTGTTTCAATTTGCTGATGATATTTCCTTTGAATACAATGGGTAAAATGATCATGGCAACCAGCAAAATTCCTACAGCAGCCAGAGCAATAAGTCCAATTCTCTTTTTGTTCATGCGTATAATTTGTTTTTTAATGATCCTGATTTAGATTGTCTGAATTAATTTTCTAAGCATAAAAAGGGAGGTCTGACCGGTTCTGATCACATTTCTTTCCCGGTCATTGCCGAAATTGTACAACTGTGAAATCACTTGATCTCCTTGTGCTACCGCGATCCAGACTGTCCCAACGGGTTTCTCGTCGGTTCCGCCACCTGGTCCGGCAATGCCCGAGGTGGCAATGGCAAAATCGGTCTTCAAGAGCTT
>Ga0209125_1003257_pt1 | contig 11388 bp, 9 predicted proteins | sample BarGraIncub1131A_FD_184503 | JGI IMG/M metagenome (GOLD analysis project Ga0209125, IMG submission 184503) | Arctic peat soil microbial communities from Barrow, Alaska - Barrow Graham LP Incubations 11-31A (SPAdes) (version 2) | ecosystem: Environmental > Terrestrial > Soil > Wetlands > Peat... | reverse complement strand
CACCAAAAATATGGTAGATTTTCTCGTCAATGAGTGTTCCCTCAACAACTATGATGCCATCACTCTTTTAAGTATCGCTGGAAATCTACAAATATGCCAGATCGTTGATCCGTTGAAGACCGTACGAATGGAGCTCCCGCTGAGCGTTTTGGAGCAACTCGGGGTTACATTTTAAGCTATTTAGAAATCGATAAAAAGGAGGGCCATGAGATGTCAGTTGAACAATTCGGGTATAAACAAGAGTTAAAAAGAGTCCTTACATTTTGGGACCTTGTAATCTACGGCATGATTTTCATGGTACCAATTGCCCCTTTTGGGGTTTACGGGTACGTTTTTGCTGGTTCTAAAGGAATGGTGGCTCTAGCTTATTTGATTGGGATGTTTGGTATGGTTTTTACCGCCTTTAGTTATGCCCGGATGTCAGAGGCTTTCCCCATTGCGGGTTCAGTCTATGCCTATGCTCAGCGAGGTATCAATCCCTCCGTCGGTTTTATTGCCGGTTGGGCAATTCTTCTCGATTATATCCTTATTCCTTCGTTGCTTTATCTGGTGAGTGCCGCTGCTTTAACGGCCATTTTGCCATCTGTTCCTGCGTGGATTTGGTTGGTTTTATTCATTGGGATTAACACCGTGATCAATGTACGAGGAATCGAATTTACCGCAAAGGCCAATAAAATAATTCTGTTTGCGGAATTCATAGTTTTAGGAATCTTTATTGTCGTTGGTCTGGTGGCTCTTAAGAACGGAGTTGGCGCAGGAGGCCTAACCATTAAGCCACTTTATGACTCCACTCAGTTTAGCCTTTCAACGGTGATGGGAGCCGTTTCCATCGCGGTCCTTTCCTTCTTAGGCTTTGACGGAATTTCTACTCTTTCTGAAGAGGTTAAAGGGGGAAACAAAGTCGTTGGCCAGGCAACAGTCCTAGCGCTTGGAGTCGTTGGTCTCCTTTTCATCGTGCAAACCTGGATTGCTACGGACTTAGGTCGCGGTTTAACCTTTGATAATTTGGACACGGCCTTTTATCAAGTTGCTGGGGCAGCTGGCGGACCTTGGTTGAAAAACCTAACCATCATTGCAACTGCCTTTTCTTGGGGGATAGCCAATGCCTTAGCTGCTCAAGCGGCCATTTCGCGGATTCTGTATTCCATGGCAAGAGATAAAAGACTTCCGGCTATTCTAGCGACCGTTCATCCAAAGTTTAAAACTCCTTATATCAGTACGGTCTTCGTAGCCGTTATTTCGCTCGCCGTCGGACTATTTTTCCAAAGTCAAATTTCCAATCTCACAACGCTCGTTAACTTTGGTGCCCTGTCCTCGTTCTTACTCTTGCACCTTTCAGTCATCAACCATTACATGATTCGGCAAAAATCCAAACAGTATTTCAAACACTTGGTTATGCCGATCATTGGATTCATCGTTGTTGCCTATGTACTCTATGGTATGGATACGGCTGCTATCAAACTAGGTAGCATCTGGGTCGGTATCGGCCTGGTTTATCTACTCGTACTTACCTTTATTATTAAGGCAAAACCAGCAAAATTGGATCTATAACGATCTGTGTTAGGTCTGACCCTATAAGTTAGTTATGGAAAGAAAACCACCGGGGGAACGTCGCTTAGCGCGTTTCTTCGGTGGTTTTCCATAAGATTGATGTTGTTAATCTGCCGTCGTCTAAATTTACACAAAAAAAGTGCCCCTCGCAAGGAGGAGCATATAAGTAAAAGAGAAGAGAAGAGAAGAGAAGAGAAGAGAAAAGACTGTATGTGAACCGCTTAACGAGCGGGTTGGATCAATTAACCATTGAGTTCATTATAAAACATATTTGTTACCCTTCTTTGAACATTGTGTGAAGGATTTGTGAACCCTTAACATAAGCGTGAACATAGATAAATTGCCTTCTGAGGGCCAACATCAATTCTCTGGACATCGTGAAAGTAAGCCCTCATTCCCTCTTCTCCATGCTGTACGAATCCGAAGTAATCTCCACCTTCAGCCCATTCAATGAGATCAGTAAATAATCGACGCTTTTGGTTATAATCATAAAAAAGTATCCGACCGCGGGAAAGCCGGCTCGCCTCAGAATAAATACGGTGGCGCAGCTCAGAACTCAGCCCATGCAAAACATAGGACGAGAGAACCAAGTCAAAACTATCGTCAGGAAAATCCAATCCCTTTGTAACGTCTCCCTGCACAAACTCAATCGGCTTCCCCCGGGTGGACTTTCTGGCTGCTCTGAGCATAGACGAGGAAAAATCCACCCCTACAGCCTGATACCCCCGCTCCGCTAAGCAATATACAAAAGCACCTGTACCACACCCAATATCTAGAACTCTGCCTCCAGTGGGAATATTCAACAATTCTTCGTATTTGTCCAGTATAGAGCGATAATTCCGGACCTGACCGCGAAAGAAACGATTGTAAACAGGTGCAATTAGGTCGAATAATCGCGCATGTTTTTCTAATTCGCCCATGTTTATTCCTCCCTTGTCGTTTTCGTTGCTGAATATTAGCGATGCAACGATCTGCGATCTTAAGTGTCGTTCTGAAATTACGCTATTTGTTCTTTAGAATTTATTGTCGATATTAAAGACTTCTACTGACTTTTTTAAGTCATTCCGCAGCTTTCTCTTTCCGCGCCTTTTTCTGTTGTGCCTTTTCTTGGCGTTCTTGATACATCTCCCGAACCCAAGTACTCACTGGAGCCTTCCACTGTTCAGTTGCGCTAGGTATGTTTTTGATCAGACTTCTTGGATTTAGTCCCATCTCTCTAGCCATTTTCACGGTTTCTTCATTCAGTTTGCATTTCTTTTTTACTTCAGCCCATTCGGCATCCTTTTTTATAATACTAGCCATGCTATATTCCTTTCTTCGCACAATTCAATTATAACCTTCCTAAGAACTGAATTTAACATACCAGATAATTATGAACCAGTAAATATTTTAGCAATTGGGTATGCCGCTAGTGAACCACTTTCTCCAGATCGCCATATCACCTTACGCAAGAATCTTTAACAGTGCATTGAAAATTGACCAACTAAGTGAGAAACTAAAAAGATCTGAACACGTTCAATGTTTTCAAAGTTCAGACGAAGGCGAAATCCTAGAATACCATTGAATCTCTAGTCCACGTATGATAATATATTGATATACCTACCCGGGGTATGGTAACCAATATGTTGTGTGAGGTGTGCAGGAATGCTGAAGAAAATTGTTACTCAAAGAAGACTAATTCAAGTTCTATTAGCAGTATTGGTCTATTTTGCCGTTAGTTATTTTCACATTAGCCTGCTTTATGTCATTCTTTTCGGTTCAGGCTTAGGTATTCTATTTGGAAAGGTATTTTGTCGTTGGATGTGTCCTATTGGTTTGTTTATGGAGCTACTCATGGGTCGTGGAAAAAACCGCAACATGCAGCTTTATAGCTATTATAAATTAGGATGTCCCATTGCCTGGGTCAGTGGATATTTAAATAAATTTAGCCTCTTTAAAATAAAAAAAGACGATAGTCTCTGTGTTAGTTGTGGTAAATGTGATAAAGCGTGTTATATCGCCTCACTGAACCCCGACTTCAGCCTATATAAAAGTGAAAAAGAAAACCCTTCACGGCACTACAGTTGTTCAAAATGTTTAGAATGTGTTAAAGATTGCCCTGTCGGTAGTTTGAGTTATGATGTTTAATGATCCAATTACTATGACTGAAGTGGATGTTGCAAAAATATGCCGAAAGGCACCGTACGCAAAAATCATTCAACTATTCATCCCACTTGACTATCGGACCTCCTAATGGTTGGATGAATGACACTTTGATTACCCATCACGTTCATCGTCAATTCCAAGGTTTCTAGCTTCAATCCCTAACCCTTCTCCCGGTTTTTGTTTTTGTTCTTCCTCTTTTCTAGGTATATATAAATATTCACCATTCACATATTCTTGAATAATTCTCACTATATCAAGATAGTAACCGCACTATTTTCACCTTCAAGAGGTTCCAATATATGCTGAAGCTTGTCAAAGGCTTCAAAATATCATAGACCAAATATTCTTTGTGAAACTGCATTCATATGAACACCGTCCGGATTGGCTTGTAAACCTGAAGCTGTAACAAAATAGCAATTTTTCTGCGTGTAGGAAAATTTCTTTTTTTCTTGAAAAGTTCAATCTAGTGGAGATTATCGCCCAAAGGCGTAAATTCCAGTAGTCGTCCTTCGCCCCAGTATCTTAACAAACACACATCAAGACGAGTATTAAAAAATGCTCGTCTTTTTTGCTTGAGTTTGACAGTTAAAAAAACTGGAACCCCATCGCATCAAGGGTTCTAGAACTGGTAAATCTCCATATTGCATATCTTGCGTTGTAATAAAAAAAAGCACTAATGTTGTTCACCCCCCCTTTTGTGTGAGATCGAGAAGGATGTACACGAGATAAAATAGGCAATCAACGATAGCTCTTAGCGCAACGCTGGCGGCTATCATATTTGTTGGAGGGGAAAAACAAGCAAGAACGATTGAAGTTGTTTAAAATTAAACAGTTAGCCTTTAAAGATCATACGGTCATATACGTGTTTAAACCCCATCTTACTATAGAGATCTTTCGCACGTGTATTAGCAGCTTCTACGTGAAGGGACAGATTACCGTCTGTCAATTCAATTGCGCGTTTAATCATTTCTGATGCGACACCACGACCTTTATTTTCGGGCTTAACACCTATATAAGCTAAATGATAAGTGGGGATGAACCGTTCAAACCCCATATTTACAATGATACAAATACCTTGTTCTTCTCCATTTCTCTTCGCTATTAACAAAAAACCTTCTTTCATAGCTTTTTCTATAGCATCTGAAGTCTCTGCTACTGAATCATGATAAGGTGTTAACCGATTTCTTATCATATTAATCAAGTCATCTTTACTTTTCTCTTTGTAACTTTTAATTTCAAACACGTCAACTTCACTTCTTGCATCGTTTAGAATAATCAAATGTTTCCCATTTTTCAGAACTCCTTGTTGGGCTTTTTTAATAAACACTGCCATTGCATTTGCTTCTTCTCTAGAAACAATTACATTCTCATATTCACGCAACATGTTAGCTGCCTGCTTTAGATCAGTTTCTTCAACGTCAATCATTTCAACACGCGTCTCTATGATGATTTTAATAATATTTTCAACGATATCTGTAACTTTGTCAGGCAAATACAAAACTGTTTTTTTAGTGCTATTTTGCTCGCTTTCCATTGGACCGATGTTGTGTGTTTTCTTAACGTATTTGTTGAGCATATCCTGCCATGATGGCCTAGCACCACATAATAGTTGAGGCAATTGACACATTTCTTCATGTACCCAACTTTTGATTAAACTACTATAAATGCTTGAAAGTGTATAGCCATATCCTAATTGTACAGTAATCGTATCCACTTGGAAATTCATACGTTCCAAACACTCTTTCGTCATGTCTTCTAAGACAAGATGACTGATAGTGGTGTTTATATCCCATTCGCAAGTGAAGTACATGTTGCTCTTTTCTGCTATATCTTTTAATTGCGGCTGTGAACGCGTGTCTTTCTTATCCCGTAAATCCAATAAGATAGCTTCGTTGAAACAGGCTATTTTCCATTTTTCTTGCTTGAATAGAGGAACCTTGACCTCGAGTTGTTTCAACTTTGCAAATAACATCACTGATTGTATGTAGCACTCAGAACCATCAACTAGAATCTGCTGAAAACCATTAATTACAGCATCTTTTACTAAAACTTCTGCAATACGGTCATATTTATGTCCTGATGGATTAGCTCCTTCAAGCTTTAAAAATATCTCTCCGACATCTAACACCTTTTCCAATATTCTCGCTCTGAATAACGGTGTTCTTCCACTCTTTCGCATAATTTCTCCTTCAACATTCTTTAAATTCAAGACTCTCTAACTCTTTTCTCAATTGTTAGAGTTACAGTGCCTAAACTTTGATTCTTTGCCTTTTGTTATACTAACAATAACTTCTACTCAAAATGCATTCTTTCCATTAGTTACAATGGCTGAAGGGACTGAACTCGTATCAACGAATGCCGGAGTCCAAGTTGGTTCGTTACCGCATGGCGACACCCCAATACAGTAAACGATTACTTGGAATAAAGTGACCCGATTAATATAACCACAAAACAATTTAATATTTATCCCCATTTCATTAGAGAGAATGACTGGCGAATCAGGTATACCTCAATGATTTATTGGGAAACTAGTTATATATTTATGTAGAGGGGGTTTGTTATGCAAAGAAAATATAATGATATCTCCTTATGGAAAGATATCTCGGAAGAACAATGGAATGATTGGAAATGGCAACTTGCCAACAGAATCACAACTGTTGAACAATTAAGACAGGTTGTGGACCTTACCGTCGATGAGACGGAAGGTATCAATCGCTGCCTTGAAACACTACGCATGGCGATTACCCCTTATTATGCTACACTTATTGATCCTACCAATCATGAGTGCCCCATCCGCAGACAAGCCATTCCAGTGGCTTTAGAATTGGAAAAGGCCAAGTGTGATATGGAAGACCCCCTTCATGAGGAAAGTGATTCTCCGGTAAAAGGACTTACTCACAGATATCCAGACAGAGTTCTATTGCTTATTACCGATCAATGTTCCATGTACTGCCGTCATTGCACCCGACGTAGAATGGCCGGTTCAACCGATAAGGCCATGCCCAGGAAAGATCTGCAAAAAGCGATTAACTATATAAAAAGGACGCCTAAAGTCAGAGATGTCTTAATTTCAGGCGGCGACAGCTTGTTGGTAAGTGATGAAGATATAGATTTCATCCTATACAGTCTCAGAGCAATTAAACACGTGGAAATTATCCGCTTTGGCTCCAGAACACCGGTGGTTTTACCCCAGAGAATTACGGATGACCTGTGTAATATCCTTCGCAAATATCATCCGATATGGTTAAATACTCACTTTAACCACCCTGAGGAAATAACACCTGAAGCAATAGAAGCATGCAGGAAACTCGCTGATTCAGGAGTGCCGCTCGGTAACCAAACAGTTCTGTTAAAAGGTGTTAATGATTGCCCGTATATAATAAAAAAACTAGTACATGATTTGGTGAAAATGCGTGTGCGGCCCTATTATCTATATCAATGCGATCTATCGTCCGGAATCGAACATTTTAGAACCTCCGTAAGCAAAGGGATTGAAATCATTGAACTGCTGCGTGGGCATACATCTGGCTTTGCCGTTCCTACCTACGTTATAGATGCACCTGGGGGTGGAGGTAAAATTCCTGTAAGCCCGCAATACTTAATATCTCAATCCGAAGATAAAGTAATTCTACGTAACTATGAAGGCGTTATTTGTGCTTATACTGAGCCGAAAGATAAGACGAGCGAATGTCATCATTGTAATTACTGTCATGAGAATAACGATCAGCCTTTCACAGGCATTGAAAAGCTTTTTAGAGAGGAAAAACTAAGCCTGGTACCTAGATCAAATAATCGAATGGACAGGCGTGATGAATCGAAAGCCTGACATATCAACGTTCCAATTAAATCCGATATAGCACTACCACGGTCTCCACGTGCCCTGTCTCTGAGATATAAATCTCCTAAAAAAGCTTATAATGTAGTGGCACCAGTGTGTACAAACAAGAAGCCACCCCTGAGGGGATCGACATGGATTGGATAGCTTTCTTCCCATAGTAGAATTACCAGTCACCCTTCACATATATCCCAACGCCGCTGTTTCCCAAGACAGTCACCCCGGCGGGAACTTCACCGCAAACCTAGAGACCGTTATGAACGGCCCGAACTGGATGCACTATCTTTCATCGTCCATGGCAGGGATACAAGTCACCCCAGCCCATATCCCCACGCTTCGATGGCTTTTTCTGAACCTCGGACATCATAAATCGCTAGAAATTAGGCGTCGTTCCGCTTACATTAAATTTCTCTTAACATTTTAATTAATTCCAAAGGATGGTTCAATAAGTACTTTGCTCCGTTTGAAGTTAATTCTTCCTTCGTCCGGAAACCCCATAATGCCCCTACCGCATACGTTCCGGCACTATTTGCAGTTTGCATATCCACATCGGTATCGCCCACATAAATTAAGTTCTCTGGATCAATTCCTAATTGTTGGCTTATTAGTAAAGCACCTAAGGGGTTTGGTTTTCTAGGTATTTTAGCGCTGAATCCGATTACTACTTCGAAATTCCAATTTGGTAATAAGGCCTTTACCACTTTTTTTGTTAGTTCATGATCCTTATTAGAAAATACCGCTAATTTCATCTTAAATGTTGCTAGTTCATTTAGCAGCTCGACAATCCCATCATATGGTTGTGTTTTGTTAATGCAATTATTTCGATATTCCTCCATCATCGAACCGTAACACCTAATAATTAACTCTTCATCTTTAGACGATTCTGGTAATGCTTCACGCACAAGATTTTTCATTCCATTCCCAATGAAGTGCTTATAGGCTTGAAGCTCATGAGATGGAAAACCGTACCTTTGAAGAACATTATTCATAGAATCCGCTATATCTCCAAGTGAGTTAACTAGTGTCCCATCTAAATCAAAAATAATTCCTTTAAACTTCATGACGCTTTCCTTTCGTTACGCTTAATGATAAATAGGCCGCTGAGTTTAGTTTGAAATCAGGAAATGTCATAGCCACGGCACGAATGCCAGTTCACCCGCCACCCCACAGCACATCTTCACACGCCCCAGTTTGGCTAGACTTTATCCCGGCGGGATCTAGCCCCAGCTAGGATGTGCGACCTAAAAGCGCTAAAGGAATAGCTTAATAATGAAAGGGTTAAATACAGTGATTAGCCAAGCCCCCACTGGAGGAACTATATATAGGACTATTGGAATAGCTCCTTCCAGTTCTCCGATACATTGCAGGGTAGACATAGTACTCGCCGGCATTCCCAAGCTAAAACCGATGAGTCCTGAAGCAACATAAGCAGCCAAAGCGTCTTTCTTATAAAACCGAAAGACAAGATAATAGCTGAAAAGCATCAGTAAACAAGCCTGAAGTGCAAAAATTAAAATGGCGGCAATATTGAGTTTCGTCATCGCGGTCAGGTCCATCGACATAAACGATATGATTAAAAACATGGAGAGAGAAAAGTTCCCGATAATATTTACTTGTAGTGATTGAATCGGGGATTTGCCCTTTAATTCAAACAGTTGCCGGAAGATAAGCCCTGCCAGAAAAGAACCCCCTGCCGGATTAATCCACTTACCAAACCCAAATTGTGTAGGAAGAAAACCCAGACATACCGTCAATAGAAAAATCAAGAGATGCTGTACGAATTCGTAAGACCTAAATCCAACCGGTGTTATTTGAGGTGTTTCTAGTTGGGTTCGCTTCTTTAACAAAACAAAAAGGCAGCCCCCTAAAATCGTTCCAAAAATATTTCCAAACACCGAATAGCCATTAAACAACCCTAGATAAGCATGCCCTTTTTTCATAATGCTAGGAACAGCCTGAAGCACAGAAGTATCACCCATCAGGCCCATTGAGCCAAAAATAACCGTTTGAAAGGGATTATAACCACTGATCTTAGCGATAAGCAAACTAACTACATTCTGAAAGAATGCTACAAAAATTACAATCCCTAAAAATAGGAACTGACCTTTAAATCCTCTTTTTAAAAAGATCCGATCTGTTCTTAGTCCGATGGAAGCAAAAAATCCACCTATAAACACAGGAAGCATGGAATAATCCAAATTCAAATTGATATGCCCAATACCATTCAAACATAGCAAAACAACAGCCGCTAGAATGCCTCCAATAAACGGAGCTGGAATATAAAACTTCTTTAACCAAGCTACTTTGCGCTGAAGGTAATAACCAAATAGCAAAAAGAGCCCGGCAATCGTTATGGTTTGTAATGCGTTAAAATTCATAAAAACTTGATTCTCCTATATTTCCACAGGTTTAATTTTGTATTTAAACTCTTCGTCATCAAGTAGTTTTTCCGTTAACCATGCCACAACTTCCCCAGTGATTTTCACACAGTGTGCTTTTCGCTCAGGAGAATCAAAAACTAAATCTTTAGTAATCACTCGGCAACAAGTACTCTTATACAATTTTTTAATATGGTCATGAAGTTCAGCCGCAATAGGAAGCATTCTACTGTTCATAGCATCGCCGTGATTCCTGCCGTAAGCCATCCCAAGTGCCATTACGCCACCACTGATAGCTCCACAGACACACCCGGACTTACCGATTCCGATCGGAAAACCTGAAGCCAAACGGGTAATTGAACGGTCAAAGGGCCAGTCAAGCAATTCATTGAGGGTATGGATTACAGATTCGGAACAAAAAAACTCACCTCTTTGGAAATACCCTTCAGCCTTTGTTCTCACATTAGCGATGATTTCTTCTCTTTCCATTATGTTCCTCCTTTATTTCTCCTTATAAGTATAATATTATATTTACAATCACCAAATCATTATACTTTGGCTATAAGACTAATTCAATCATTTTTCATCGCAAAAAAAACTCCTTATCACTTTAAGTTTATCGTGATACGGAGTTTATTTTTCGGATTTGGCAGTTATGGTCTCCACATGTAGTAATAATTACCAACTGAAATGTAAACATTTACATATCGGATATGTTCTCGCGTGCGTACCCTACCCCAAAACTGTCTATCCTAAACCTTTCAAACATGTTCTAGCGCCCCTAGCTGGCCCTAATAAATCATTAAACAATTCACTCTTGGGCCCTTAAACCCGCGCCACGAGCGGCTTTCAGGTGTGCTTTATTTGCAGACAAACCACGGTCTCCACGTGCCCTGTCACGTTGAAAGAGCTATATTTTATATAGTCATATTAACGTGACCAGGGTGCGTCGATGCCCCACAGCGGCTTGATAGAAAGCACCTTTAAACCCCTCATTAGCTATACAGAAAACATTGTGTAAATCACAAAATAACGGTGCTCCTTCACTTTATTTTATTGTGGTCTTTAGGTCACTGGATGGCAATACCCCCTAGCCTTCAAATAAGCAATTTATTTATTGAGTGGTTTAGGTATTTCTTTTGGAGGAGTAAAATTGAAAATCATTACTGCAGGAAGTTTTATCCATATTTTTTGGTTTGTTATGTTTATCCCAACTCACCTTGCAAATTCCGCAATAATTTATGGAGCCGCAAGAAACCTAGAATGGCCATCATTATGTATTAAACCTTTTTTTTGGTTACAAATGGCATTATAAAACTAATCTGCTACTACCTATATTCAAATGGAATTCGAATGGAAGTTTTCAATGCCGTCTATAGGTATCGGGTAGGAGGCTACCCATTATTTGAATAGCCGACCTCCCACACCACCGTGCGTACCGTTCGGTACACGGCGGTTCCTCAGTTCACGCTGTAACTT
>Ga0209125_1003256_pt1 | contig 11394 bp, 4 predicted proteins | sample BarGraIncub1131A_FD_184503 | JGI IMG/M metagenome (GOLD analysis project Ga0209125, IMG submission 184503) | Arctic peat soil microbial communities from Barrow, Alaska - Barrow Graham LP Incubations 11-31A (SPAdes) (version 2) | ecosystem: Environmental > Terrestrial > Soil > Wetlands > Peat... | reverse complement strand
CACTTCCGGCTGAGTTACCCTTGCCACACGGCGGTTTCCTAATAGACTATCTCTATATTACAACTGTCATCCAAGATCGCCGGTTCGTTGAGCATCAGCAAACTCGCAGAGTTATATCACTTGTGCAGGGTGTTAAGGGCTTCGAATACCAAAGTAGCGAACACACGCGTGTCATTTCCCTTGACGGAGTGGAAGTCGAAACCAGACATATAAAGAACGGCGCGATACACAAGCTTTTGTTTCCTGTACCTCTGAAACGGGGCCAACCCCATAAATTTAATTTTAAAGAAATACTGGACGAACCGGAACCTGAATTAAATGAGGATTTTGCGGGGCAGTCGTTTGAAACCCCGACGTTAATTTACAAACAGGCAGTCGTTTTCAAAGGCGATAAGCCTCACATTATATGGCATATGATAAGCTATCGCGTTTTGTACGACCGGGTGAGCCAACGAACGAAAATAGCTTGGAAATAAGTGAAGATGGCAGCGTCCAGAAAGAGTTTATCCAACTCTATGGCGGACTTCATTCGGGCATTGCTTGGCGGTGGAATTGAAATAAACGTTGTGCGGGGATTGACAATGGGGCTGGACTCAAAGTTCCACGATTTGCAGTGATGCGTGTATAAACGGTTTTGTGGCATTATGGATTCACTTTATGATATTACCTGTTGCTAAATATTGCTTTGTTGGAAGTATTAGATGCTTGTAATGTCTATCATACGAAACTGAACTAACGTGGGATTATAGCAATAACGGGAAGTTAATCCTAAAGTAAAATATTAGCATTACTTCTATCATTGGAAACAAATTGTCAAGCAGATAAGCTATAAGAATTGGGTGGGCAGAATGTATAACTATTCAAATCTAAATGATGTGGAGTTTGAAGCTCTGTGTAAAGATGTAATGGGAAAAAAGCTATCAACAAATTTACGATTATTTGCTAAAGGGCGCGATGGTGGCATTGATCTTACCAATAATACAGTTACACATGACATTATTATTCAAGTAAAACATTATATAGGAAGTACATTTTCAAATCTTAGGACTACATTGAAAAACGAAATCAAAAATGTTTATAAATGGAAACCAAATCAATATTATGTTTGCTGCAGCATGCAACTCACTGATGCAAATATTAACGAAATCTATAATATGTTTGCTGATTTTATGGATTCAGACCAAAATATTATTTCCCTAAGAGAAATAGATGAATTTTTACAATTGCCTGAAAACGTTGACGTGGTAAGAAAACATTACAAGCTTTGGTTATATGCTTCAAATATATTAAATGAAATATTCAACCAAAACATTTTTATTGATTGTGAAGCACTTTTTAATGACATTGAGGAAGACAGTAAATATATTGTGCAGACTGAAATATATAATCAATGTGCGGAATATTTAGATAAAAACGGCTTGTTAATGATAACAGGCGGTCCCGGTGTTGGAAAAACTATTACGTCAAAAATGTTGATTTTATATTTTGCCGTACAGGGTTACAGAGTAAGATACACTACTAATGGGGATATGACTGACATCAAAAAATCTTTGTCAAATGACAAGAATTGCAAGGAAATCGTTTTGTTAGATGATTGCTTGGGTCAGCATTATTTTAATATAAAAAATACTCAGGAGAGTGAATTGCTATCATTAATAAAATTTGTAAGATTATTTAAAAACAAAAAAATAATATTGAACTCAAGAATTACAATTTTTAATGAAGCTAAAGATAGATCTTATGAGTTTAAAATGTTTTTTCAAGAGAAAAAAATCAAAAATCATACTATAAATATGGATGATATAACTACTTTAGAAAAAGCAAAAATTTTCTACAATCATTTAATTTACAAACGTATACCGAGAGAATATTATGAATCTATCAAAAGAAATAAAAATTATTTAAAAATAGTGCAGCATAGTAATTATACTCCACGCATAATAGAGCATGTAACTTATAGAACTAATTATTTAAAAGTGGCTCCAGATGATTATTTTGACTACATATCCCAAAATTTATCTCATCCACATGATATATGGAAAAATGAATTTGAGAGACGGCTTAAAGAAGTGGACAGGGCATTCATTTCTACATTGTATTCTTTGACCGACACTACAGTTAAATATAGTGTGCTAAAAGAATGCTTTGATGAGCGCTTATCAAAAATGAAGAATGTTGATTATACAATAAATAATTATGAATCTGTATTGTCCCGTTTAAATCAATCGATAATAAATCTAGTGGACAATAAAGGAACAATGCATGTAGGCGTAATAAATCCTTCTGTAAACGATTATATGAAGACTGTGTTTAGCGACAATATGCTCGAACTAAATGAGGTAAGGAACTCAATTAAACACTTTAGTCAATTTGAACGTTGCTATGCAAAGGAGGATTTATCTAATATTTTCTTTCAGCTTATCGCCAGTGAAGAAATATTTAATATTGACTTCTTCTCTCAAGATGAGAAAAACTATTTCATAGTAGCAAATGTTTGCCAATATGACATAAAGCAACAGCACTATAAGCAAACTATCGTTGATTATTTAAATAATGCATACGGATATTACTATCCGTCTTCTAGTGAATGGCTACCACATATTAAAATATTAGAAATTTTACTTAGTGATAATCTATATTCGTATTACTCATTTTCTTCATTTATTTCTGATGAAGACTGTGTCAATAATCTTTTTATGGATTTAGATTTAGATGAATTAGTTGCTACAATAAATCTTTTGTCCCAATGTTATCAAAGAAATGATATTGACGTTTCATGGTTTAAAACGTTATGTCAAACAGCAATAACAAATTCTATTTCTTCACACGTGGAGAATGTAGATGCTAGTGAATACTGTGATAATTATGATATCCGAGACTTAGTTAATGAAAACACGAAAATGCACTATTATAAAGACCATGAAGATACGGAAATTGATAGGGACGCAATAACTCAAACATTAGAAAAATGGGTAGCAGAAGACATAGAAAATGAAATAGTAGAAAAGCTTTCGAAATTAGACGAAACAATTTCAATTCATGCAGATAAGCTAATTAAAAAGAATCTTAGTTTGGATGGTCTTGACGGCATTATAGATTCTTACTTTGAACCTGATTACGATGACGATGAATATCATGGTAGTGGTGGAACTGGACAGATGTGTATTTCTGATATTGAGGCAATATTTGAACGATAATAATGTAGCCTTCGAGGAACCGAACTGGCTTATCGGAAAATTATATCTAAATTGAATTACTAATAATCAAAACTGATTATATCTTGAAAGCTAGTTGATTGATATGAACATGAACAAACAGGACCTGAAGAAAGCAAGCGGTATCAGCTCGGCTTCCGTAGCAAAACTTGGTAAGGGAGATAATATCACGACCGAGGTGCTGCTGCGGATTTGCGCTGCCTTACATTGCGATATCAGCGACATCATGGCGGTCGTCGAAGATGAGCCTTTTGAGGAGCCAACCAAATAATTAACGAAATTCGCCCAGGAGGAAACCTATGGTACAAAACAATTCCGGGAATGCCGTGAATGGCAGCAGTCCATACAAGGCTTCCCTTACGAGAGAACAGTTTCTCTTTTATGAAATGCGCACCACAGCAAAGCTGCTATGCGAAGGCCTACCGAATGAGCATATTGTTCAGCGCATCATGACTGAGAATTTATTTCAATATCCAACCGAGAAATCTATCCGAAAAGTGGCTTTAGCCTGCATTGGTAGATTCAAGGCCATGAACGATGATACCTTAATCCAGGCCATCGCAACACAGCCGACAGAGGTAGCAAAGCAAATCTGCCTGTATGCCATGATGAAGCACAGTCGTCTGGTGTGGGATTTCATGTTGACTGTAGTCGGAGAGAAGTACCGCTTAAGGGACTCCTCTTTTGGTAAGATGGACTTAAATGTATTTTTCATGCGCCTGCAGGAACAGGATGATTCCGTGGCGTCATGGAGCGATTCGACAGTGACGAAGGTAAAACAGGTGCTTGCAAAGGTTCTTGTCGAAAATGAGTATCTGGACAGCATTAAGTCAGACCATTTAAATCCGGTATGGCTGAACCCCATACTGGAAAACGAGATCAGAGCAAATGGCGATGAGTCTATTTTGCCTGCGTTTAACTGCTTTGCGTAAAGGAGGTGCGAAATCATGGGAAATATTAAAGAGAAATTGGATAAAGTCCGCGTTCTCATTCAACAACCGGAGTTTCTTGAGGGCAAGGGCCTCAGCAATGAGGTCAACATACGCATCTTTTGCTATGACGCACAGGAGGAAATGACGGTTAGGCACTTCGTCGAGCAAATATCGACGGACCAGGCTTTATCTTGCCATTCGATCATCTGCAACCTCTATGACGTTTTTCTCTCCATATGTGACGATATGGGAATAACCGGTGAGATACCCAGCATGGAGGAATCAGAAGGGAGCGCTTTCTTATTGGAGCAGATACACTCTGCTGTTGGTGAGAATGAGTTTATTAAAAAAATACAATATGAGCCGCACGAACCGGGCGATGTCTTGATGCTCACCGGCGTTGGAGAAGTTTTTCCCTTTATGCGGATACATACGTTACTGGAAGCCCTTCAACCCCACTTTTCGGATATACCTATTTTGGTGCTTTATCCGGGAGTGTTTGACGGTCACCATGTAAAGCTGTTCGATAAGCTGAAGCCCAACGACTACTACCGGGCATTCAACGTGATATAAGGAGGGATTCAGTAATGATAATACGCGATATGTTTGCTGATGACATCAACCGTAAAATCAACGGCGTCATCAAGGTAGACCAATCCGGCAATGACATCATTGAGCAGGAGTTGAACGAATACGTTATTACGAAGGAACTGAAGAAACACTTCATTACCTTCTTCAATTACTATAGCGATGCTTTTAATGAGCCGACCGCTGACATGGGGGTTTGGATTTCTGGCTTTTTTGGAAGTGGTAAATCGCACTTCTTGAAGATGCTTTCCTATATTCTGGAGAATCGTACCGTAAAGGGCATAAAAACGGTCGAGCGCTTCCGTCAGAAATTTGCGGATGACCCTGCAACCTTTATGCTGATCGACCGGGCGACCAAGGGCGAGACAAAGACCATCCTGTTTAATATCGACATTGAAGGCTCTATTAACAAGGATAAAACCGCTGTGCTTCGGGTCTTCGCAAAGATGTTCTATAACCATCTGGGCTTTTATGGCGAAAACCTGAAGGTTGCTATGCTCGAACACTATATTGAACAGAGCCACAAGACGGAAGAGTTCCGCAGAGTTTTTGAGCAAAAAGCCGGAAAGCCCTGGACTGACGAGCGCCGAGTCTTTGCCTTCAAAGGAAAATACATCGTCCCTACACTGATGGAAGTCCTTGATATGAGCGAGGAAGACGCCAAGAACTGGTTCAACAATAAAGCGGCTGAAGAATTCAGCATTGCACAGCTTGTCCGCGACATAAAAGAGTATACGGATAGCAAGCCCGCCGATTTCCGGTTGCTCTTCATGATAGACGAGGTCGGCCAGTATGTCGGCACCGATACGGATATGCTTCTTAACCTGCAGTCCCTGACCGAAAAAATTGGCAGCGAGTGTGGCGGCAAGGTATGGATTGTCTGCACCGGTCAGGAAGCAATTGACGAAATCATAAAGGTACGTGCCGACGAGTTCTCGCGTATTCAGGCCCGCTTCAAGACCAGACTCAGTCTTTCTTCCTCGTCTGTTGACGAGGTTATCCAGAAGCGTATTTTAAAGAAGAAACCGGAAGTCGAAAGAGCACTTGAAACGATTTACAGTCAAAACGATTCAGTGCTACGGAATCTTTTCAGCTTCACCGATTCGATATTGGACATCAAGGGCTACGGCGGAGAAAATGAGTTCGCTGTCGATTTCCCCTTTGTGCCGTACCAATTTATCATCATGCAGAAGGTATTTGCCGAAATCCGCAAGCACGGTAACTCTGGCAAGCATCTGTCCGGCGGAGAACGTTCTATGCTGTCCGGATTCCAGGAGGCCGCGCAGAAGATTCAGAAAAAAGACGAATATGCGCTCGTCCCGTTCTTCCACTTTTATAATACGGTCCATACATTTCTCGACAGTTCTATCCGTCGGGTTATAGAACGCTGTGATCGTGCGGCGGCAGATGGGAACGGCATTGAAGCGCAGGATGTTGATGTGCTGAAACTGCTGTACCTTGTCCGCTATATTGATAAAGACATTCCAGCCAATCTCGATAATATCGTCATCATGATGGCCGACGACATCCGCATGGACAAGATCACCATGCGTGAATCCGTGCGCGGTTCTCTCGAACGCCTGCACAGCCAGAACTACATCGGCAGAACCGGCGACGTGTACAATTTTCTCACCGATGAGGAACAGGATATCCAGCGTGAAATCAAGAACACGCCGGTGGATACCGCCGCTATCGTGGAGCGCATTGCCCACATGATATTCGGCGATATCTATACCACAAAGAAATTCCGCTATGGTCAGTATGACTTTGCGTTTGACCAGATGGTTGATGGCATCACGGTTGGCTCTTTGACGGGCGGTATGCGGCTTCGTTTCCTGACTGTTGCCACCGATGCCATAGAAAAATCCGAATTTCGCCTGATGACGGAATCGGCCGGGCAGTCGATTTTTGTGCTTGCCGACACGCTTTATTATGAAGCAATCGAAAGCGCAATGAAAATCCGCAAGTATGTAAAGCAGCGGAATGTCAGCCAGCTACCAAAATCCGTTCAGGATATCATTCGTGACCAACAGGAAGAAGCCACGAAATACGAATTAGATGCGCTGGATAATCTGAAGAAAGCCATCGAATCGGCAGTTTTCTATGTTGATGGAGAGCGCCTTGAAATCAAGGGTGGCGATGCCAAGTTAAAAATTGACCAGGCGCTTGAGTACCTCGTCTCCCACGTATACAGCGACCTGAATCTCATTACGAAAAACGCCGATTCCGACGCCGACATCATTGCTATCCTCAACGGTACCGGGGACCAGACGATGCCCGGCCTTGAGCCGAACCGGGACGCTGCGGCCAAGATGGAAGAATACCTTGAAATGCAGGCGAGGAAGAATCTGCCGACGTCAATGGCGGATATTCAGAGTCGCTACAGCGCCATTCCCTACGGCTGGAAGGAGATTGACATTGCGGCGGTTGCCGCCCGGTTGGTTTATGACCAGAAAGTGACGATCAAGTACGCGGGCGTTACCATCCAGCCGGATAACGCCAAGCTGCCGGATATGCTCCGCAAAAAGAGCGAGATCGGCAAAACAAGCATTTCCAAGCGCCTGGTGGTCTCCGCCGCCAAGATGAAGGTGGTCAAAGAGTTCCTGCGCGAATACTTTGACATTATGGACGTCCCGGATGATGAGGACAGTCTGATCAAGTTTACCGTCGGCAAGTTCTCCGAGCAGAAGCAGCACTACGAAGAATTGAATGCCCGCTACGAGGGACATAAATACCCGGACCACGGGCTTGTGCAGTCTGCCATTGCTCTGATGAACGATATTCTGTCGCAGCAGAAGGACAACACCGCTTTGATTGAACGTGTCATCAAGAAAGAGGACGAGCTCGACGACAGCAAGAGCGCCATGCAGAATGTGGAGAGCTTTTTCCACAATCAAGTTGCTCTGTTCGATGCTTCTGTCAAGTTTGAAAATGACCTGCATAACGACAATGACTATCTCGTAAACGAGGACGCCACCAATAAAGCGTTGGGGCAAATCCGACTCATCACGATGATTCCACTAGGCGCAGCCTATATTTATAAGCGGATTCCCGAACTCGGCGGCTTGATGGCAACCGTCAAGGCGGCTCACGATAAGCTGCTGGTGGCAAAACGCGAAGAGCTTCTGGAAATCGTGCGCCAGTGCATGGCTGAAATCCATACTCTGGCAGCTGAAAACCTTGATACCCGCAAGCTCAGTGAAACGGCAGATACCTTCTTCACACAGAAAAAGCAGCGTATCGCTGAGACACAGAGTCTCGCCTTGCTGGACGGTCTCATTCCTCCCATGTGGCAGTATAAAGATGAGACCTGCACCCGCATCGAAACTATGCTCAAGCCCAAGCCGGTAACGCCGCCTGTAACGCCCGAAAATCCGGATAAACCCGCTCCCAAGAAAATCATCAAGGCTATTCACCGGCAGGCGGTGTTCCCGGCCAAGCGTCTGGAGAGCGAAGAAGAAATCGATGCCTACGTAGAAAAGATACGTACTCAGCTGAAACAGCTTATGAAGAATTGTGACGGTATCCAGCTGAATTAAGGAGAATACCATGGATAAGAACTCCATAAAAAAATACGCGGTCTGGGCAAGGCGCGAGCTAATCGCCAGGGTGTCCCAGCGGGCGCTGTATTACGGCATCACGGAAAAAGACACTTGTGATGCCAAAGCTGACAGCGTCAACGGGCGGCTTCTGTCCCCCGCCGAAAAGAAGCAGCGGCAGGCGCTGATTGCACAGATTCGCAGCAAGGGCTACCAGCAGGTCATGGAGGAAGTGGCCTATACCTGGTTCAACCGCTTTTCCGCGCTGCGCTTCATGGAGGTCAATGGCTATCTCCCTACCCATGTGCGCGTGTTCACGGATGAAGAAAATAGCTTCAAACCGCAGATCATCACCGAGGCCATCCATCTGGAGTTAGACGGGCTGGACATGGAAAAGGTCTATGCCTTCAAAGAGAAGAACCAGACAGAGGAGCTGTATAAATACCTGCTGATTACCCAGTGCAACGCGCTAAGTTTGATTCTGTCCGGTATGTTCCAGCGAATTGAGGATTATACCGAGTTGCTGTTCCCTGATAATCTGCTGCGTGAAGGTAGCGTTATCGAGCAGATGATTGCCCTGATTCCACAGGAAGATTTTGATATTACTTCTGGTGGACAGGTAGAGATTATCGGCTGGCTGTATCAGTATTATAATGACGAGCGTAAGAACGAAGTTATCAATATCAGTAATAAGAGTGCAGTCAATAAAGAGGACATTCCTGCAGCGACACAACTGTTCACGACAGACTGGGTTGTTCGATATATTATTGATAACTCCCTGGGCCGTTACTGGATTGAAAGAAATCCTGACAGTAGCTTAAAAGTTGAACTGGAATATTATATCACTCCAAAGGATGAAACAGGGAAAACGGTAAATGGAAAGGTTAAACCAGAAGAATTGTCTGTATTTGACCCATGTATGGGCTCCGCGCATTTCCTTATATATGCATTTGAAGTGCTGATGAAAATATACGCCGAATATGGATATTCTGAAAGAGATGCTGCAAAAGCCATTGTTGAAAACAATCTGTATGGTTTGGATATTGATGACCGTGCATCTCAGTTGGCATATTTTGCTGTGATTATGAAGGCTCGTCAATATGACCGTAGATTCCTTACACGTGGTGTGCAGCCTCATGTTCATTCAATCTGTGAAAGCAACCACTTAGACCCATTCTGCGTAGAATATTTTGTCAATGGTGATGCCAAACTGAAAGTAGATATGCAGACATTAATTGATGAGATGAATGATGCCAAGGAATTCGGTTCTATTATCAATCTTTCTCAAGTTGACTTTGATGCCATCTCGGCTCGCTTTGATGAAGTTCAAGATGATATCAATATATACAGAGAAGCAGCATTGAAAGATTTGATGCCACTTGTACAGGTGGCAAAGATTATGTCGCAGAAATATGATGTCGTAGCAACGAATCCGCCTTATCTAAATAAGATGGATACCAAGCTAAAAAAATATGTTGCCGATAATTATAAGGATTATTCCGGTGACCTATTCAGCGTGTTTATGTATCGCAATTTTGGATATTGCAAAAAAGATGGATATTCCGGATTTATGACTCCATTTGTGTGGATGTTCATTAAAACATATGAGAAATTACGTGAGTACATTCTTAACAGTAAGTCTATTATAACTTTGATTCAAATGGAATATTCTGCATTTGAAGAAGCAACAGTACCGATTTGTTCTTTTATTCTTAAAAATGGAGAGCAAAAAGAAAAGGGGGTTTATTTTAAACTTTCCGATTTTACTGGCGGTATGGAGATTCAAAAACAAAAAGTAATTGAAGCACTTAAGAGTTCTAAGTGCAGCTATCTACATTTTGTAAATCAAAATGACTTTGAAAAAATACCAAGCTCTCCAATTGCATACTGGGCAAACAGTACGATTTTCAATATATTTGAATCCATTGAACCACTCAGTAAGTATGCTACTACAAGATTGGGTATGACAACTGCCAATAATGAAATTTTTGTACGTTTTTGGGAAGAAGTGAATATTGAAAAAATAGGCTTTAATATGAATGAGCGAGAATCGGCATTTCAGAGTAAAGCTAAATGGTTTCCTTACAATAAAGGTGGCGATTTTAGACGTTGGTACGGTAATAATGAATTAGTGGTAAATTGGGAAAAAGACGGATACGAAATTCAGAACTTTAAGGATGAAAGAACAGGTAGAATACGGTCTCATAACTATAATCTTGACTATGTTTTTAAAGAAGGTTTGACTTGGTCAGCATTATCAAGCACTTACTTTTCTGTACGACGTGTATATAAAGGATTTTTATTTGATGATAAAGGTTCGTCTGCATTTACAGATAATATGCTTATTGAGTATATTTTAGGATTTTTAAATTCTAAAATTGCGGGTGGTCTTATCAAATTACTCAACCCAACAATTTCTTTTCAACCGGGTAATCTCAGCACATTGCCTTTGAAAATTGATGTAGGAAGGTTAGAACATATTAATCAATTGGTAGCCTCAGCAATTTCTATTTCCAAAGCGGACTGGGATTCCTTTGAAACATCATGGGATTTTGTTAGGCACCCTCTAATGCATTCTTGCAGCATAGTTGCAGAAGCATATGCGGTTTGGGAGACTGAATGCAGCGACCGTTTCAATCGGTTAAAATCCAGCGAGGAAGAACTGAACCGCATTTTCATCGATATTTACGGCTTGCAGGATGAGCTGACACCGGAGGTTGAGGATAAGGACGTTACCGTTCGTAAAGCAGATTTGCAGCGGGACATCAAGAGCCTCTTTTCCTACGCCGTGGGTTGTATGTTCGGCCGCTATTCACTCAATGTAGACGGCATTGCCTATGCCGGTGGCGAGTGGGACTCCAGCAAGTATGCTTCCTTCCCCGCAGACAAGGACAACATCATCCCCATTTGCGACGACGAATATTTTGAGGACGACATCGTTGGCCGCTTTGTGAAATTCATTGAGGTGGTCTACGGCAAAGAGACGCTGGAAGAAAACCTCCGCTTCATCGCGGATGCCCTCGGCGGAAGTGAGATGCCGCGAGATGTTATCCGTAATTACTTCATCAACGACTTCTATAATAACCACCTGAAGATATACCAGAAGCGCCCCATCTACTG
>Ga0209125_1003252_pt1 | contig 11412 bp, 8 predicted proteins | sample BarGraIncub1131A_FD_184503 | JGI IMG/M metagenome (GOLD analysis project Ga0209125, IMG submission 184503) | Arctic peat soil microbial communities from Barrow, Alaska - Barrow Graham LP Incubations 11-31A (SPAdes) (version 2) | ecosystem: Environmental > Terrestrial > Soil > Wetlands > Peat... | reverse complement strand
CATTTGTACTAGATGCACAGGAAGCAATGAAGCCGGAGGCACCACTGCTGCATGAAAAATATCCGGGTAATATCTTGGGCCATTCCAGTATAAGAAACGGCAATTATGAAGAAGCCATTAAAGAGCCGGGTCTTCTTAAATTTGATGACTGGTATGAAACTCCTACTGTTCAGCATTGTCATATAGAAAATCATATTTGTTATGCAAGTATGGAGGGTAAAAAGATTGTAGTGGTATCTTCAACGCAAATTCCACATATTGTCCGGAGGGTAGTTGGACAGGCCTTGGGTATCCCTTGGGGTAATGTCAGAATAATTAAACCGTACATCGGTGGAGGGTTTGGTAATAAACAAGATGCATTATATGAACCGTTATGTGCTTATTTATCGACACAGGTGGGAGGAAGACTGGTTAAATTGGACGTGTCAAGGGAGGAAACCTTTGAAAGCAACCGCGTACGTCATGCAATACGGTTCCATATTATCAGCTGGGTTCGACTGGATGGAACATTTGCAGCTCGTAAGCTGGAGAGCTTCTCCAATCAAGGCGCTTATGCTTCCCATGGACATGGAATTGCAGCAAAAGGAATGAATGCTTTTCCGCAGTTATATCCTTGCAGTAATATGGAATGTGATACTTATACGGTCTTTACCAATCGTCCGGTTGCCGGTGCAATGCGTGGATATGGAATTCCTCAGGCGATGTTTGCATTTGAGAGCCAGACAGATGATATTGCAGTTGCGCTTGGCATGAATCCGATGAAATACCGTTCCCAGAATTTGATGCCGGTAGGGTATGTGGATGGGTTTTCTAAAAACAAGAATTATTTTGACAGTTTCAACCAATGTATGGAAAAAGGTAAAAAATATATAGATTATGACCGCAAATTAGAGGAATATAAGAATCAGACAGGCCCCATCCGTAAAGGTATCGGATGTGCAGTATTCTGGTATAATACCGGAGTATGGCCAATCAGTCTGGAATCCTCTTCCTGTCGAATGGTGCTAAATCAGGATGGTTCGGTACAAGTTCAGCTAGCAGAAACAGAGATCGGGCAGGGAGCTGATACCGTATTTGCACAAATGACTGCGGATACTTTAGGGATTGCTTTTGAGAAGGTTCATGTAATATCTTGTCAGGATACGGACATTACCCCATTTGGTACGGGAGCTTATGCTTCCAGACAAACCTATATGGGTGGATTTGCAGTGAAGCAGACCGCAACGCAATTAAAAGAACGAATATTAAAATATGCATATGAAATCACACGTATGCCTGCTTATAGTCTGGATATAAAGGAGGGCAGGATTATCAGAACCGCAGATAATGAAGAAATGACGACAGTGGAAGACTTGGCAACGGAAGCATTATATAGTTTGACCCATAGTGAACATATGACGTCAGAAAGCACCTATCAGATTAAGACGAATGCATACTCCTTCGGTTGCTGTTTTGCTGAGGTTGAGGTCGACATTCCTATGTGCAAGGTGAAACTGGTCGATATTATCAATGTTCATGACGCAGGAGCTTTGATTAATCCAGCACTTGCCGAGGCGCAGGTACATGGTGGAATGAGCATGGGTATTGGATATGCGTTAACAGAACAGATGTTGTTTGATGAAAAAACAGGTCGCACCTTAAATGGCAATCTGCTGGATTATAAACTATCAACCTTTATGGATCACCCTCATCTTGAAGCTCAGTTTGTAGAGAATTATGAGCCGACAAGTGCCTTTGGAACAAAGGCACTTGGTGAACCTCCTGTCTGCCCTGTGGCTCCGGCAATTCGTAATGCAATAAAAAACGCAACCGGTGTATCTGTAAATAAAATACCAATGACACCACATATCCTTTTTGAGCGTTTTAAAGAAGAAGGACTTATTTAGTAAAGCAGAGTTTCATTAGAAGTATAATTACCTTTACAAGTAAACTTCAATTGGAAGAACAGTTTTCTAATGAAGTTGAGTTTCATCGGAAACAGAGTTTTGTTTAAGAAAGGGGAAATAAGCTGTGTATGATATAAAAGCACTATATGAAGCAGAGAGTATTCAGGATGCGATAAAACTCCGAATGGATCACCCGGAAGCCCTCATCATTGCAGGCGGAAGTGATGTGTTAATTCAGATGCGTGATGGAGAGTTGGCAGGAAGGGAGTTAATCAGTATTTATATGATTAATGAAATGCGTGGAATAACCCTTGACGAAGAAGGATCCATCCGCATAGGTTCTTTGACAAGTTTTTCTCATATCACCAGTGATCCGATTATTCAAAAATATATGAATGTTCTTGGGCAGGCAGTCGATATGATCGGTGGCCCACAGGTAAGAAACATAGGCACGATCGGTGGAAATACCTGTAATGGAGTTACTTCGGCAGACTCTGCCTCTACGCTCTTTGCATGGGATGCATTGATAGAGATGACAGGTCCAAATGGAATACGCCGTATTCCAATCCAGGAGTTCTATATCAAAGCTGGTAAAGTTGATCTTCGGGAAGGAGAAATACAGACAGCAATTCTGATACCCAAAGAACATTATGAAGGTTATCAAGGGTATTATATCAAGTATGCCATGAGAAATGCGATGGATATTGCAACAACAGCCTGCTCTGTCAGCATCAAATTATCAGAAGACAAAAAGATTTTAGATGATGTTCGAATTGCTTATGGTGTTGCAGGACCGATTCCGCTACGCGCAGGTATCTCGGAGAGTGCAGGAAAAGGGAAAGAAATTTCACAGGGGCTAATTGATATAATTGGTAAAACAGTACTTGAAGATGTAAAACCACGTGACAGCTGGCGTGCCTCTAAGGCTTTTCGTCAGCATCTTGCCACTGAGCTGGTTCAAGGTTGCCTGATAGAAGCAATCAAGCTTTCAGGAGGTGTGATATGATGTCGGTACAGTATAAACTTATCAAATGTAATATTAATGGGAAAGATACAGAAACCATGGTAGATGTTCGTGCATCCCTGACCGATATGCTCCGGAATGATTACAGCCTAACTTCAGTAAAAAAAGGTTGTGAAGTAGGCGAGTGTGGAGCCTGTACTGTAATTATTGACGGAGAGTGTTATAATTCCTGTATTTATCTTGCGATATGGGCAGAAGGTAAGAAGATAAGAACACTGGAGAGTTTACTTGGTCCGAACGGAGAATTAGCAGATATTCAGCAGGCATTCATAGATGAAGCAGCAGTTCAATGCGGCTTCTGTACCCCTGGTTTTATCATGACGGCGGTTCAGCTTCTAGAAACAGGCAAGGAATATAACAAGGAAGAACTTCGAAAACTATTATCAGGAAATATGTGCCGCTGTACCGGTTATGAGAATATCTTGAATGCAGTAGAAAAGACAATGCTCAGGCGACTGGGAAAACTTTAAAAAAGAATATAAGATTAAGCAAAAAAACAAGGTTAGGAAAACAAAAACAAGAAAACAAAGCAAGAATAACAAAGACCAGAATAACAAAGACAAGAATAACAAAAACAAGAATAACAAAAACAAGAATAACAAAACAAGAATAACAAAAACAAGAATAACAAAAACAAGAATAACAAAACAAGAATAACAAAACAAGAATAACAAAACAAGAATAACAAAACAAGAATAACAAAGTAAGAATAACAAAGTAAGAATAACAAAGTAAGAAAACCAAAGAAAAATAAAATAAGAGAAATGAGCAAGTTGGTAAAAAACAGAGTAATAAATAAAAACGATAAAAAATAATAGATATAATATTAGAATATGAATCAATATAGAAATGATAGAAAGAAGAGGCTTCTAAATTAGTCCTACTTTCTATCATTTTTGATATATTCATAAGAAGTATGTTCCTATTTGCTTACGGGATAGGGTTTTAATTATACAAGCCTGATGCAGCGTCTTAATTAGAGAAGCTTTAAGAAGCGTCTTAATTATTGAAGCTTGAATAGAAGGTATCCTGCTTGCTATTCACTGAACTAGAGCATGGAGTACAGAAATTACCGAGGACAGATGGTTTCTAATTGATCATATCATCTATTATTTTCATGTATTTCATCTGAAGACTGATATCCTTTGTTTCAACAGGAGATTTCGTGATTTTTTCCAGAAAAGAATAGGAAACAGAGAAAAACTGTTCCATTTGTTCTATGTATTCTACTGAAAAGAATTCTTTACTTCCGATAAGGGAGGAAAAGATGAGTTGATCACAATTCGATAGAATAAAATTTTTAAACGAATCATTTTCTGCGTGATAAGAATCCATCAGACGATGAATAAAATATAACATTTGATTTACAATCTTTTCTTCTCTCTCACAGCTTAAATCTATTGTAAAAAGGGTCTGATGTCCTTGTTTACTATCCTCTTTAATATCTTGGAGATCATCAGCTAATTGTAGGAAAAATCCAAAACCAAGATAAAAGATCAAATCTTCTTCTGTGATTTCCTTTTTTACAATAAACCGGTCGACTAAGACGGAGGTGGCACCTTTATAGATGGAAATATCCAGGCATTCATCGTAAGATAAACAGATGCTTTTTCTTTGTTGAAGCAGACTTTCCTCCTGAGCTTCCAAAATCATAAGTAATAACATATAAATTCTGGAATCTTTATCACGGGGATATTCTGACTCAATTGCTTGCAGTAATTCACAAGTCTTTTGCGCATGAATGGATTTAGGATTCACCTCTTTCCCTTCGATTTTATCGCGAATGAGTTGATTATATTCTATTTTATCCTGAGTGGAATACTGGTCACTATCGATATAATTATCAGTGAAAGGATAGAGCATGCTGTATCCAAAGCCAGCCATACGAAAGGAAGGATTTAACTGATGAATTACATTAAACATCGCATAAACGATATAATTTCTAATGGCCTGCCCAATGCCCTCTATAGATAATTCCGGTGAAAAGCTTCGCTCATGACGAAGGAAGTCTTTAATCTCCATGTAGAAAGCATCTATCGTGAATTGATCCATGGAGTGATGAACACCGATAATAGTTTCGTTGTATAATATATCTTGTAAAAGCATATATGTTTTTCGCTTCCATCTGCCCTGCTTGATAGGCAGACGGGAATAACCTTTAATCAGTTTCTGGAAATTGGCTGAAACTGTTTGAATATATTGTTCATTTGCATTTTTGATTTCTTCTGAAACCTCAGTGAAAAAGTCAGGAAACGAATTCTTAGACGAAAGCCATTCGTTCTTGATTTCATTCAAACAATATTTTTTGATTATGGTTCTTTCCAACAGCATATTTTCACCTGCCTATATACAAATTGTTCTTTCATGTATTTTCTTTGCTGAATTTCATAAATCACTATTATTGAGAGTTGTCATATTACAGAGATATTGAGCATTGATAGTTTATGCGAATATTAAAAGGTTCATTAGTCAGTCAGAAACGTCTTAATCTCCATGCATTCATAATGAATTATGTAATTTTATTACATAATTCATTATGGTCATTATAGCACAGATTATTAACAAATCCAGTAGAATTATATTATAAAAGGTTAAGAGGATATCTACATGATAAATGATTTATGAACTGAGAGTAAAAATATTTGTAAAACCAACTTAAACTTGGTGATATAATCACAGATAATAAGAACCATAAGACTATAATAAACTTAATGAAACAGTTGTGATTGACATTACTTTAGAAATAAAAGAAGAGATGATATTAAATAGTGATTAAAAGTGAGATTCTATTACATATAATATAGATTTCAAATTTGAAACTATACAAGGAGGAAGAAAAATGTTTGAATTCTTAAAAAGAGATGATAGTAAAGTAATTAATGTAAACGATATGGATGGTCTGATTGGAAAGGCAGAAATCATAGATATCAGAGAGCCATCAGAATATAGTAGAGGAAGCCTGAAGACAGCAAAAAATATCCCTATGGGTAATATACTTGCAGAGCCTGATAAATATCTGAAAAAAGATAAGACATATTATATTATGTGCCAGTCAGGAGCCAGAAGCGGTAGAACAACAAAAGCTCTTGCAAAGCAAGGATTTAATGTAATTAATGTATCCGGTGGTATGGGATCATATGTCGGAACAAAGAGAAGCAGATAAGGAATCTAATACAAAAGGAATACAAAAGCAGTTAGTTCAACAATGATGATAGTGATGAGGCAGCAGTAACTGATAGGTATTCAGCTACTACTGCCTCATTTGATTTGTAAAAAGGGAAGTCTCTTGTTAAAATAAGATACTGTTGCTAAATTGAAGCAAATAGTATATAAAGAAGTAAATTACGTATAAAGAAATAAATTACGTATAAAGAAATAAATTACGTATAAAGAAATAAATTACGTATAAAAAAGTAAATTACGTATAAAGAAGTAAATTACGTATAAAGAAGTAAATTACTTATAAAGAAGCAAATCACATTTAAGAAGTAAATTTCCTATAAAGAAGCAAACCCATAATTATAGAACTGGAATGGAGGTATCTATATGAAATATGTAAAAAAACAAAAAGAAATACTGAAAAAAACACTGACTGAGATGCAGTATAATGTGACACAAAACAATGTCACGGAACCGCCTTTTCGCAATGAATATTTTAATGCTTTCCTGGAGGGAATCTATGTGGATATCACAACTGGAGAACCAATATTTCAGTCAAACGATAAATTCGAATCAGGTTGTGGATGGCCAAGTTTCGCGAAACCAATCAATGAAAATGTGATACAGGAAATTTCCGATATAAGCCATGGCATGGTGCGAACCGAAGTGAGAAGTGAGACAGGGGATGCACATTTAGGACATATATTTTCGGATGGACCAGAAGAAACGGGAGGATTACGGTACTGCATCAACAGTGCATCCTTGAGATTTATTCCAAAAGAAAAGTTGGAATTGGAAGGGTATGAAGATTATTTGTCTCTTTTCCATTAACATTAGGAATAGTTGATATAAATTGATTTGAATTGATTTGAATTACTGACAAATTGACCTGTTTTACGCTACTCTTCACTCTGTTCTTTCTCTTCTTTTTGTACTGCTTCTTGAACTTCTTTTTGTACTGCTTTTTGTTCAGATTCTTGTTCGGATTTATGTTCTATCTTTTGCGCTAGGTTTTGCTCTGACTTCCATTCTGCTTTATAATCTGAGTCCTGTTTCGCTGTTTGATCTGCATTTTGTTCTATTTGTTCCTGAACTTTCAGTTCGGCCTGCTTTATTTCATTTGATGTTTTCCACTCGGAAACAATATTATTTTCATCTATATTCGGTGAAGTGTTATTATAATCCTGCACACCCTGGGTTGGATCGGCCGCATCGGTTGATTCCTCATGATTACTTTGCTGTTTGGATGCATTGTTATTATCATGCTGAGATGATTTATCAGCATTACTTATAACTTCTTGTTTCGTTAATTTATTCTTTATTCTATCATTATTATTAGAAGAATTGTTATCAGCACCTATGGTTGGTTCTATTTTATTATCATTTCTATTCAATTCCGGTTGGAAAAAATGATCGTCAGCATTAAACTGCTGTGGTTTCGCATCAATATCATCTCCTGATGTATCAGATCCCTTTGGATCCATCTGATTTGATTCCTTTGGATCCTTCTGATTTGATTCCTTTGAATCCTTCTGCTTTGATTCTTGTGATGCTTTTTCATTTTCATTTGTTTCTTTCATAATTTCTTTTACGGATTTGTCAATCCATTCCTCAATCACAATATCTTCGGGATTTTCGACGCTACGTTGAAGCTTTTCAATTAATTCAAGCTTGCCGGGAGTTATTCCGAGTTCTTTCGCTCTTTGAACACGCTCCTGATCTACACTCACTACTTCGAATACAATCGTATCCCCGCTTTCATCAATTTGAGCTTCTACACTTGCTTCTAACGCTTTTGCAAGTTTTTCGGCTTTCTTTTTGCTTTTGCTGGAAGTTGATATTACAATTCCACCATCGATTTCAGCGGAATTATCTATGATATTATTCGGACTTGTATCTATGTCTGCATCAATATCAGCTTCTGTATCTGTACTGCCATCTGAATCAGTAGTTGTTTCATTATTAAAATAACCATTATCTGATATCAACTGGACAGTCTTCGAGATTGCCTCTTCTATACTTAAATGATTAATACTATGAAGATTGATTTTATCTAAGATATCCTGTCCGTCATCATTTATGGCAGATACTCCGATTACACGGTCAAAGATATTAACGGAATACTCAATAGAGGGGTTAACATCAAGACTTACATAAGAATATGGAGTTGCATATGCCCAGGTAGTAGTTCCACCAATGATAAAAACAGCTGCGATAGAAGCTGCACGCATAGCGAATTTTCTCGTAAAAGGAATCACTTTATTGGCGATTTCTATCTCCTGACCAATCTGAAAATTGATACTTTTAACCTTTGTGATACAACCATCATCAGAGAGGGCTGCAGCAAAACCATTTTTTATATCCATAATTATAGCTTTCATTTGCCAATCTCCTCTCTAATAAAGTGTAAATAATCTGAAAGGTGGGGATACTCTCCGAAAAGGATCTCTACCGCTGCTATAATATATTTACGATGACGTTCTAATATTTTTCGGGGTATCTTGACACTTTTTTCAATTATTTTAATCGGAAGCATATGAGTTTTCTGCAATTCCTGAATTAGAATAGGATTTTGAAGTATATAAGCTACTGCATGTGCGCAGGATGTTTTGGTTTTGGCTGCTTTTGGAGAACAGTCTACTAAATCAAAAAAAGTAAATCCATAGGATGCAATCGTTTCATTAATTGCTTCAATCTCTAAAGTAATGGAATTGTTGCCCTCTTTACGTATTTTTTCAGAGACAGCGATAAGGATGGAGCTGTTCTCATCGTCAGCATCCTGTTCTGCATCAAAAACGATGGGATTAACGGTAACTTCCGGATCGTATTTTGCCTGAGCTCTATGATAATCAATTAGCTTATGACGGATGAGGAGTTCAGCAAAATGATAAAAATTGCCTTTATCCAGCTGATAATTATCTAATGCTTGCGTAAAACCAAGCAGTGCAATAGACCACTCATCGTCACTTTTGGTAATATAGGAATGTGAAACTGAGGAAGCGCATTTTATAATAAATAATTCATTCTTTTGAATGAATTGATTTAGCAGAAGTGGATCACTTTTTGCTTCGATAGCCGTATTGTCAAATTCTCTCAATGTAAAATCCTCCATTAGAATCGCTCCGTAGATGTGCACGTTTGACAACTCATCTTAACATTTGTTCTAATCGATGTAAAGTTTAAAATATTTGTAGCATTTTATAATAGAGAATACTATTGAAAATATAAGCGATAGTGTATAATAAGAATAAGCATTCATTGAAAGATTATTTAGTGAAAGTGGAAGTGATTAAGTAGTAATAAGTAAATTCAGACATGAACTGACAGAGAGTTGGTTTTATTTTTAAATATATCTACTTGAAAGGTGAATCCAATGAATACATTATGGTATGAACAACCTGCAAAAGACTGGAATGAAGCATTACCTCTTGGAAATGGAAGACTCGGAGCTATGGTTTTTGGAGGACCGGTTTTGGAGCATTTACAACTAAATGAAGACAGTATATGGTATGGAAAGCATACGGATCGAGTCAACCCAAGTGCGCTGATGAATCTTGGAAAAGTCCGCCAATTAATTTTATCCGGTAAAATTCAGGAAGCGGAAGAACTATTAGTAAATGCCTTTACCGGAACGCCGCAAGGTATGAGAGGATATCAGACCTTGGGTGAAGTTGATATTGTGATGAAAGGGATCAAAAAGGTTCATAATTACCGCCGGGAACTATCGCTCGGGGAAGCAGTACACAGAGTCAGCTTTAATACCGAAGACGGAAATCATTTTCTCCGGGAGACATTTATCAGTGCAGTTGATGATGCGGTCATTATGAGAATTACAGCGAGTAAACCAGGAACAGTAAATGCGAATCTTTCGATGGGGCGCGACCGTTTCTTTGATGAAGTATGGACAGAAAGCCCTAATTTACTTGCCTATCAAGGTAATCTTGGTAAGGGCGGATTTGATTTCTGCAATATGTGTAAGGTAAAAACCATTGGTGGCAGCGTAAGCAGCGTGGGAGAGCATATCCTGGTAATCGATGCAGATGAAGCAATTTTTAGCTTTACAGCGGCAACTACTTATCGTCATGAAAATCCGGTAGGGGCTTGTCGAACCATCCTAGAATCAATTGAAAAAATAGACTACCCTGAATTACTGCAAAGACATAAAATAGATTATAAGAGTTATTATGATCGTTTAAGAATAGAACTTTCTTATAATAAAGCATTAGATAAAATACCGACAGACAAGCGTTTAAGCTCCATTAGCGAAGAAAATCCGGATAATGGACTACTGGCAACCTATCTGCAATTTGGAAGATATCTACTGATAGCAAGCAGCCGGCCGGGTACATTGCCTGCAACTTTACAGGGAATCTGGAACAAAGATATGCGCGCACCCTGGGATTCCAAATATACCATCAATATCAATGCACAGATGAACTACTGGCCTGCAGAAATAGGGAATTTATCCGAACTTCATATCCCTCTCTTTGATTTGCTTGAGAAAGTTGCTGAGTCAGGGAAAGATACTGCCAGGCGAATGTATGACTGCAAAGGTTTTGTTGCTCATCATAATACGGACATCTATGGTGATTCTGCACCGCAGGACACCTGGATTCCGGGAACCTATTGGGTGATGGGGGGTGCATGGCTCTGTACACATTTATGGGAACACTATTTATTTACCAAAGATATTGAATTCTTAAAGAAATATTATCATATCTTAAAGGAAGCAGTTGAATTCTTTGAGGATTTTTTAATTGAGGATAAGGGTTACTTAATCACCTGTCCATCGGTATCACCGGAGAACACCTATATTAAAAACGATGGAACAAGGGGGAGTATATGTGCCGGAGCGACCATGGATAATGAGATATTACATGACTTATTTGAAATTTATATCAGTGCGGCCAAAAAACTGCAAGTTGATTCGGAGTATGTTTTAAAAATAGCAGCGATAAAAGCACTGCTACCACCAATTAAGATTGGAAAACATGGTCAGATAATGGAATGGCTGGAAGATTATGAAGAAGCAGAACCTGGTCACAGACATATCTCACAACTCTATGGATTATATCCCTCCTCACAGATTACTGTGGATGGAACACCTGCGCTTGCAACAGCGGCTAGGAAAACGTTAGAGAGACGGATTAGACACGGCGGGGGGCATACCGGCTGGAGTCTGGCTTGGATTATTAATATATATGCAAGGTTATGGGATAGGGACAATGCATATAAGAACGTGATCCGACTGATGAGACAATCCACTTTACCGAATATGTTTGACAATCATCCACCATTTCAAATTGATGGTAACTTTGGTGGGTCAGCCGGTATGCTGGAAAT
>Ga0209125_1003249_pt1 | contig 11421 bp, 10 predicted proteins | sample BarGraIncub1131A_FD_184503 | JGI IMG/M metagenome (GOLD analysis project Ga0209125, IMG submission 184503) | Arctic peat soil microbial communities from Barrow, Alaska - Barrow Graham LP Incubations 11-31A (SPAdes) (version 2) | ecosystem: Environmental > Terrestrial > Soil > Wetlands > Peat... | reverse complement strand
GGTGAGAAGTCGAAGGCTTGCCCGTCGCTTGTCGCTACCGGAATGGCTACGCCACAATCGACCCCGACGGTCATCGTGCGCAACTCGGCCTCGTCGAACGGCACCAGCCAGGCGGTGATGTTTTGGTCGGACGGTTCCGGGATATGGTCGTCGTCGTTGAACGAGACGTGCCAGCGCCCGGCATGGATGCTGGAGTACTTCAAAGAAGCGTTTGCCGATTGCCTCACCGCCTGGCGCTGCAAGCTGGTGGAATTCGGCGGCGAACCCGATCACGTCCACCTGCTGGTCGACATCCATCCGGCGCTTGATATTTCGGTTCTCATCAACAACCTCAAGACGGCCAGCGCCCGAAGAACGCGCAACCGCTTTGCTGAACACCTTGCGGCGTTCTACAAGCAACCGCTCTTCTGGTACCGGGCGTACTTCGTCGGCAGTGTCGGCGGGGCAACCTTGGAGACAGTGCGTGCCTACGTCGACGCCCAGGGAACCGAAGCGCAGCGCGAACGCCGCCCCTCGGGAGACCCCCGCCAGGCGGTCGCCAAGCCAAAAGCAAAGAGCCCCAAAGGGATTCCCTTCGGTCACAAACCGCCCGCTTGACCCATCCTGTCTGGTCGGCTTCGCCCATAGGTTCGCAAGCGAACCAGTCAGACTAGCAAGGGGAATGCGCGGGCACATGTCCATCGTTAGCCGGATTGCCAAGACACCAACCCTATCGAAAACGGTCTACGGGGGGCAAGCGTACGAGAGGAGGAGAAAACCATGGTTCAACTTGGCTTTGACGATCGGGAACGGCGGGCGCTGAGCGAGACATTGCAAAGCTTTCTGTCCGAACGGCGAACGGAGGCAAGCCATACGGACCGTCAGGCTTATCGTCAGCGGCCTAAGATCAGGGGTACGTGATCAATGCCGTTGTGGCAAAACGGCACGGATCGTAGCTTGACTGATCGTGGGTCAGCATCTACGAGCCGGAAGACGGAAGCCGGCACGATGCCAAACGAGGTTGGTGCACCGGCGGAACGGGAAACCACAGCGATCGTGGCGAGTTTCCGCTTCTACGCGGAACTGAACGATTTCATCGCCGGTAAGCGGCGGCGGCGCGATTCGAGCTTTGCCTGCGCCCATGACGCGAGCGTCAAGCACGCCATTGAGGCGCTTGGCGTGCCGCATACCGAAGTCGAGCTGATTCTGGTCAATAGCGTCTCGGTCGGCTTTGACCAACGCTTGCGCCACGGTGACCGCGTTTCCGTTTATCCTAAATTCGAGGCCTTCGACATCAGCCCACTGCTACGCCTGCGCGCCCACCCCTTGCGCGTCACGCGCTTCGTTGCCGATGCGCACCTGGGTGGCTTGGCCCGCCTGCTGCGCATGGCGGGTTTCGATACCGTCTACGACAACCATTTTGACGATGCCGAGATCGAGCGCATCGCGGGGCGCGATGGCCGCATCGTACTGAGCCGCGATCGCGACCTGCTCAAGCGGCGCACAATCACCCACGGCTGCTACGTCCATGCGCTGAATCCTCTGCCGCAACTGAGCGAAATACTCGCCCGACTTGATCTGGCTGACAGCGTCCGGCCTCTCTCTGCCTCCAATGCAACGCGCCGCTGCGCCCGGTCGACAAGAGGCAGGTGATCGATACACTCCCGCTCAGCGTACGCGAGCGGCAGCTGCGCTTCAGCACCTGCGACGTCTGCCGGCGCGTGTTCTGGGAAGGCAGCCACTGGCGCCACATGCGCGAGCGATTGGCGACGGTCGTCACCCCAGCCGGCAAGGACACCATGGAAAAACAGCAGCGCACAGCCCGTTGCAATACAGAACCGCCTGCCGATCAGCAATGAGATGCATGAGTAATAAAATAAGCATCCCAGGGAAGGAGAAACCAGGCTGAATGACTTATATTTGTTAAAATTTTGATGTGGTCGCGCAATGCGACAAGAGGAGCGATGTTTTGGAAAAACAATGGTCCTTGGAGTCTTACGGTTCGGATGGTTCTCCCATCAACTTCGTGATCACCCAACTGCCGTGTCGAATTGGCCGCGGCAAGGACAACGACCTGGCGATTGCGGACCTTGGACTCAGTCGCGTCCATGCCGTGCTGTCCCGCGACATCAGTGGTCAACTCCGACTCGTCGACGAAAACAGCACCAACGGCACTTTCGTCAATCGGCATCGAATCGACGGTTACTGCCTGCTCAAGACGAATGACATCATCCATTTTGCGAGTGCCGAGTTCAAACTACACATGAATCTCGTGGACCAGAGCATCTTGCCGTCGTTCGACGAAATGAATACCCGAATCATCCCGGACAACATGGCACTTCCAGAACGCTTTGTATCAAACGAGGCCGAGTTTGAAGAGTTAATCCTGGGCTACGGCCTGTCCGGTGCCGCCCAGCCGATCGTTGATGCGAAAACGCGGCAGATCGTCGGCTATGAGTTTCTGGGACGTGCGAATCATCCCGCGCTTCCGAATTCGCCGATTGAATTGTTTGGTCTGGCCGAGGCGATGAATCGCGAGATTGATCTGAGCCAGGCGTTCCGCGAGTTCGGCCTGAGCAAGATGGCCCCTCGCGTCGCAGGCAATACCTTGTTCATCAATGCTCATCCGAAGGAAACATTCAGCGAGCCTTTCCTCGCCTCGCTTGAGCGTCTTCGCCAGGTTTCACCAGAAGTCAACATCGTCGTGGAGATTCACGAATCGGCCGTGACTGATATTGTGAAACTGCGTGAATTTGCCAGTCGTCTGGCGGAATTGGGGATCCGCTTTGCTTACGACGATTTTGGTGCCGGACAGGCACGCTTGCTCGAACTAGCCGACGTTCCCGCGCACTTCGTAAAATTCGACATAGCGCTAATCCACGGACTGCACACGGCTAGCCAACGCAAGCGTCAACTCGTGAGGGATTTGGTGCAGATGGTCCTGGCGACGGGTTCGGTGCCCCTGGCCGAGGGCGTGGAAGACGAAGAAGAGGCGCAAGCCTGCATCGACATGGGTTTTCAGTTGATTCAGGGCTACCTCACCGGCCGGCCGATCCCGGCAAGTTCCCTTTAGTTTTCACGGCAACTTCGTCCTGCCCTTCGCTTTCACGACGCGAAGGGCGCTAGGAGTTCCGCGGTGATCCATTGGCCGCTCACGGCTTCCGGCTTGCTCAAATACCTTGCCAGACTCGGGTATCGGCATCGAAGTACAACAGGAGCGGTTAAATGCTGACCTCAAGCATGCCATCGGATCGAAAGTGCTAGCCCGCACCAAGGCCAAGCTGCGCAAGGTGCCTGCCAATCAAATGGACGAACGCGAACAAAGACCCGAACCGGTCAAAGTCTCCTTCCAAGATCCAACGGTCAGTCAGGCATAGTCCATACGTATTTGGGGCGAATCAATATTTCTCTGAAGCCCGATACATCCTCGAATAACCCAACGCTCCATCGGAACGCTAGGCCGGTAAGCCGACTAGGTGATTGATCGTGTGCAAATGTGGAAGCGTACCAACACGCATGCCCCGTCGAATATGCAGTGGCAGACGAAAGACCGAGGGAACCTTAATTCGGTGCCCCTGTTTCGAGTGTCTAAAGACCAAAACCCCCATCAGCACTTGACGGGGGGTTTAGAGGCGGCAGAACTGCCTTATCTTTTTGCCGCTATATAGTAACTTCTGCTGCAGAATCAACGAAGTAAGGTATTGTATTAAAGTTCATGTAGCGATAGACATCGGCCGCCTTGGCGTTCACCACCCTCACCTGTTCCATGTACTCGGCGACGGTTGGGATCTTGCCCATCAGGGCGCAGATCGAGGCCAGTTCGGCGGAGCCGAGGTACACAAACGTGTCAATGCCGAGGCGGTTCGGGAAGTTGCGCGTCGAGGTCGACATCGCGGTGCTGCCCTTGCGGATCTGTGCCTGATTGCCCATGCACAGCGAACAGCCCGGCATTTCCATGCGCGCGCCGCTCTTGCCAAGGATGGCGTAGTAGCCTTCTTCGTTGAGGATCATCGCGTCCATCTTGGTCGGCGGGGCGATCCACAGGCGGGTCGGGATGTCCGACTTGCCTTCGAGGACCTTGCCGGCGGCGCGGAAGTGGCCGATGTTGGTCATGCACGAGCCGATGAAAACCTCGTCGATCTTGGTGCCGGCGACTTCGGACAACAGCTTCACGTCGTCCGGGTCGTTCGGGCAGGCAACGATCGGTTCCTTGACGTCGGCAAGATCGATTTCGATCACGGCGGCGTACTCGGCACCCTTGTCGGCTCTGAGGAGTTCGGGCTTGGCAATCCATGCTTGCATAGCCAGGATGCGGCGACCGAGGGTGCGTGCGTCGGAGTAGCCGTTGGCGATCATCCACTTCATGAGCGTGATGTTCGAGGTCATGTACTCGATGATCGGTGCCTTGTCGAGCTGCACGGCGCAGGCGGCGGCGGAGCGCTCGGCGGCGGCGTCGGAGAGCTCGAAGGCTTGCTCAACCTTCAGATCCGGTAAGCCTTCGATTTCGAGGATGCGACCGGAGAAGATGTTCTTCTTGCCCTGCTTGGCAACGGTCAGCAGACCCTGCTTGATGGCGTAGTAGGGAATCGCGTTAACGAGGTCGCGCAGGGTGACGCCGTCCTGCAGCTTGCCCTTGAAACGGACGAGCACGGATTCTGGCATGTCGAGCGGCATGACGCCGGTGGCGGCGGCAAAGGCGACGAGGCCGGAACCGGCCGGGAACGAGATGCCGATCGGGAAGCGCGTATGCGAGTCACCGCCGGTACCGACCGTGTCGGGCAACAGCAGGCGGTTCAGCCACGAGTGGATGACGCCATCGCCAGGACGCAGCGCAACGCCGCCACGGGTGCTGATGAAGGACGGCAGTTCGCGGTGCATTCTGACATCAACGAGCTTCGGATAGGCGGCGGTGTGGCAGAAGGACTGCATCACCATGTCGGCCGAGAAGCCGAGGCAGGCCAGGTCTTTGAGTTCGTCGCGCGTCATCGGGCCGGTTGTGTCCTGGCTGCCGACGGTGGTCATCTTCGGTTCGCAGTAGGTGCCGGGCAGGATGCCCTTGCCTTCTGGCAGGCCACAGGCGCGGCCAACCATCTTCTGCGCCAGCGAGTAGCCCTTGCCGGTATCGGCAGGGTTCTGCGGCAGGCGGAACAGGGTGGACACCGGCAGGCCGAGCGCGGCGCGTGCCTTGGTGGTCAGGCCGCGACCGATGATCAGCGGAATGCGGCCTCCGGCGCGCACTTCGTCGAGGATGACCGGGGTTTTGAGCTGCGATTCGGCGATCACGACGCCGTCCTTCAGCGCGGTGACTTTGGCGGTGGCTTGATCGACCTTCAGTTCGATCTCGTCGCCCATGTTCATCTGGCTGACGTCGAGCTCGATCGGCAGCGCACCAGCATCTTCCATAGTGTTGAAGAAGATCGGGGCGATCTTCGAACCGAGGCAGAAGCCGCCGAAACGCTTGTTCGGCACGTAAGGGATGTCTTCGCCAGTAAACCACAGCACCGAGTTGGTGGCGGATTTGCGCGAGGAACCGGTACCGACCACGTCGCCGACGTAGGCGATCAGGTTGCCCTTGGCCGCCAACGCCTGCAGTTGCTTGACCGGACCACGATTACCGGGTTCATCGGCTTCAATGCCAGAACGGGCGTTCTTCAGCATCGCCAGCGCGTGCAGCGGAATGTCGGGGCGCGACCAAGCGTCCGGCGCGGGGGAGAGGTCGTCGGTGTTGGTTTCACCGGTGACCTTGAAGACGGTCAGCTTCTGCGAAGCGAGGACTTCCGGACGCGACGTAAACCACTCGCCATCAGCCCACGATTGCAGCACGGACTTGGCGTTGGCATTGCCCTTGTCGGCCAGTTCCTTGACGTCGTGAAAGAAGTCAAAGACGAGCAGCGTCTTCTTGAGGGCTTCAGCGGCGACGGCGCCGACTTCGGCATCACCCAGCACGTCGATCAGCGGCTTGACGTTGTAACCGCCGAGCATCGTGCCGAGCAGTTCAGTGGCCTTGGACTTGGAGATCAGCGCGCAGGATTCGGCGCCGCTGGCAACCTTGGCAAGGAACTCGGCCTTCACCTTGGCAGCGTCATCCACACCGGCGGGAACACGGTAGGTAATCAACTCGACCAGGTTCTGCTCTTCGCCCTTCGGCGGATTCTTCAGCAGCGCGATCAGCTCCTGAGTCTGCTTCGCAGTGAGCGGCAGGGGTGGGATGCCGAGCGCGGCGCGCTCGGCGACGTGGACACGATAGGATTCCAGCACGGCGACGTCCTTTCACAAAGGTTGCACAAAGGCGAAACGGTTGATTGTAATGCAAGGCCAGAACGGGAGCGGCGGCTGAAACCCCAGGTGTTTTGCACAAACGCCCGATGCTCGAAAACACGCTGCCGAAGGCAGTCCACACAAGTCTTATATATATTATAAGATATAAAGACTTTTGTGAAGTCAACGGCTAGCCGCTTCCCTCCGCGCGGCACCAGGGGTGGGCCTAGACGACAAGTGGGCTGCCGCTGCGGAACGGCTCAAGTACCGGTGTCGGCGACCAGTTCGACGGTTTCATCAGCGTAGGTGACGCACTGACCGGGACGCAACTTGGCGCGCTTGCGCGTTTCTACGACGCTGTCGACGAGAACGTTGCCGGCCTCGATCTCGGCATGCGCAATACCCCCCGAGGAGCATAGGCCGGTGGCCTTGAGCAGTTGATCCAGTTGTATGTAGTCACCGCGAACGGGCAGAACGATGGACATGGAATTCCTTTGAAAAACGGATTGCAAGACGAGTCTCAGGGTCGGGCGGGCGCGAGTGGCGGCAAGCCGTATCGCCGCCGCGCACGATCGCAGCCGTCGTCACCGATGCCGAGCGGCGCATAGGGCGCAAAATCGCGACAGGGACCGGGGCGCTGCGCGTAGATCGTGCAGTGCACGGCCTGCCCAACTTCGCCGGCCAGCGCCACACAGCGCGGCGGCGCCTCGTCGGTGCCGCGCATGCGCATCAGCGTGGCCGTCACCGGTACGGTCAGCGCCGGCGGCACGCAACCGCCCGGCGAGGACGCGAGATCGGCGCAATGGAAGTCGACGCGAAAGGCGGCGCAGCAAGCTCCACAGGAGAGACAGGCGAAGTCGGCCATGTTCAGACGCGGGGGCTGGAGTGAAGCAAAATCACGACATACTTTCTGGCCTACGGTTGTTGGACAAATGGAGTTTGTGGCTGACACGGCATATTTCCCCGGCGACAGTTTAGGGCTTTTCGCCAAGTTGAACACACCCCACCGTCAGGCGGACGCACGAAAGAAGGGCTGGACGCCACGCCCGCCAGACCCGACGCACCCATGCGGCGAGAGCCGGCGCACCATCATTGCAAGGGACGGAGTGTTATATTCCATGCTTTCGTAACCTCGGCCGTTTGTCGCGTGCAGCGACAAAGACGGCTTGTCAGATGGATATCGCGCTACTCCTCTTTCTCATTATTCTCAACGGCCTTCTGGCCATGTCGGAAATCGCCGTCGTCTCATCCCGCCACGCCCGCCTGCAAAGGCTGGCTGACGATGGCAGCCCTGGTGCCGGATCGGCGCTGGCGCTACATAGCGAACCCTCGGCATTCTTGTCGACGGTTCAGGTCGGCATCACCACGGTCGGCATTCTGAGCGGCGCCATCGGCGAATCGGCGCTGGCCGACCCGCTCACCGCACGGCTATCCACCTTCGTCCCGCTCGCGCCTTACGCGCACAGTATCTCTCTCTTCGTCGTCGTCGTCGCGCTCACCTACTTTTCAGTCGTCGTCGGCGAACTGGTGCCCAAGCGTCTCGGCCTGCTGGCGCCAGAAAAAATCGCCTCGCTGATCGCCACGCCGATGAACATGGTATCCCGCGCCATGCGGCCGCTGGTCTGGCTGCTTTCCTCCTCGTCGGACCTGCTGCTGCGCCTGCTCGGCGCGCGCCGCAGGGAGGAGCCGCCGGTCACCGACGACGAGATCAAGGTGCTCATGGAACAGGGCGCCGAAGCCGGCATTTTCCACGAGAGCGAACAGGCCTTCGTCTCCAACGTGCTGCGCCTGGACGATCAACGCATCGGTGCGATCATGACGCACCGCAAGGACATCTACACGATCGACCTCGACCAGGACGAAACCGAAATCCGGCGCCGCATCGCCGAATGTCCCTACGCGCGCGCTGTGGTCTGCCGCGACGGGCTGGAGAGCATTGTCGGCATCCTGCGCACCGCTGAACTGCTCAAGTCGGCGTTGGCCGGCGAGCCGCTCGAGATTGAACAGCATCTACGCAAGCCGCTCTACGTACCCGAGGGTGTCAGCACGACACGGCTGCTCGAAAATTTCCGCAGCGCCCGCATGCAGTGCGCGCTGATCGTTGACGAATACGGCGAACTCGAAGGACTGGTCACGCTCACTGACGTCTTCACCTCGATCGTCGGCGAGCTGCCGTCCTCCGACGACGACGACGAAGAGGACATTGTCGTGCGCGAGGATGGTTCCCGGCTAATCGACGGCAGCGTGCCGATCGAGCGCCTCAAGTTCGTCCTCGACATCGATGAGGAACTGTCCGGCGAGGAAGAAAACGCCTTCAACACGCTCGGCGGCTATGTGATGTACGTGCTCGGGCGCGTGCCCGTGGCCGCCGACTATTTCATCGAGGCTGGCCACCGTTTCGAGGTGATGGACATGGACGGTAATTGCGTGGACAAAGTACTCGTCGCGCGCCTCGCCGCGCCGGACGAGCCGGCCGCGAACGGAACGGCATAAGCGGCGCACTCACCGGGTACTCCCCTTGAATTCTCCGGAACCACGCTAGCGCCCTGCGCGTCGAACGCACCATCCATTGCCGACGGTAGCGACACTCCGAACTCGGACAAGGGTTATGCTAAAGAAGAACTCATGTCAATGCCGGCTAAATTGCCTGCCGTGTCAGCCGCATGAGTTTCCCCTGCCGTCCCGATGACGGCTCAATATGGAGATCAGGTCATGCAACTCACGTTGATTTTTGGCGTCGCCTTCGCCATCGGCGCCGTCGCCTTCGCCCTGCAGAACAATGTTCCGGTGACCGTCAGCTTCGCTTTCTGGAGTTTCGAGAGTTCGCTGGCCATGGTGCTGCTGATCGCCCTCGGCATCGGCGCACTGATCGCCGGCTTGATGTCGACACCCTCGGTGATTCGCGGCCAGTGGAACGGTCAGCGCCAGCGCCGCAAGCTTGCTGAACTGGAGACCGCGAACACCGCGCTAATCAAGCGCGTGAGCGACCTGGAGAGCGAACTGGCGGCGCGCGGCGCACCCTTGCCCGAACCGCTGTCGGAGCCGCCGCCCGTCGTCGGTCTAACCGCGCTTTTTGCCGGCAACACCGAAGCACGGGACAAGAAAGGCTGACAATTTGCGGCTTGGCCTGTTTTTTTTCGCTGCTGCCTTCGCGCTCGGCGGCAGCGGCAGCGCCGGCGCGCAATCGATCGCGGACGGGACGGCGGTGGTGCTCGAAGCCCCAGACAGCGTCCGCGCCTTTCTGACCGAGCATCTTGACCTGCCGGCGCATTTGCCGGACGACGATACGGCGCGCGCCGCCTTCGCCCGCCGGGCGATTGGCGAAGTCTCCGAATTGCTCGCCACCGAGGGCTATTTCGCGCCGCAGGTGAACGTGCACCCGGCCGGCGCTGGCCGATCGCTGAGCCTCAAGGTCACGCCGGGGCCACGCACCTTGGTCGGCACGGTCGACATCGAATTTCGCGGCGACCTATCCGGCGCGGGCGACGCCCGCCAGACCCGGCGCGAAACCCTGCGTGCCGCGTGGACGCTGGGGGCTGGCGAACCCTTTCGGTCGCCAGCGTGGGAAGCGGCTAAAGCAGCCCTGCTCGCCGCCGTTTCCGGCACTGATTACGCGGCGGCACAGATTATTGAGAGCACTGCCGAGGTCGATCCGGAAAGCACCCGGGCACGCCTGCACCTCGTGCTCGATTCCGGCTCGGCCTACCGCTTCGGCGCAACAACGGTGAGCGGCCTGGCGCGCTACGACCGCCAACTGGTCGACCGTCTGGCGCCCTTCCGGCCCGGCGCCCCCTATCGACGCGACCAGTTGTTGAGCTTCCAGTCGCGCCTGCAAAGCACCCCCTACTTTCATTCTGTGATGGTCACCGCTGATCCCGACACAGCGCAGGGCACGACGCTCCCAGTGCACGTCGCGCTGACCGAGGCGCGCGCCCGCCAGATCGGCCTTGGCCTCGGCTATAGTACGAACAGCGGCGCGCGCAGCGAACTCAACTACCGCAACCGCGACTTTCTGGGCAGCGCGTGGAGCCTCTCGAGCGGCCTGCGCGTCGACCAGAAACTCCAGTCGCTCTTCTCCGACATCGAAACGCAGCCCGACGTACAGGGCTACCGCATGAGCATCGGCGCACGTGCCGAAAACAGCGACATCGAGGGGCTGGTCAGCGCGCGCCAAGTACTCGGTGTCGGACGCAGCCGCACACAGGGGCAAATCGAAACGCGGCTCGGCCTCGACTGGCAGCGGGAGCGTCAACAACCGAGCGGCGGCACCGAGCAAAACGATCGCGCACTGGCCCTTGGCTGGCGCTGGATTCAGCGTAGCGTCGACGACCCGCTCAAACCCCGCAACGGCCACCTGATCGAGCTGCGTCTGGCCGGGGCCACGCAGCGCCTGCTGTCCGACCAGGACTTCGTGCACACTCATCTGCGCGTGCAGACCTGGTGGCCGCTCGGCGAGCGCGACACCTTCTCGCTGCGCGGCGAAGCCGGTGTGACGGCCGCCCGCTCACGCATCGGGATTCCGCAGGAATACCTGTTCCGCGCCGGCGGCACCCAGTCGGTGCGCGGCTACAACTACCAGAGCCTCGGCGTGCACGACGGTTCGGCCGTGGTCGGCGGCCGCGCGCTGGTCACCGGCAGCGCCGAATACACGCACTGGTTCACCGCCGACTGGGGCAGCGCGCTGTTTGTTGACGCCGGCAACGCCGGCGACCGCTGGCGCGAACTGAAACCGGTACACGGCTACGGCCTCGGCGCCCGCTGGCGCACACCGGCCGGCCCGCTAGCGCTCGATCTCGCCTGGGGCGAAGCGGTTAAACGCTGGCAGGTGCATTTCTCAGTCGCGGTGGCGTTCTGACATGCAAACCGATCGACTGCGCGCCCTGCTGACCTGGAAAGCCGGCCGCGGGCTATTGGTCACGCTGCTGGGCAGCGCGCTGCTCGCCGGCGCCGCCGGCTGGCTGGTAAACACCACCAGCGGCCTGAACTGGGCGGTATCTACGCTGGAGATCGCCAGCGCCGGACAATTTATCGTCGACGGTGCCGCAGGCCGCCTCGCCGGACCGCTGCGTGCCCGCACGCTGACCATCGCCGTCGGCGGCAGACGCGTCACCGTACGCGACCTTCGCCTCGACTGGCAGCCGCGCGCGTTGCTCAACGGCCGACTAGAGCTGCGTGAACTGGCGG
>Ga0209125_1003248_pt1 | contig 11425 bp, 10 predicted proteins | sample BarGraIncub1131A_FD_184503 | JGI IMG/M metagenome (GOLD analysis project Ga0209125, IMG submission 184503) | Arctic peat soil microbial communities from Barrow, Alaska - Barrow Graham LP Incubations 11-31A (SPAdes) (version 2) | ecosystem: Environmental > Terrestrial > Soil > Wetlands > Peat... | reverse complement strand
AACAGGATTAAAAACATTCCTTTTAATTTTAACAATGCATGATAAAGAACAAAGGAATTGGTTTAACATGCAAATTGTCGATATATGAAAACTAGAATTAAGTGTTTGATCGGAGTATAAAAGAAGAAAAAACAGATAAATTTTGCTTCATTCGTCAGAGAATGTCTTAAAATAAGACAAATCGTTAATCATATTAAAGAAGGGAGAGAACATTGTATATTCATATTGGTGGAGAATGTTCCATCCCGGACAAGGTTATTGTCGGAATATTTGACTTGGACGAGGTAACGAAAACAGATAGCAGCACGAATGAATTTTTAAAAAAAGCACAGGAAGGAGGTCGTGTTGAAACGGTATCTTATGAAATTCCCAGAAGCATAATAGTGGCTGTCGACAAGGTTTATATCTCTCCAATCTCAGCTGGCACAATTAAGAAAAGGGCTAAAAGATGGAATTTGTAATAATTTAATATTGCTGCATTGACATCAAATAACTTTTTAAACATCAATTCAGACGATTTTATGAATAACAAAGAATAAACATATCTAAAATAATAGTTTAAGATAGAAATAAACCACAGGAAGGTAAAAAAATGATAGAGGATAAAGACAAAGATAATAATGAGGCAGAAGCAAACGAGGATTTGTTGATTAATTCAGCATCAAATCCAACAGCATTGACCGAAGATTTTGAAGAAGAATGTATAACTGATTATGAGGGTGATCAATTTGATACTCACAACACATCCTCATATGATGAAAGTGACATACAGGTTCTCGAAGGCCTTGAGGCCGTCCGCAAACGCCCTGGAATGTACATAGGAGACACAACATCAAGAGGTTTGCATCATTTAGTGTATGAGATTGTTGCGAACTCTGTGGACGAAGCTCTGGCTGGTAGATGTGACACCATATATATTACGATAAATAGCGATAATTCAGTTACCGTAATTGACAACGGGAGCGGGATTCCTGTTGGACCTCATCCTAAAATGGGAATTCCAACAGTGGAGGTTGTACATACCATACTTCACGCGGGCGGAAAATTCGGCGGAGGAGCATATAGTGTCTCAGGCGGACTTCATGGAGTTGGTGCTTCTGTTGTTAACGCGTTGTCGGAATGGATGGAAATAGAAGTAAAAAGAGAAGGCAAAATATACAAGCAAAGATACGAAAGAGGGAAAACGGTTTCAACACTTGAAATTATCGGAACTTGCGATGAGAATGACACAGGAACAAAGTCAACATTCAAGGCTGATTATGAAATATTTCCGATTCTAGAATATGATTTTAATGTCATGATTACCAGATACCGGGAAATGGCCTTTTTGAACAAAGAAGTTACAATTATATTAGCAGACGCCCGTACAGAAAATCCCGTGGTAAAGACTTTGCATTACGATGGTGGAATAGTTTCATTTGTTGAATATTTGAACAAAAACAGAGAAGTTCTGCACAAGCCACCGATATATATAACATCAAAAAGTGGAGATTCTTTTGTTGAACTTGCAATCCAATATAATGACAGTTACTCAGAAAGTGTTTATTCATATGCTAACAATATTGCAACAGTAGAAGGCGGAAGCCACATGACAGGTTTCAAATCCGCATTGACAAAGGTTGTAAACGACTACGGACGTAAATATAAATATCTAAAAGAGGGAGATAAGAATCTCCAGGGTGAAGACGTAAGAGAAGGCTTGGGAGCAATTATCAGTGTCAAGCTTCAAGATCCACAGTTTGAAGGGCAAACAAAGACTAAACTTGGCAATGCTGAAATTAGAACAATTGTAGAATCTGCAGTTGGAGAGAAATTGTCGAGTTATTTCGAGGAAAATCCGGCTATCGCAAGAATTGTCATGGACAAGTGTCTTTCAGCAAATCGTGCGAGAGAAGCCGCCCGCAAAGCCAGAGAGATGACAAGAAGAAAATCTGCTTTGGAATCAACAACACTACCAGGAAAGTTAGCTGACTGCCAGGAAAAAGATCCTGCTTTATGTGAAGTGTTTATTGTCGAAGGAGACTCTGCCGGTGGTTCTGCAAAGCAAGGAAGAGAAAGAAAATACCAGGCGATTCTTCCATTGTGGGGGAAAATGTTAAATGTTGAGAAGGCTAGAATCGATAGAGTAATCGACAATGAAAAATTACTTCCAGTAATTCTGGCATTAGGCGCCGGGATAGGATCAGATTTCGATGCCACTAGACTAAGGTATCATAAAGTAATTATAATGGCCGATGCCGATGTCGATGGAGCTCATATCAGAACATTGTTACTTACATTCTTCTACCGCTATATGAAGCCATTGGTGGATGGAGGGTTCGTTTATATTGCTTGCCCTCCTCTTTATAAGGTTTACCAGGGAAAAGAAGAATACTATGCATATGATGACGCTGAGCTCGAGGAAGTAAAGAAGAAGACTGGATGGACAAACCCAGGGATACAAAGATACAAAGGACTTGGAGAAATGAGTTCCGAACAGCTTTGGGAAACAACCATGAATCCAGAGACAAGAAAAATGTTAAGAGTCCAAATTGAAGATCCACAAGTTGCAGATGAGACATGTACATTATTAATGGGTGAGAAAGTTGAACCAAGAAAAGAATTCATCCAGGCAAATGCTATTTATGCAAAAACAGATATTTAGGAACTACGCGATGTATGAAAAGCAAGTCAGTGCAGAAGGGTGAGAAAATTTCAACAATTGAGCTGCGAGGATTTTGAATAGTTATGTCAAAATCTGTGAACATGAATTCCCTAAATAAAATATGATGAAGTCATGTATTTCGCAATTCGGTGCCACTCAAACATCGTAAGTTTTAAAAAACAATATTCAGGAGTCTAATAATAATAATTTGACTGAAAAATATTAAAAAATCAAAATTATACAAAAAAATCAAAAACCGTTGCATTTTATAAATAATAGTAATGTAAGAAATATAACAAGGGAAACCATCTCGTAAAAAGAGGTGGTTTTTCATTATTTTAGGGTATTCCTTCGATTATAACGCAAATCACTTCATTCACGTAAAACAAAGTATTTTCAAAAAAAGGCGAGCTTAATGGCTTATAATATTATGTAAAAAACCTGTGCGCATGAATCCAATAAACTAATAATAAATTTGCAACAATAGAAATTAAGGAAAATTAAAGAAAATAGAAGAAAACGTAATTCGACGCAAAAATTGATTTGTTAAAAGAATTTCTTGAAATCACATTTCAGGCAGCTCAAAATACTAATTTTCTATGAGCGGCTTTTATTGGCGAACCGTCGTTTGGCAACATTTAATTAAATTTTCCTGAATAAGTTGTAGAAAGCAACAACAGAAGTTATGAACACTTCAAACTTATTAAAGTTCAATAATATTGAGAGAAATATACTATAACCTTTCACTTTGATTTTCCAATAATAAAAATAAAAGAAATTCAAAGAAAACAAAATTCAGAACTAAACGTAATTCATTAAATGTTACTGAAAAAAATTACTTTGGATAAAAAAACATTTTTCTTGCCATTTTTCACATTTACAGGTTTCACTTCGAAGTATATAATTTGACTGATTCTCCATTAGGCAAAAAACAATATTTAAAAGCAAAAACATCAATTGATTGTAATGTAATTTGAAATGTTATAGTCTAAAATACAGTAAACTCATCTTCGATGACCAATATTATTTTTTCAGATGGCTCTATTCTACTTTAACTTTAGGAAATTGCCTATTGAATTGCGTAAACCCTAATTTGATCTTCCACTTCTATAAGTGTATAGGGTTATGAATGATACTAAAAAGTTGAAATAAAAATTTGTATTAAATTATAAACACGAGCTTATAAAAATTAAATAAAACAACTGAGCACTATATAATATACAGAACAATAAAGCAATCAACGTATCAATGATTATTCTAAACAATTAATTTGTTTCACGTGAAACAAATTAATTAAATCTTGTACACCATGTATGGCGAAACCAGCTTGCGACTATACAGTGGTTAGAATTTCTTTAAGAACTGATCAGACTAGAATCATATAACGTTATAAAATACTCCTCCAAGTGGAGGCGCGTGATTTTTTAGAAAAGGTATGCTGAAGTTCCCGAAAATGGTTCACTAAATTAATCACTTGTTTCACGTGAAACAAATATGATAAAAGTTGAGTTAAATTAAATATTGAAAATAAAATCTAAAAAAATATGATATTTATATAGCATTATTGTCATAAAAATGATAAAATCATAGCATTCAAGTAGAAAAGAGGCGAAAATAAATGGCATTAGTATTAGCTGTTGTTAATCAAAAAGGCGGAGTAGGAAAAACTACAACAAGTGTGAATCTTTCTGCTTACCTGGCTTTGAGAGGAAAAAAGACTCTTCTAATTGATATTGACCCTCAAGGGAATGCGACAAGCGGAGTTGGTCTTGAAAAGAAAGAGCTAGATAAGACAATCTATGATGTTCTAATAAATAATGATGATATTAAGGATGTTATTCTAACGACGGGAAGAAAAAATCTTTCCATATGTCCTGCAAATATTCAGCTTGCCGGAGCCGAAATAGAACTGGTCGCAATGCTTTCAAGAGAGAATATACTCAAGAGAGCTCTACAAGGAATAAGAAACCAATATGATTTTATAATTATGGATTGTCCACCTTCTTTAGGCCTCATAACACTTAATGCTTTAACTGCCACAGATGGGATCATAGTTCCTATACAGTCTGAATATTACGCATTAGAGGGTTTGACACAACTTATGGATACTATCAATATTGTTAAGAAGCATTTAAATCCAAGTTTGGATATTCTAGGTGTTGTTGTTACAATGTTTGATTCGAGAACTCAGCTATCTCACCAGGTTGCTGCCGAAGTAAAAAAATATTTTGGTGAAAAACTATTCAAAACAATTGTACCAAGAAATGTTCGTTTGAGTGAAGCTCCAAGTTTCGGACTTGCAATCAATGAGTATGATTCAAAATCCAAAGGGGCTGATGCGTATGAATTTTTGGCAAAAGAAGTTATCAAGCGATCTGCAACATTCAAATAATAAGAATGTCAGTAATCATAGAAGAACAAATTCAGATATTATTATAGTTAGGAGAGCAATTGAATGAAACAAGCGAATGCTACAAATAAAGCGGCTCAGATTAAAGCCGGAATGGTTAGGAATAGCTCGCCCGTAGGCAATCAAAAGGGATTGGGACGAGGACTGGGAGCACTTTTGTCAAGCGAGGGGATTCCTGAAAGTGTTAAAGATTCTGTTGTTAATTTAAAAATCAATGATATCAGTCCGAATGTTGACCAGCCAAGAAAAGCATTCAATCTAGAAAAATTAAACGAGCTTTCGGATTCAATAAAGGCGAATGGAATTATAATGCCCATTATTGTTCGTAAAGAAGGAACTGGATTTAAAATTGTTGCCGGTGAGAGAAGATGGAGAGCGGCAAGGTTGGCGGGACTTGTCGTAATGCCAGCTATTGTCCGAGAACTATCCGATTTGCAAGTAATGGAGCAAGCTTTGATAGAAAATATCCAGCGGCAGGATTTAAACCCGATTGAGGAATCTAGTGCACTGGAAAGGTTGATAACAGAACATCATTTAACGCAGGAAAAATTAGCAACAATCGTTGGCAAAAGCCGTCCTGCGATTGCAAATTCATTGCGTCTGTTAAATTTACCGGAACAAATAAGAGATTTTGTGATTCAAGAAGATCTTTCTGCAGGTCATGCTCGTGCTTTACTGGGTCTTCCGTCAGAGCTATTACAAATACAGGCTGCAAACACTATAATAGAAAAACAATACAGCGTTAGAGATGCAGAAAAGCTAGTCAAATATTTACTAACACCAAAGAAAGAAAAACAAAAAGGTGACCCACAATATCTTACTAGTATTAAAGATTTTGAATTAAAAATAGGAAAACACCTAGGCACAAAAGTTAAACTTAAAGATAAAAACAAAAAGGGCAGTATTGTAATTGAGTACTATTCTTATGAGGATTTAGATCGAATATATGAAATGATTGCGAAAGGTTAAACATTACTAATGCTACACTTATACCTTGTGTTTATAGTGGGTATATATATCTTATCTGACTATTATTACAACAAAAGATTAAAACATTAATGTAGTGTTAGTATTAATCTTTAAGGTGCTGACAGACGTTGGATTCCATGAGCATAACACTTTTACAGGCATGTGAAGTGATATACGAAATCATCCAAACTCTCCCTAAATCAACATTACAAAGAAGATCAATATAAATCACAAGGAGACCCTGAATTTATGCGCAGAAAAGATCGTGAAATTACGAAAATCGATGAAATTCTTGCAATTATTGCTAAATGTCAAGTAATGAGAGTGGCTTTTGTTGATGGGTGTAAGCCATATATAGTTCCACTTAATTTTGGGATAGTCAAAGATGAAGACGAAAATTTATCAATATATTTTCATTGTGCAAAAGAAGGGAAAAAACTAGAAATAATAAAAGCAAACAACTACGTTTGTTTTGAAGTTGATTGTTCACTTAATATAATTACCAATGAAAAAGAATGCGAATGGACCGCTGAATATGAAAGTGTGATAGGAAGTGGAACGTTAACAATTGTATCTGACGAAAATGAAAAAGAAATAGGAATGACAAAAATAATGGAAAAGTATGGATTTAGTGGGACTGCCAGATATAATCCTCAAGTGTTTTCACGTACGAAGATACTCAAGCTTACAGTAAAAGAAGTAGTAGGTAAAGGAAATTTGAAATAACATCCATATAGCCCAGTGGGGCATTTGATATGAAAAACTTAAAGATACGCATTATCTTTCTTTTGGCACAAATTGGATGTCATGGATATTGTATTTATTAGAATAACTTTTAGATTATAGGTGCTTTTCATCTATATGTGACATAATTCTGAGTAACGAGAACAGATGTATTATTGGTGTAAACAACAATACTGACAGCTAAGCAATCGTAAGTGATATTTTTACTTAAATATCTACCGCTATAAAAATGCGATTAAGGAGGACTAATTAGTATGGCGATCTATCTTGATAACAGCGCGACATCATTTCCAAAACCTGAATGTGTATATCAGGCAATGGATTCTTATATGCGTAATAATGGAGCTAGTTCCGGCCGTGGAAATTATGCACGAGCACGAGATGCCGGGGAATTGATTTATAATACGCGAAAAGGAATTGCAAAACTTTTGGGGGCGAAAAAACCTAGTACTATTGTGTTTACAAGCAATGCGACTGATTCATTGAATATTATTTTAAAAGGTTATTTAAAAGAAGACGACACGGTTTTGACTTCCGACATCGAACATAACGCAATGTGGCGGCCACTTCATGCAATACAAAACGAGAAGAAAATCAAAATCAAAACATTTCATTGCTCTCCAACCGGGGAAATTGATTTGTCAGAAATACGAGATAAGATAAATTCTGGAGTTTCTCTTGTCGCGACAATCCACGGTTCTAATGTTATTGGTAATATTCTACCGCTCGAACAAATTGTTGCTATTGCGCACGAAAAGCAAGTTCCAGTTTTAGCGGACGCTGCTCAAACCGCTGGAGTATATCCCATATCCATCACGGATTCAGGGGTTGACTTCCTTGCTTTCACAGGACACAAAAGCCTTTATGGCCCGATGGGAATCGGAGGGTTTTATATAAGGGAAGGCATGCAATTGAGAACGCTCAAGGAAGGTGGAACAGGAACCATTTCGAAATCTTTGTTACAACCCGAAAATGCACCGGACCGCTATGAGACAGGTACAATGAACATGGTAGGGATTGCAGGACTGGGTGCCGCAATTGAGTTCTTGCTGGAAACAGGAATTGATAAGATATCCGCGCATGAGAATAAATTGACACTGGCATTGATTGAAGGGCTTTCCAAATTTGAACAAGTCGAGGTGTATGGCCCGAAAATCGGGCAGGAGCGGTTAGGATTGGTAACTTTCAATATCAAGGACACCAACCCCTATGATGTGTCATGCTGGCTGGATGAACAAATAGGAATTATGCTCAGAGGAGGTCTTCATTGCTCTCCTTTAGCTCATAAAGTTCTAGGAACGCTCGAAACGGGTGCGCTTAGAGCAAGTGTCGGGTATTTTAATTCCCTGGAGGACATTTCTTGCCTGGTTGAAAGTATAGGGACTTATATTAAAATGAAAAATATCAAATAGATTCCCCGCGCTTTTGATATAAAAATTTTGAATTGAAAGGGGTGCAAAATGTTTTTGGAGTCAATAAAAATAATTGAAACCAGTCCGTGTTATGCAGAAAAGGAGCTATTCAAAGCCATTGCGAGAGCGTCTGTCTCTTTGACTGAGCTTCTACCATATTTAAACAGCGTTTTTGAGAAACCAAATTATCTGATGAATCCACCTTCACTTGTGTTTAAGGAAGGAATCGTTGGAATTACTATCCAGGATGATAAAGTATCTTTAACAAGAATTGTAAATATTACTGAGGCCTATGAAATTCTTGACTGGCTAAAGGATATAATCAATGATACATACGAAAGTCGTGACGAAATCACACCAAATTATGCAGGATTAAAACAAGTTGGAGTTTTAAAAATATATTCGCTTCTTCCAAAGACAAACTGCAAAAAATGTGGTGAATCAAGCTGCATGGCTTTTGCAGGAAAACTTAGCAAATACGATACTCAAATAGACGATTGTCCTCTCCTTTTCGAGCCGGAGTTCTTAGATTTTAAAGTGAAATTGGAAAAAGAGTTTAAGACTGTGTTATAAAAAATCCGCAAAGAAATCTTTCATTGCTTATTTTACCAAGCCGCATTATGTTGTATAATATAAGGCATGAAAAGTTGATTTTTGCTGCTAGCTGGACTTGAACCACCGAATTGAGCTAAAATATGTTTGATTCTCTAAAAAGGATTCACAATTCCAACAAATCCGATTGAATTATGGTCTAATATATTAATCATCTTCCGGGCAAGTGATAATAGCACTGGAGGTGAGAATGATTGAAAAATGTAATAGACAAACATACTATCTATCATAAAGAAACGGAGGGAATGCAAATGAACAACGGCAATCGAACAATTCAAAAAATAGTTACGGGTATCAATACCATGGATGGGGCGGGAGTGAAGCTTGTCAGAGTTTTCGGACACAACGACACAAAGGAATTTGATCCTTTTCTTATGCTTGACGCCTTTGACTCTACAAATCCGGATGATTATACCAAGGGCTTTCCATGGCATCCTCATAGGGGAATCGAGACAATTACATATCTCATACAAGGTAAAATTGAACATGGGGACAATCTTGGAAACAAAGGATTTATTTTGGAAGGGGATTGTCAATGGATGACAGCCGGATCCGGAATTATTCACCAGGAAATGCCTAAACCGAGCGATAGGATGCTTGGTGTGCAGTTATGGCTAAATTTACCATCGAGATATAAAATGACAAATACAAAATACCGAGCTATATTAAATAACGATATACCTGTTATTGAAGAAAAAGGAGTCAAGGCCCACATTCTCTCCGGAAGATACAAGAATCAACAAGGTGCAATCGAAGCGGATTATGTCAAAGTTTGTTACATGGATGTTGAAATGGACCCGGATTCCCAATGGGAGATTGATACTGATATAAAGGATAATATATTTATTTATATTCTCCATGGAGAGGCTTATTTCGATGACGATATTCTTGTTACACAAAAACATGCAATTTTATTTAACGAGGGGGAAAAAATAAAGGTTATCACAAAAGAAAAAGGAGCAAGATTTCTCTTTTTGGCAGGGAAACCTCTCCACGAACCAGTCGCATGGGGAGGACCGATTGTAATGAATACAAATGAAGAATTGAATCTGGCATTTAAAGAACTTGAAGAAAACACATTTATAAAAGTTTGATTTTTATATTTGAAAACAATTAAGGTGAACTAATAATAAAAACTTACCTTAATGCGGGGCAGGAAGAGTTCTTTTAAATCTAAATGATTAAAGGATTTTTGAGTACAAAACTGAAAATAATAGAGAAGAGGCGAAAATTGAAAGAGGAATTTGAATACAAAAGCATTAAAGATCTGGCTGCAGAAAAAAGATCAATAAATATTAATGTCGTACATGAGGAAAGCCTTACAATTGGCGAGAAGATGGCTGACAAATTGGCGGAATTCGCAGGGAGCTGGAAGTTCATTATTATTTTCGGATGCGTTTTGTTTTTATGGATATTGATAAACTCAATTCAACTGTTTGCTAAACCGTTCGATCCATTTCCCTTTATATTCTTAAATCTGATTCTTTCTTGCATAGCCGCATTGCAAGCTCCTGTGATCATGATGAGCCAGAATCGTCAAGAAAAAAAAGACCGTTTAAGATCAGAACATGATTATGAAATTAATTTAAAAGCCGAGATTTTGATTGAAGAACTTATTAACAAGCTTAATACATTGGAACAAAAACAAGATGAAATCATTATTAATTTCAACAAGACAACTTACAATTTAAATGAACCAAGCAAAACTGCGAAAAATGACTTTCCAAGTGATAAATAAGGATTGCTTGCTAGATAAAAGTGAAATATATTATTATTATAGAGGAGAACATCGAAATGAAATTTATCGAAAAATTCAAATCACTATTCAAAGGTTCAAAATATGTCGGTGAATTCAAAGATGGACTTTATCATGGACAAGGAAGATATACATATCCCAATGGTGATAAATACGTCGGTGAATTCAAAAGGGGATTGCCCGACGGACAAGGTACTTTGACAAATATTGACGGCTCTACATATGTTGGCGATTGGAAAAACGGTAAATGGAATGGTAATGGAACATTTACTTTCAAAAGCGGAGCTACTTATGCAGGTGAATATAAAGATGGTTTATGGAATGGATTCGGAACTTTTACTTTTGCAAACGGTGAGAAATATGTAGGTGAATGGAAAAATGGAAAGCAAAATGGAAAAGGAACATTGTATGATGAAGAAGGTGCAGTGAAATATTCCAAAATATGGGTTGATGGGATGTAAAATAAAGCTGGCATCAAACCTTGATTAGCAAGGAATGACGCCAGCTTTTTTTAAATCCCCCACTTATAGAAGTGGAGGACTCAATAATTGGACAAAAATCAGGGTATAAATAAAATTTAGAGTATGTATAAGCTTCCAGATTATAATTTTGGAATTTCATTGATGATTTCGGGAATAATCTCGAACAAGTCTCCGACAATCGCAATGTCCGCTATTTGCATCATGGGCGTATCAGGATCCTTATCGATAGCAATGATCATATCACATGATTGCATTCCGACAAGATGCTGAATCTGACCTGAAATTCCACATGCAATATAAACTTTGGTTTGCACTGTCTGTCCTGTCTGGCCAACCTGGTGCGCGTATGGTATCCATCCCGAATCAACGGCTGCTCTGCTTGCCCCTACTGCGCCA
>Ga0209125_1003247_pt1 | contig 11426 bp, 7 predicted proteins | sample BarGraIncub1131A_FD_184503 | JGI IMG/M metagenome (GOLD analysis project Ga0209125, IMG submission 184503) | Arctic peat soil microbial communities from Barrow, Alaska - Barrow Graham LP Incubations 11-31A (SPAdes) (version 2) | ecosystem: Environmental > Terrestrial > Soil > Wetlands > Peat... | reverse complement strand
CCCGACCGAAAGCTGCGTGCGGGGCGCCTGATGCAGAAACTCTCGTCCGAGGACTTCGCCGACTCGGGTCTCCTGTTCGCGGCGTCTGGCGAGATCACCGTCAAGTAGCCGGAAAGGGCTCACCATGTTCATCATCGTTCAAAATGACCCACTCTGCCCGCCTGGTGTCTGTCTGCAACTGCTCGCCCGCTCCGGGCGCCCCTTCCGTACCGTCGCCAGTTATCGGGAGGAGCCGCTCCCCGACCACGCGCAGCTTTGCGGCGTGATCGTCCTCGGCGGGGTGATGGGGGTACACGAGACGGCGCGTTTCCCCCATCTGGAAGCTGTCCGGGCCTTCATGGGAGCGGCGCTTCGAACCGGTACACCGCTGCTTGGCATCTGCCTGGGAGGTCAGCTCCTGGCACAGCTTGCCGGCGGTCTGGTGACATCGCGATCCCCGCACGTCGAGAAGGGGATTTGCCAGGTGAACCTGACCGCGGAGGGTGCGTCCGATCCGCTCTTTAGCGGTGTGGCGAACCCCTTCGTTACCTTCCAGTTCCATGACGACAGCTTTACCCCACCTCCCGGCGCGATCCTGCTGGCCAGTTCAAATGCCTGCCCGGCGCAGGCCTTCCGCCTGGGCGGAAATGCCTACGGGGTGCAGTTTCACCCCGAGGTGGACCATAGCATCGTCGCCTCTTGGGACCAGTTACTACAACCTCGACTTGACCTTCTTTCCAGGTTTGATTCAGTACGAGCAGCATTCGATGCCGCCTCCCACTCCATCCTCGCCAATTTCATCTCCCTAGCCGCATCTTCCCGCCGCGCTTGAATTTCAGCTATATTATTGTAGTATTCTAACTCTTGTGTTTTCAGGCACGCGCGCTCGCTCCGGAGAGCTGCTGTTTCTCAAACTCGCATCGTATCGTAGGGCGAAGGGGGTGCTGTGACGCTTTGTTGGCTCGGGAAAAACTCCATTAAAAAGAAACTTTCGACACTGCTGCTGGTCGGTAATTCCCTAATTCTCCTCGTCTTCTCACTCAGCTTTATCTGGTTCGAAGTGGTGAGGTCCCAGAACGAGCGCGGCGAGGAGCTGGCAACCCTCGGAGAGCTCCTTGGCAGGGAGCTTGCCACGCCGCTTCGCTCGGGCGACCGCAGGGTGGCCGGGGAGATCCTCTCCGGGCTTTCCGAGGCGCGCCAGGTCGTCCTGGCACAGGTCGTTACCACGGGAGGATTGGTACTGGCCCGGTACGAAAGAGGTGCGGTGGGGAGCACCTCAAAATGGAACTCCCAGCTGTTCACCAGGCAACGGTTGCAATTTTCGCGTCCGATTGTTTGCGGCCGGGAAACGGTCGGCTCGATCCTGCTCGTCTCGGATAGGGATACCCTGCCCCCCTTGGCCGCTTTTTCCCTGTTGCTGGTCCTCGCCGCAACGGGAGTGGCATGCCTTGTCAGGCTTCTATCCCACCGAATCGAGCTACTTATCTCCGATCCGATCCGCCATCTTGCCAACAAGATGGAAATCGTCTCTCAAAGACAGGATTATCAGGTCCGGGTGGAGAGTTGGAACGACGACGAACTGGGCCAGCTTTTCGATTGCTTCAACGGGATGCTGGCCGAGATCTCGGTGCGGGACGAGCGGCTTGCGCTGCACAGCATGGAGTTGGAGCTTGAGGTGGTGGAACGGACCCAGGAACTCTCCACCGTGAACAGACAACTCGCCGAGAGCCTGGACGGAGTGAGTCGCGCGATGGAGACCGCGCAGGCCGCAAATCAGGCGAAATCGAATTTCCTGGCGCAGATGAGCCACGAGATACGTACTCCGATGTTCGGCGTACTCGGCATGACCGATCTCCTGCAGAGCACCGACTTGAGCATGGAACAGTCCCGCTTCGTGGAGGCGGTTAGACGCTCTGGTGAGGCGCTGCTAACTATCATTAACAACATTCTTGACTTCTCGAAGATCGAGGCGGGGAGAATGGAGTTGGAGGTGATCCCTTTTGACCTCCATGAACTGGTGGCCGAGGCGGTGGAAATACTCTCTGATGACGCCGGGAAAAAAGGTCTGGAACTCGGCTTCGAGATCGACAAGGAGGTGCCGAGTTCATTCCTTGGGGACCCCGGTCGTCTGCGCCAGGTAATGGTCAATTTACTCGCCAATGCGGTGAAGTTCACCCCTCGGGGAACCGTCAAGCTGTCGGTGGCCTTGGAGTCCGATCCAATTCCGATTATGATCCGAATCAGTATCTCCGACACTGGGATAGGGATTGCCCCGGAGCAGCAAGCCCGCATCTTCGAGCGGTTTTCCCAGGGGGACGATTCCATGACCCGCAGGTACGGTGGGACCGGACTGGGGCTAGCGATCGCCAGGCAGTTGACGGAACTGATGGGGGGGGAACTGAGCGTAACCAGCCAGCCCAGCATGGGTTCCACTTTCTCCTTCACCGCGCGCCTGGGGTATCACTCTGCGTGTGATGGGGGCTGGCCCGAGAGGTGCTGTGTTGCCTTACGCGGCAAAAGGGTCCTGGTCGCTTCGGACGATGCATTGACCCGAAAGAGCCTCATTCGGCAGTTGGCGGGATGGGGGATGGACGCGGAGTGCGCGGAGGACGCCCCAGGGGCCCTGCGCCAGTTGGTTGGTGCTCCCTTTGACCTGGCCATCCTGGATCACCAGTTGGCCGGAACGGACGGCATCGAGCTGGCTGCCACCATCAAATCGATACCGTCGGGACGCTCGGTTAGACTGGTGCTTCTGGCCGAAGTACATGCAACAATGAAGTACCCTTGTGCGTGGGAAACTGGGGTGGCCGTCTGCCTGAGAAAGCCGCTACGTCAGCACAGGCTCTATGGGGCCTTGGTCCGGGCGCTCGGCATGGAACAGGCGCCTGGCTCGGATGCTGGCGACGGTGCCGATCCGCTCCGGCGCGTTCCCTACGTACTGCTTGTCGAGGACAACCTCGTGAACCAGGAAGTTGGCAAGGGGATGCTGGAGAGCCTCGGTTGCATCGTTGACCTTGCCGACAACGGTTTGGCGACCATTTTGGCGGTTCAGCAAACCGCGTATGACCTGGTCTTCATGGACTGCCAAATGCCAGAACTGGACGGGTTCGAGGCGACCAGGAGAATCAGGCAATGGGAGGCGGGAAACGGGGATCGGGAGGTGGAGGCGGTTGAACAGGGCAGGGGAGGAGGTGCGGAACTTGCCAAAACGGCTCAGCGCCTTGGCAACGTTCCCTCTGCGGCCCTCTCTCAGAGACTGGTCCCAGGTTCCCGACTCCCTATTATTGCCTTGACGGCGTACGCCATGAAGGGGGATCGCTTGGCCTGCCTCGCCTCGGGCGCGGATGATTATCTCTCTAAACCTTTTTCCCGCGAGGAGCTTTCCATGCTCATCAGCCGGCACCTGCATCCTGTCTCAGGTGGGGTATCCCGCGCCAAGGCCGAGGTTACGGCCCGGGAAAGGATCGGGGTAATTTCCCGGGATCAGATGTCCGGTGCGATCGAGATGATAAGGATGCTTCCGGGGAACCGGGGCATGGAGATCCTGCGCAAGGTTGTTGAACTCTACCTGTCCAGTACACCGATGTTGCTACAGACCATGCGGGAGGCGGAATCAGGCGGCGACGCGGAAAAGTTGAAGGCTGCGGCCCACAGTTTCAAATCAAGCAGCGCGACCTTGGGAGCCGTGAGGCTTGCAGGCGTTTGCCTGGAACTGGAAACGATGGGGCGCTCGGGTTCCACGGATGGTGCCCTGCCACTGCTCATACAGGTGGAAGAGGAATACCGGGTCGTCCGGGAAGCCCTGCAAGGGAGAGCGCTATGCTGACCAGAAAAGCGAAGAGAGGATCCCCGCTGGTTATGGTCGTCGACGACGACCACGCCATACGGTTGATGGCACGGGAAACTCTGGAACATTCCGGGTTCGCAGTCTGGGAGGCGGGTACCGGCGAGGAGGCTCTGCGGGTCTTTGAGGAGAGATCCCCAGATATCGTGCTATTGGATGTGGTGATGCCGGGTATCGACGGATTCTCCGTCTGCAGCGCGATCCGTGGGACCCTTTCCGGCCGCGATACCCCGGTGCTGATGATGACCGGATTGGACGATTTGGAGTCCATCAACTTCGCCTACGAGGCGGGAGCCACTGACTTCATTACCAAGCCGATCAACTGGCACATCCTGCGCTACCGTGTGAGCTACATGCTCCGGGCCAGCGGCGCCTTGGAGCAACTCAAGGAGAGCAAGGAGGGGATGGCCCATGCCCAGAGCCTGGCCCATATTGGCAGTTGGGAATGGGACCTTGCCACCGGCAAGGTTCGCTGCTCAGAGGAGGTCCACAATATTTGCTGCTCCGACGGGGGGCAAGGGGGCAATCCGATTCTCGACCGGGTGCACCAGATGGATCGCGGCTTGGTGCAGGGTTTCATTGACGAAGCAATCGCCAAGCGTGCCTCCTCGAGTTTCGATTACCGGATCCTGGTGGAAGGTTCAGTGGAACGCACAATGCACGCGGAACTGGTGACGGTACTGGACGAAGTTGGGGATCCGGTCTGCCTGACCGGCACGATTCAAGATATCACGGAGCGAAAACAGGCTGAGGAGCAGATCAGGCTTCTCGCCTACTACGACGCGCTGACGGGACTGCCGAATCGCCGTTTTTTCTTGCAGCAGCTGGAGCAGGCCCTCCTTTTTGCCAACCGCAACGACCGGATGCTTGCGGTCCTCTTCCTCGACCTGGACAGGTTCAAACAGGTAAACGATACCCTTGGTCACGGCGTTGGGGACAGACTCCTGCAGGACGTGGCGGACCGGCTCTTGCGCTGCCTGCGCAAAAGTGACTGTCTCGCAAGGGCTGAAGAGAACGGCCCGCCATCTCTCGTGTCGCGCCTTGGCGGAGACGAGTTCACCATCATGCTCTCCGATATCGATCACTTTCAGGACGTTGCCAAAGTGGCGCGGCGCATACTTGAGGCGGTCTCGCTCCCCTATGTTTTTGAGGGGCAGGAAATATTCATCTCGACCAGTATCGGTATCAGTCTCTACCCCTTCGACGCCTGCACCGCCAACGATCTGATCAAAAACGCGGACGGTGCCATGTACCAGGCCAAAGAACTGGGACGTAACGGTTATCAGATCTACGACGAGTCGTTGAACGCAAAGGCGCTGGAACGCTCCATCCTCGAGAGCCAGCTGCACCGGGCCCTCAAGGATGAGGAATTCGCTGTCTATTATCAGCCCCAGGTTTCGAGCCGGACCGGGGAAGTAGTAGGCATCGAGGCGCTGGTACACTGGAACAGCAAGGATTTGGGAATGGTTGAGCCGGCGCGCTTTCTGCCGCTTGCCGAAGAAATCGGGTTGGTTATCCAGATAGATCAGTGGGTGATGAGGACCGCATGCCGCCAGCTCAAGAATTGGCTCGATGCGGGGTTTGCGCCGGTCACCCTGGCGCTGAACATCTCCGGACAGCACTTCCGGAAGAATGAACTCCTGGAAATCGTGACCGCCGTGCTCTCGGAGAGCGGCCTGGACCCAGCTCTTTTGGAACTGGAGCTGACCGAAGGGGTGCTGATGGCACACACGGAGAAGACTGTCCAGACCCTGAAATCCTTGAAATCCATGGGGGTGAAACTCGCCATCGACGATTTCGGGACCGGATTTTCCTCCCTTTCCTACCTGAAGCGCTTTCCGGTGGACGTTCTCAAGATAGACCGAACCTTCATCAACGACATTACCAACGATCCGGACGATGCAGCCATCACGCTTGCCACCATAGAAATGGCCCACACCTTGAAGCTACAAGTGATTGCCGAGGGGGTGGAGACCCAGGAGCAGCTCGACTTCTTGCAAAAGCATGGCTGCGACATCTATCAAGGTTTTCTGTTCAGCCGTCCTGTTTCGCCTGGAGAAATCCCTGCCCTTCTTATTGCCCCCAGCACACAGCCTTATCCCGTGCGCATTACTGCTTAATTAATAACCATATCTGCTGCTTTTAGTTACTCGTATCGTCTGCTAGAAACCGGGTGATAATTAAAAGTTGCGCGATTTAAGGTACCTGCACGGTCAGCCCCAAGTGGCACATCCTGTGCTAACGACTACAATTGTCGGCACATTGTCGTGCCTGGCAGCGATTCCAGCTCGTACAGGCAATGGCGCCTTATCACCTCGCGGTGGAAGGCGCATTTTTTTGTCAATAATCTCGGAAAGGGGGAGTGATTATTTACTTGGCTGTCACAGGCGGTTTTACCCAACGGGGCACTAGGCACCGGACATCCGAGCCTTCCCTTGCCTACCAAAAGAGGAGGATTCAAGAAGAAAAAGAATGAAGGGATTTTGCCCGACGAATGGTACCCAAGAGGGCTTGTTTCTTGTAAACGATGGCTGGCAGGTCTAGGAACACGCCTGGCGGCGTCGCTCAGGCAGAAACGCTCCGGCTCACCTTATCTGTTTTCTTTTGAGGTACTTCGGGGCGTGCAGGCAAAGGGCTGCCTGCTTTATGCATCTGGGTGCTTTATAAATGTGCAGATCCATCCGGCAAGATTCAGGCTGACTTGATAACTAGGCGTAAATATAGAATAACAGCACATGGCACGTGGGGTGCAATGCATTTTGAGTACGGGGACTACACCAAACAAGGGAGGTAAGCAATGAAGCTTATAGAAGCCATCATCAAACCGTTCAAGCTGGATGAAGTCAAGGATGCCTTGAATGAGATCGGCATTGAGGGGATTACGGTCAGCGAGGTCAAAGGTTTCGGCCGCCAGAAGGGACACACGGAACTTTATCGCGGTGCGGAGTACGTGGTAGATTTCATCCCGAAGGTGAAACTTGAGATCGCCGTCGCTGATGAACTTGTCGCCAAGGTAGTGGCAGCCATCGAAGAAACCGCTAAAACTGGCCGAATAGGGGATGGCAAGATCTTCGTCTTGCCGCTGGAAGATGCTGTCAGAATCAGGACCGGAGAAAAGGGCGACGAAGCTATTTAACTGATTTAGTGTGAGAAAATCCAATCAATCAACGGAGAATGCTATGATACGAAGAGGTATCCTCAATAAGGCTAAGGAAGAAGCTGCTCTGATGACGGGCCTGGTCTCTGCCCTCTCAAGCAATGTCACGGTTCCCTTTACCAAGCTTATGCTTGCTGCCTGCCTGCTTTTGACTCCGATGGCGGTCCTTGCCGAAGACAAGGCTGCACCGGTTGCCGCGACCGCACCGGCGGCCTCTGCACCAGCACCCGCTGCAGCCGCCGCTGTTCCTGCGGCCGCAGTGCCGGCAGCTCCCAAGAACGTCGCTCCGGTCCTCAACACCGGCGACACAGCCTGGATGCTGGTCGCATCGGCCCTGGTCCTATTCATGATCCCCGGCCTCGCTCTCTTCTACGGCGGCATGGTGCGGCAGAAAAACGTGCTCTCCACCATGATGCACTCCTTCGTTGCCATGGGGATCGTCGGCGTGCAATGGGCGGTAATCGGCTACACCCTTTCCTTCGGGCCTGACCTCGGCCACGGACTGATCGGCAATTTCAGCAAGGTGATGCTGAACGGCCTGATCAGCTTCAAGGACGGCAACCCGGTGTACGCACTGTTCCAGAACGTCGCCACCGAGCCGGGGTCCATTCCCGAGTTCGTCTTCTCCATGTACCAGTGCATGTTTGCCATGATCACCGTAGCACTTGTCTCAGGCGCCCTCGCCGAGCGGATCAAGTTCTCCGCATACTGCGTCTTCGTGCTGCTCTGGACCACCCTGGTGTACGATCCCCTGGCCCACTGGGTCTGGATGAGCGACGGCTGGCTCTACAAGATGGGCGCGCTCGATTTTGCCGGCGGCACCGTCGTCCACCTTTCTTCCGGTATCTCGGCGTTGGTCGTTTTATTCTTCCTAGGAAAGCGGCACGGCTTCCCGACCGAGCGCATGGCCCCACATAGCTTGCCGCTTACGCTTCTGGGCGTTGGCGTGCTCTGGTTCGGCTGGTTCGGCTTCAACGCGGGTTCGGCGATAGTCGGCCCTAACTGCTCGGATGCAGCAGGCGGCCTGGCCGGCCTGGCGATGACCACCACCATGATCGCTCCTGCCGTAGCCGGCCTCACCTGGATGATCGCGGAGTGGATCCACGCCGGCAAACCCTCGGCACTTGGTTTCGGTTCCGGAGTGGTTGCAGGTCTGGTCGTGATCACCCCCGCTGCAGGCTTCGTGCAGCCTGGTGCGGCCATCATCATGGGTATTGCAGGCGGCCTGGTCTGCTACCTCGGCATCATGATGAAAGCCAAGCTTAAATACGACGACTCCCTCGACGCCTTCGGCGTGCACGGAATCGGCGGGACCACGGGCGCCATTTTGACCGGCGTATTCGCCACGGTTGGCGCCACGGGACTCACCTCGGGCAACACCAAGCAGTTCATCACCCAGCTGATTGCCGTTGGTGCCGCTGCTGCCTACGCCATCGTCGTTACCCTGGTCATCGCCTTTGTCCTCGACAAGACCATCGGCCTCAGGGTGGAGAAGGAAGACGAGATCATGGGTCTCGACCAGACTCAGCATTCCGAGAGCGCTTACAACTAGGCTCGCGCCCATCGCAGTCCAACAGCGGGGGGATCTGAAATCCCCCCGATGTTTCATGACCCTCATGCTTATTGTCACACCTTCAAGCGTGTATCGGGTGCCGCATGCCACCAAGACGTCACACGTTCCTAACGTGGCCCTGTTGATCCTTGTTGTCGCCCATGCGGCAAGTCTCCGCCGCATAAATTGACCTCATTCCCAGCCCTCGACCTTAGTCCTAAAATAGTTATCCCGCCATGCCATAATATCTTCCGTTTTCATTTGAAAACAGTTCAATGTCTGGTACTGTTCAGCCGCAAACAATCCGTTGGTAGAGATCTATTGGATTTGGGGATGTGGCCCTTCTGTCCAGGGATGCGGCGGCGTGGGATATTATGATCGCCGTGGCACCGAGGCTGAAATCCCCGTGGGGATCCGGAAAATTGCCATGCCCAAGGAGGGCGAAATGCCTTTAATCCGGATCGGAAATATGCCTGAATTGCTCGAACCGACTCTTTGTGTCGGCGGGGGAACTGATGGAGCGTCAGATGCCTGATGAAGATGAAGTCCAGGGGTTTCTCGAACAGGCAATTACTGCGGCGAAAATGGCTGGTGCCCTGCAGAAGGAGCGGCTCTGGGGCGAATTAGCCATCTCCTTCAAGGGAGAAGTCGACCTGGTCACCGAGGTTGACCGCCGTTGCGAGGAACTGATCGTTGCATGCCTTAAGGGAGCCTTCCCGGAGCACAGCTTCCTGGCGGAGGAAAACAGCTACCAAAGCGGCAGCTTGCCCTTCAGATGGATCGTTGATCCGCTGGACGGTACCACTAACTACGCCCATGGCTTCCCCTGGTTTTGCGTTTCCATCGCCCTGGAGCATGACGGCAAGGTGCTGCTCGGAGTCATCTACCACTGCATGATGGATGAACTGTTCACGGCGGTGAGGGGCGGGGGCGCTTTTCTGAATGGAAAGAGGATTCATGTTTCCAACAGGGAGCCACTGCGGAAATCGCTGCTCGCCACCGGTTTTCCCTACGATAGGACCCGAGACAACGAAAATAATTTCGACAACTTCGTTAATTTTCAGCTGGCCTCCCGAGCGGTGCGCAGGGCTGGCGCCGCGGCGCTTGATCTTGCGTATGTCGCAGCGGGGAGGCTGGACGGCTACTGGGAGTGTAAGCTGAAACCCTGGGATGTCGCCGCAGGATCCCTGCTTGTCGTCGAGGCGGGTGGGGAGGTGACCAACCACGCTGGCCTTCCTTTCTCAGTTTATGATCACCGTATCCTGGCTTCCGACGGCCCAATTCATCAGGAGATGCTTGAGGTGCTGAACCGGGATGGCCAGGAGTAGTGCGAGTTCCCCGCAGCCAACTATAACGTCAGGGGATGGAATTGAGGAAACGGTCGATCGGCGTGTACTCGAGGCCGAATGCCTCGGCGACCCCCTGGTAGGTTACCTTGCCGAAAGCGATGTTGATGCCCGCCCTGATGCCCGGGTGCTTGCGGGCCACCTCGTGCCACTCCTCGGCTGCGATGGCCAGCGCGTAGGGGAGGGTGGCGTTGGTGAGGGCAACCGTTGAAGTGAGGGGCACCGTTCCCGGCATGTTGGCAACGCAGTAATGCCGTATGCCGTCCACCAGGTAGGTCGGTGCCGTGTGGGTGGTCGGGCGCGAAGTTTCGAAGCAGCCTCCTTGATCGATCGCCACGTCCACCAGCAGCGCCCCTTTTTTCATCACCTTCAGCATCTCGCGGGTGACGAGCTTCGGCGCCTTGGCGCCGCGCACCAGCACGGCCCCTATCACCGCGTCCGCTTCCGGCAACAGGTCGCGGATGGTCGCGGGTGAGGACATCATCGGGATGCAGTTCTTCGGCATCACCTCGGCAAGATGGCGCAAGTGTGGCAGGTTCATGTCGAGCAGGTAGACCTTTGCCCCCAGGCCGCAGGCCATCCGTGCCGCGTGGGTACCGACGACACCTCCCCCTAGCACCAGCACCGTGGCGGGTGCCACACCGGGAACTCCCCCAAGCAGGATGCCGCGTCCGCCTTGGGCTCGTTCGGAGTACTTGGCCGCCTGCTGGGCCGCCATTCTGCCCGCCACCTCGCTCATCGGTGTCAAGAGCGGCAGCGAGTTTTCCGCGTCTGTGATGGTTTCGTAGGCGATGGCGACGGCGCCGCTCCTGAGCAGGGCGCAGGTGAGTTCCTCGGAGGCTGCGAAATGAAAATAGGCGAATACGATCTGCCCCTCGCGGATCATGCCGTACTCTGAGGGTTGGGGCTCCTTGACGTGCATCACCATCTGGGCGCGCGCGTAGATCTCGGCAGCAGTTGCGGTGATCTCGGCACCCGCGCCCTGAAACGATTCGTTGCTGTAGCCGCTCCCGACTCCTGCCAGCGACTCGACTAGAACGGTATGTCCCGCGCTTTTCATTTCTTCCACCCCAGCCGGGGTCATGGATACCCGGTTCTCATCGGTCTTTATCTCTTTCAGAATGCCGACGATCATGGTTTGTTTCTCCTTTGTCTTGTTGGACTGGCGCACCTGGCACGGGAAGGGACACAACATGGGGCCAATTTCGTACGCTGTTACGGACCAAGTCGTTCCGATTCAGCCGCGACGGGCTAGACGATGGGGCAATTAAAATATAACTATTTTTGGGAAAATTTCAGGGTCTGTCAGAGTAGAGTCTCGTCATCGCGCAGTTTAATTGCTGCCCTTTAACCGATCTGAAATAGAAGTTTTAAAAAATGATGTAATGTTTTATAGTTGTGCAGTCGCTGCCTGATAACTTCCGGCCTCAAGTGTGGCCAGACGGCCCGCAGTCATGGTAGTGGCGGCTGCAGTTGTCTGCGGGTGCCGGAGTCCTTGTGCGAATCGGCGGTTGACACGCGGTAAAAACCGGATTTGGGCCGGGCACG
>Ga0209125_1003246_pt1 | contig 11427 bp, 11 predicted proteins | sample BarGraIncub1131A_FD_184503 | JGI IMG/M metagenome (GOLD analysis project Ga0209125, IMG submission 184503) | Arctic peat soil microbial communities from Barrow, Alaska - Barrow Graham LP Incubations 11-31A (SPAdes) (version 2) | ecosystem: Environmental > Terrestrial > Soil > Wetlands > Peat... | reverse complement strand
TACCGTCAGGTCAAAACCGGACAGCAAATCATAATACGGCAGGTTCAGGATGCCATCGTTTCCATTCAGGTAACAAGGGACAAAGACCACTTTAACCTTGTCATTGACCAAATTTTTCAGACCACGGTACTGAATCATTTTCAGCACGTTGTCATTTTCTATATGGTTTAGCCAATGGGTGGTCCAGGGATAATAAAGGGATTCCCTGGCAGGTGTGGAGGCGGCCAGTCTGGAAATGACCTCCTGACGTGGTGCCGAAACATCGCCGGGAACCAGCATAAATGCCACCACTTCGCGTTCCAGCGATTTTTGTTTTGAAAGTTGGTAAAGTGATTCGATGAACACGTCCAGGCCTTTGTTACGGAACTCATAACGACCGCTGGTGGCAATGAACAGGACATCTTCGGAAAGCGTGCATCCGCAAAGCGCTTCCGTTACGTTGGTCAATACTTCGCGGGAGGCGGCACGTGCTTGTTTCGCTTTCTTGCCTTTTGGGACGAACTGATCCTCAAAGCCGTTGGGTGTAATGACATCCGGGTTTTTCTCCAGCAGCAGTTCGCATTCTTTGGCCGTGATTTCGCTTACGGTGGTGAAGCAATTTGCCTGTTTGGCTGCAATTTTTTCAAGGGAATGCTTGGAAACCATGTTTAGCTCCCTAGCCATCTGGTCGCCGTTGTAGGAAGACATGAAGTCGTAAAGCGGCTTGTTGTTTCCGCAGATGGAACGGCCGATGGAGGTGGCGTGCGTCGTGAACATGGTAGCCACTTCAGGCAGGAAATGTTTGCAATAAAGGAGGCCGAAACCGGTAGTCCATTCATTGAAATGGGCGATGACCTTTTGATCGGAAAGCTTGGCAAAATTGTAAAAACTCTTGATCACTTCTCCGCAAGCCCAGGCAAACATGCAGGATTCGTCATAATCACCATAACCTTGGAGGGATTCAACACCGAACCAAGACCATACATCGGTGTATATCTGATATTTCTGAGAAAAATAATCGTGGGAATCGACCAGAATGACAATGGGGCGGCCTGGAACTTCCCACCGGCCAACACGGATGTCAAGACCTTCTTTGGCAGCTTGTTTGCGCCAGGGGGCCAACAAGGAGGGCACCTCCGTAAAAGCGGAGTTCCGGTCTTTCAGGTCTGGTCCGATAAACAGTATTCTGTCCTTGTAACTGGTTTGCAGTGATTTAGCTTTAGTGGATAGGACCGTATGAATACCGCCTACTTTATTACAGACTTCCCAACTTACTTCAACTATATAGTCAGGAGTCAAACGTCCCTCTTCCATGAATACAACCCTGATTATCTATAAAAAAACTTCCCCACAAAGATACAGAATTTCACCAAACTTTTTGAATTTCACCTATCTTTGTAGACAAAACCAATCATAATGTTCGGACAAGGCCTTTGTAAGGGAATTTTAAAAATTTTCGGATGGAAATGGGAAGCTTTGGTTCCCGATCTGGATAAATGTGTGATTTGTGTGGCTCCTCACACCAGTAACTGGGATTTCATCATGGGAAAGTTGGGTTACACTGCATTAGGCAGAAATGCCAATTTCGTGATCAAACAGGAGTGGATGAAAGGGTTTCCCGGATGGGTATTGGCCAAATTGGGCGGTATCGGTGTCGATCGGAGCAAACCGAGTGCATTTACCGACCACATGGCAGAACTCTTCAAAACTCGTGAGAAATTCTCTTTATCCATCACACCGGAGGGAACCAGGAAGCCGAATCCTAAATGGAAGAAAGGCTTCTACCACATCGCCATGAAGGCAAATGTACCCATCAACCTGGTCAGTATCGATTACAAGAAGAAAGAAATGTGCGTATTTGATGTTTTCGTGCCTACCGGTAACGAACAGGCAGACATCTTTGCCATCCAGCAAAAATACGTGGGTGTAACCCCTTGCCACCCAGAGAATTTCGTACTCCCGAGCAAACCTTTGGTGAAATGAGAATAAGCCTAATTCAGAGCGACATCATCTGGGAACATAAGAACGCCAACCTATTGTTTTATGAAAGTCTGCTTTCCGGACTGACCGGCAAAACGGATCTGGCCGTTCTTCCTGAAATGTGCACCACCGGTTTCAGCATGAATCCGGAACTGCTGGCTGAAACCATGGAAGGAGAGACCATCACTGCCTTTAAGCGCATGGCTGCCAACTTTGGTTTCGCCATTGCTGGAACATTTATCGGAAAAGAGGCCTCTAATTGTTACAACCGTGCTTTTTTTATCCAACCCGATGGTCAGGTTGACTTCTACGATAAAAAACATCTGTTCCGAATGGGCGACGAAGGGCAGCATTATGCTTCCGGAAAAACTAAAAAAATCGTTGCTTACCTAGGTTGGAACATCCGGCTGGCTGTTTGTTACGAGTTGAGATTCCCCGTTTGGCTCCGTACCGTGAAAAACGATTATGATCTGCTGCTCCTGATGGCAAACTGGCCGGAAAGCCGTCAGCATGTCTGGGCCAGCCTTCTCACGGCACGTGCGTTGGAAAATCAGGCATACGTTTGTGGGGTGAACCGTGTCGGTACGGATGCAAACGGAGTCGTTTATTCAGGTGGATCCCAACTGGTCAATGCCTACGGAACCACTTTGACCGATGCAGAGCAGGAAGGTGTCTGCATTCAGACATTGGACTTGACTCTGGATGAACTGCGCCGTTTCCGTCGTAAATTTCCGGTCTGGAAAGATGCGGATTCCTTCGAAATCAGTTCTTAGGTGAACGTTCGAACGCGATGTATTTCGTAGTTCAAGCTTAAGGTTGCCATCATTCAGTAATAGTGCAAAAACACCTATTAATTTGTCGAAATTTGGGGAATCGTTCGTATTTGTTGCTAATTTTGGAGTTGACTAATATCTGTGATCCGTTTGCTTCCGGGAGAAATCATGAAAAGGAATCTGTTTTTTTCGCTGCTGGCAATCTTCTTGGTCTGCATGAATCTGGAAGCTTCCGAAAAAGATTCACTGAACTTTCAGACGCAGATCTCTATGTTCGGATTGTACAATCCAACGAATGCGGTGAAAATGAATGCCGGAACCCGGATTATACCGCAACTTGATTATCTGCGGGATTTCTCCGATGACAGACGCATCAGTGCCGAAGTTTCAGCAAATGTCAATCTGAATGCGGACATTAGCCCATCGTATCTGAACGTTGCAGGCTCGATGGGTTTGTACCGGGCTTGGGTGCGCTTTTCCACACAACGCAACGAAATCCGGGCCGGACTTCAACAACTCAATTTTGGTTCAGCATCGCTGCTCAGGCCGCTGCAATGGTTTGACGGACTAAGCCCGACCGATCCGCTTCGCATGACCAACGGCGTTTGGGGCATTCTTGACCGCATTTATTTTGAGAACAATTCAACGCTTTGGTTGTGGGGACTTTATGGAAATCCGGAAAAAAGAGTTTGGGATCCCACCGATCATTCAGCCAATTTCCCGGAGTTGGGTTTTCGCTTTCAACAACCCGTTCCCATGGGAGAAATGGCATTGTCTTTCAATCACCGGACGGTGGAAACTGATTTAGGGGCTGCTTCCCGCTATCAGGAAACTAAAATTGGTTTAGACGGAAAATGGGACGTTGGACCAGGTCTTTGGTTTGAAGACAGTTTTACGGCAACCTCACAGGCAAGTCCGTTTAAAAGCGGATGGAACTGCCTAACGGTAGGAACAGATCTGACAATTGAGGGTCTGGACGGTCTGAGTTTCACATTCGAACACATGCTGAATACAACCTATTCAACAGATACTCCTAATTCGAGTTCCATGAATTTGTCGGCGCTCTCTGCAACCTGGCCCATCTCTATTTTCAATCGTCTCTCCGGTATTGTCCTCTACAGTTGGGAAACCAATTATTGGTTTCGTTACCTGACCTGGAGTGCCGATTTCGACCGAAGTTCCTTTTATGTGATTGGTTTTTGGAATCCGAACCTATCCACATCCGTATTGTCTCTTGGCTCGGGTTCTTTTTCCAATTACGGCTTCCAACTGATGTATGTCCTCCATTTATAATATGTTGCACCCATGAATGAAATCATCCAAATCAGAAATCTTGTAAAGCGCTTTCCTGTTGGAAAGGACTTTTTTACTGCGCTGCATGACATCAACCTGACTTTCGGGCAGGGAGAATTTGCCGGATTCACAGGCCCAAGTGGCTCAGGGAAAACCACGCTGCTCAACATCATCGGTTCATTGGACAGCCCCTCGGAAGGCAGTGCTACGGTGATGGGCCAAAATGTGGCGCTGCTGAGCAATCGGGAAGCCGCTTTACTCAGAAACCAACACATCGGTTTTATCTTTCAGACGTACAACCTCTTGCCAGTCTATACCGTCTTCGAAAATGTTGAATTTGCACTTTTGCTGCAAAAAATGACGACTTTAGAACGGCGGAAAGCAGTGATGGAGGCACTTGAATGGGTTGGGCTCACCGACAAGATGAAATCCCGCCCCAACATGCTTTCCGGAGGTGAAAGCCAGCGGGTGGCCATTGCCCGTTCCATGGTCAAGAAGCCGGAAATCGTCCTGGCCGACGAACCTACCGCCAACCTGGACTCCAATAATTCGCACCACATCCTGCAAACGATGAAAAAGCTGAACGAGGAACTAAACGTGACTTTCCTCTTCGCCACGCACGATGAAAAGGTGATGAAGTACCTGCGGCGCATTGTTTCGCTGGAGGATGGTAAAGTCGTTTCGGACCGATTAACCGAATAAACGCCATGATCGCCTTTAAACTCGCTTACCGCAACCTGATGGGTGCCGGACTTCGCACGTTTCTGAACGTGAGTGTGTTGTCCTTCGCTTTCGTCCTGATCATCTTCTTTAACGGGATGATGGACGGTTGGCACCGTGAAAGTCGTACCGATACTATTGCTTGGGAATCCGGTCAGGGGCAACTCTGGCACCCGGCACTCGACTTGTACGACCCGTTGACGCTCCAGGACGCCCATGCACCGCTGGACAATAAGGCTTTAGAACTGGTGACAGCCGGGCAACTTACGCCGATACTGATCATTCCGGCCACCGCCTATCCACAGGGCCGTATGGAAGGCCTTCTGCTGAAAGGCATCGATCCGGCGCAGAAAATTCTGGATCTTCCTTCCGCTCAGCTTCTAGGCAAGGATGGTTGTTACGGTCTGATTGGAAACCGTGAAGCCAAGAATATGAAACTGAAGGCGGGTGACCGTCTGCTCATTCGCTGGCGGGATGTCCATGGCACGTTTGATGCTAAAGAAATCATCATCGCAGGCGTTTTCTCCAGTAATGTCGCCAGCGTTGACAACGGGCAGGTTTGGTTGCCCATCGATACGCTCCGTGCCATGACTACCATGCAGGGACAAGCTACCTTACTGGTGGCCTCCAAAGCTTATGCCGGTGGTGATTTGGGTCCCTGGAAATGGAAAGATCTGAAGTTCTTGTTATTGGATCTTGATGACATTGTCAAGGCCAAGAAAACAAGTGGGTTGATCATGCAGATGCTTTTGCTTTTCATTGCCCTGCTGGCCATTTTTGATACGCAGGTATTGTCGATTTTCCGCCGTCAGAAGGAGATTGGCACGTATATTGCACTGGGTATGACCCGCTGGCAGGTGGTGGGTATTTTCACGGTGGAAGGCGCCGCCCACAGCGTCCTGGCAGCCTTGTTGGGTGCCGCCTGGGGTATTCCGCTGATGCTCTTCGTCGGTCATACAGGCATCAACTTCGGAATAGATGACATTGGTATCACCATGCGGAGCGTGATTTATCCGTATTATAGCTTCTGGCTGATAGCCAGCACGATAATTATCGTCATACTTGCCGCCACCTTCGTAAGCTACCTGCCGGCCAGGCGCATTGCCAAGATGAATCCCACCGACGCACTTAAAGGAAAACTGCAATGATCAAATTCTTGTTTTTAGGCATCCTTCGGGATAAAAGCAGAAGTCTGCTCCCCATCATCATCGTTTCGGTGGGCGTCTTCCTCACTGTTGTTCTGATAGGTTGGATGAACGGTATTTTTGGCGACATCATCGACATCAATGCCAACTTCACTACGGGCCATGTGAAAGTGATGACGCGTTCCTACGCAGACAACGAAAACCAGTTGCCCAACGATTTGGCCTTAATGGACGTGAAAAACCTGACCGATACCCTTCGGAACGAACATCCGGAAATGACTTGGGTGCAACGCATCCGTTTTGGCGGACTCATCGACGTACCTGACAGCAAGGGAGATACCCGCTCCCAAGGACAGGCTATTGGGACTGCGCTGGATCTGTTTCACCCGGAATCGGGTGAAGTGGAACGAATGAATATTCGCAAAGCGTTGCTAAAGGGTACAATCCCGGTTAAACCCGGAGAAGCGTTGATCAGTGACGAGTTTGCCACCCGATACCACGTGGCCGTGGGAGACAGTTTCACCTATTTTGGAACCACCATGAACGGAAGCATGGCTTTCAAGACCTTTATTGTGAGCGGTACCGTCCGGTTTGGAACCTCCATCATGGACAGAGGTGCCATGATCATTGACCTTACCGATGCAAGGATAGCCCTGGATATGGATGATGCAGCTGGGGAGATATTGGGTTTCTTGCCCGAAAATGTCTATGATGAAAAACAAGCCGAAGTCGTTGAAACAGCGTTTAACGCCAAACACAGCAATCCCAACGATGAGTTTTCGCCCGAAATGTTTCGGCTCAGCCAGCTCAACAGCATGGGTCAATACATTGCTATTGTCAACAACATGAGTTTCATCATGGTTTTCGTCTTTGTGCTGGGCATGGCAGTGGTACTCTGGAACACCGGTTTGCTGGGAGGCTTGCGGCGCTACAATGAATACGGTTTGCGACTGGCATTGGGTGAGGAAAAGAAGCATATTTACAGGAGTTCATTGATGGAAGCCGTGCTCATCGGATTCCTCGGTTCCTTTCTGGGTACCGTTCTCGGGTTGATTGTGGTCTATACCCTGCAATACCATCCCCTCGATATCAGCAGTATGACGGGCAAAGTGACCATGCTGATGCCGCAAACCTACCGGGCCATCGTTTCGCCAAGCCTCTTCTACATTGGCTACCTTCCGGGGTTGGCTGCCATGGTACTTGGAAGCGCACTAGCTGGTCGAGCAATTTATAAACGAAAAACCGCTGAGTTATTCAAAGAACTCGAAGTATAAAGTGGGGATTTAACTTAAAAAAAGAAGAAAAAATGAGAAATGTAAAAAGTATAGTGTTTAGTTGTTTTATGGCGATGGCGACGGTTGTTTACGCGCAGGATGCCAAAACGATTTTCGCGAAAGTGGACCAAAACATGGCCTCCAAGAACAGGATTTTCGAATCGACCATGATCGTGCACGGTAAACGCGCAAGTCGCACCATGACGGCGCGTTCTTATTCCGTCGGCGAGCAGAAATCGTTCACCGAATACCTGAGTCCGGTTCGGGAGCAAGGCACCAAGATGCTGAAGGTGGGCAACCAACTTTGGATCTATTCGCCTTCCACCGACCGCACCATCCTGATTTCCGGACAGATGCTCCGTCAGTCGGTGATGGGTTCCGACCTTTCGTACGAAGACATGATGGAAGACAGCAAACTCACAGACAAGTATCAGGCTGAAAATACCGGCACGGAAGTGATCGACGGCAGAAAATGTTATGTGCTGGTACTCACCGCTGTAACCACTGATGTCAATTATTTCAAACGCAAGTCTTGGATTGATACGGAGCGCTTCGTACCTTTGAAGGAAGAACTGTATGCCAAAAGCGGACAATTACTGAAGTGCACCACACTGAGCGGTGTAAAACAAGTTCAAGGGCGTTGGTTTCCAACAATAATAATGTACAAAGATATGCTGAAAGCCGGTGATGGAACGGAATTCCGAATGACGAGCATCTTGTTCGATCAAGTCATTCCAGACTACATTTTCTCGAAAGCTGCATTGAAAAAATAAGAAATGAGTGAACTGAAAAACCTGGGTCAAACCACGAAATACGCTTTTGATTATACGCCCGAAATTCTGGAAAGCTTTCCCAACAAGCATCCGGGAAACGATTATTTCGTGAAATTCAACTGCCCTGAATTCACCAGCCTTTGTCCCATTACAGGGCAACCTGATTTCGCAACGATTTATATCAGTTATATTCCTGATGGAAAGCTGGTTGAAAGCAAGAGCCTGAAGCTCTACTTGTTCAGCTTCCGCAACCACGGCGCCTTTCACGAGGACTGCATCAACATCATTATGAAAGATCTGGTAGTGCTGATGGATCCGAAATACATCGAAGTCTGGGGCAAATTCCTGCCCCGCGGCGGTCTAAGCATCGATCCCTATTGCAATTACGGCAAACCGGGCACCAAGTATGTTCAGATGGCAGAATACCGGATGATGAACCATGACTTGGTACCTGAGAAAATCGACAACCGATAAGTCTTATGACAAAAAAAAGGCCGTCTCTCCAACTATTTTCAGCCGAAGTGGTCACCAAACTGGCTTTACCGATGGTCGACGGCGGTATTTCTGCTGGCTTCCCTAGCCCTGCCCAGGATTATCTGGATATGAAACTGGATTTGAACAAGGAACTGATTGCCAACCCTTCCAGCACGTTTTTTGGCAGGGTCAAAGGCCAATCCATGAAGGATGCTGGCATTTTGGACGGGGACATTCTGGTCATTGACAAGTCGTTGGATCCGCAGGACGGTGACACGGCCGTATGCTACATCGATGGTGAATTTACACTGAAGTTTATTCGGATCGAAAAGGATGCCGTCTATCTGGTACCCGCCAATCCTGCCTTCGAATCCATCAAAGTGACGGAAGAAAACAACTTCTGCATCTGGGGCATTGTGACTTACACGATTCAGGACCACAAACATAGGCAACGGCGCTGAAAAGTCGCGGGGGTTCCTACTTCCGTTAAATCGTCCTGCCAACAAACTGATGGCACAGATTCACAACAGCAAGATGCACATCCGCTGAACACGCAACCTTTCCTTTTTTAATAATCCATGTACGCCCTGGTCGATTGCAACAATTTCTACGCCTCCTGCGAGCGCGTGTTCAACCCCAGTCTGAATGGGGTGCCCATCGTCGTGCTTTCCAACAACGACGGCTGCGTGATCGCGCGTTCCAACGAAGCCAAGGCGCTGGGCATTCCAATGGGGGAACCGGCCTTCAAGATGAAGGAAGTGATCGAACAGCACGGCGTGGCAGTGTTTTCCTCCAATTATACCCTGTATGGTGATATGTCGCACCGAGTGATGCAAACGCTCGCCACCTTTGTGCCCAACATGGAAATTTATTCCATCGATGAGGCTTTTTTGAATTTTCACGGTTTCGAACATCTAGATTTGGCAGCATTCGGCCGGAAAATTGTGCGTGTCACGACTAAAAACACGGGAATCCCCGTGAGCATCGGCATTGCACCGACCAAAACCCTGGCAAAGGTGGCCAACAAATTTGCCAAAAAATACAAGGGCTACAAAGGCGCCTGCGTCATCGACACCGACGAGAAACGCATCAAGGCGCTGCAGAAATTTGCTATCAGCGATGTTTGGGGCATTGGCCGGCGGTATGCCAAACTGATGGAATACAACGGCATCCATACCGCCTACGACTTCACTCAGCGGCCGGCCTCCTGGGTCCGTAAGAACTTGACCGTAGTGGGCGAGCGCATGTGGAACGAATTGCGGGGCATTCCGTGCATTGAACTGGAAAACCAGCCTTCAGCCAAAAAACAAATCTGCACCTCCAGGAGTTTCGGAAGCAAACTCACTGAATTCGCCGACATCGCCGAAGCGGTTTCCAACCATGCGGCCTCTTGTGCTGCCAAACTGCGGCGTCAGCATTCCTGCGCCGCCGGGATGTTGGTCTTCATCATGACCAACCCCTTTGCCCAGCGCGATCCGCAATACGCCAACAGTAGGCATTTTAAGCTCTCCGTGCCGACCAGCGACACCAGCGAAATCATTGGCCATGCCAAAAGGCTGTTGGAGGAAATCTTCAAAAAGGGCTATTCCTACAAGAAAACCGGCGTCATCATCACCGAAATCGTACCCGATGCGCCCATTCAGGCAGACCTGTTCGATACCATGGACCGTGACCGGCAGAAACGACTCATGAAAGCCATCGATTCGCTTAACGATGGCTACGGAACCAACAAAGTTCGCAGTGCCGCACAAGGGTACGGCAAGAAGTGGAAACTCAAGAATGAGCAGCTTTCGCCCTGCTACTCTACGAAGCTTTCCGATATCATTGAGGTGAAAACGGACCAGGAATCCTAGATCCTCCTATTCAGCCTTTTTCCCCGGAGTCCAAGTTTGCGAATGAGGGAAGAAAGCCGTTCCTTTGCTATCTAATTTCACGGAACGATATGGTAGTGCTTTTCAAAGGTTATAACAATCATAGCAACAGGCTATTACAGGCAATCCATCTGGAGGCTTTCTGCATGGAGCATGGTTTAAAATTTTATAACCCGAGTTTTTGGAGAATGAAGGGATTGTACGGCATAAAAGGCTCATCTTCAGACCCCCTCATTTGGTCCTTTTTGTGTACGCTGAATAAGCTCCACTTGCTGCCAAAAGTAAAGTTCAACAAAGGGGGAATGCAGGAAAAGGATGAGCAATTACTACTTCGAAAGAAACTGGTTTTTGTACATGGCTGGCGGTTCCGAAACTATGAATTGACGGAGAAATTTCAGAAACAGCTGGTTGCCAAATATTCCATTTTGCCCGAATTGTTCGAAGCGAATGAATTGTATAAACAAGTGATGTCGCTTGACCGTTCAACCCACAATCTGGTTGGCGTACACGTTCGGAAAGGGGATTACAGAACTTGGAAAAATGGTATCTATTTTTTCGAAGATGCTATTTATCAAACCTATATGGACAACTTGAATGCTGAACTCAACAAAGCGACCGGAAAGCAAACAGTGTTCATTGTCTTCTCGAACGAAACTCCTCAATTGCAAAAATCGGATACGATCATCCTTTCCAAAAATCCCTGGTATGTGGACCAGAAAATCATGAGCCTGTGTGATTACTTGATCGGACCGCCCAGTACGTTTACACTTTGGGCCAGTTACCTGGGAAATGCCCGGTATTACCACATCACGGATGATTCGGGTAAAATCAGTCTGGACGAATTCGTTACCTGTAAGGGTTAAGGACAACGCCCATATAAATGAAACCGGTTTCAATTTATACAACTGAAACCGGTTCCCAATTAGGCTTCGAGACTACCGTTATTTTTGCTGATGTCCACATCTTTTTTGGGTCCCATGTTTACAGAGTTCCAACGATTCTTTTTCGACGATTTTTTTGCAACAAAAGCATGAAATTCCGTCCAAGTTCTCTACATTTGCGACTTAACCTGAATACCATGAAACGTTTTGGAAGCATTATCCGGTTGCGCCCTGAAAAACTGGAAGAATACAAGACCCTGCACG
>Ga0209125_1003245_pt1 | contig 11427 bp, 10 predicted proteins | sample BarGraIncub1131A_FD_184503 | JGI IMG/M metagenome (GOLD analysis project Ga0209125, IMG submission 184503) | Arctic peat soil microbial communities from Barrow, Alaska - Barrow Graham LP Incubations 11-31A (SPAdes) (version 2) | ecosystem: Environmental > Terrestrial > Soil > Wetlands > Peat... | reverse complement strand
CAAAAACCGTCTAGCGGTAGGAGTAGAAACCAGTCCACAGCGCCTGTGTGCATTATACAAAACACTAGTTACCTAGCGCTTTGTTTAGCGCAATTTAATAATACGAGGAGCAGTAATATATGAGAATATATCGCAAAGGCGCAGGTGAAAAGTACACGCCTTTTAGTCATTTCGACATGTCAACACAGGTTATCTTCAATCCGGACTGCGGTTGTAAACATGCCAATATCACTCTTTCCACGATAACTAAGGGCGCAGGCAGTGTAGATGAAGTTCATGAGAATTCTGACCAAATATTTTACATTATTGAGGGTGAAATGAAAGTAAGCTCAAACAATGAGCTGCTTCAAGTGCTTCATAGAGGTGATGCCATTATGATAGAAGCAGGCGATTTTCATTCTGTAACGAACGATTGCGAAGAAGATTGCGTTTTTTATGCCGTTACTGTCCCCCCACTTGATAAAACACATTAGTATAAAAAACAAAAACAAAACGAAATAGGAGGGCTAGTCGTGAAGAAAGTATGTAAACCTTATAAATTCAGTTCTTTTAAAAATAATGCTGATTTTTCAACTGCGATGGCTTCTGACGGTATGGATTACCCTATCTCTGATGACCTTTCCATCCTTTTAGAGCCGTTTACACTTGCCAATGGGCATGTGATTCCCAACCGTATGGTCATCCAACCGCTGGAAGGCTTTGATGGAACTAAGGACGGAAATCCCTCGGATTTAGTTTTCCGTCGCTATAGGCGATATGCAGAGGGGGGCGCAGGTCTGGTCTGGTATGAGTCTATCACTGTGGCTGATGACGGGCGATGTAACCCGTTGCAGATGATTATCAAAAAAGAAACCGTTCCTGAGATTAAACGTCTTGTGGATGTGAGCGATGCCGCAGCTATCGCAAAATTTGGAAGAAAACCTTACAATGTTTTACAGTTAACACATTCTGGCCGCCGTAGCACGGATGCAAACTGGAAATCCACTCCTTTGGCCGTTGTAGCCAATCCATATATTGATCATCATAACTCGATCGACGGACAGTCGGGTCAGATTACTTTTGCAACCGACGAGAAGATCGAAGAAATCATAGAAGGATTCATCAGGGGTACAGAATTTGCTGTACAATGCGGCTTCGATTCCGTGGACATTAAAATTTGTCACGAGTATATACTTCGTGAATTACTGAGTGCTTACAATCGTCCTGGAAAATACGGCGGAAGCTTTGGGAACCGTACCCGCGCGGTCTTCGAAATCATCCATGGCATCAAAGAACGCTGTGGTGACAAGATTGATATCTGTGTGCGTCTCAACGCATATGACTGTATACCGTGGCCACATGGCTGGGGGATGAAGGAAGAAGAAGGCGTGATGGAACCCGATCCTACTGAAGTGATTAAACTGTGTAACATGTTGGTTGCAGAGGGTGTGGATTTGATTAACCTGTCTACAATGTTGCCCCGATATCAGCCCACGGGGCGCGGTTATCTCGCTGAACTTGATGAAGAATCCATTATTGAACCCTATAAGGGCGTGTACGCACTGTTTGATATGACCCGTCGTATCAAGGAAGCTGTACCCGGTGGTACATTTGTTTGCACTGGCCTTTCTTGGCTGGAAAACTTCGGTGGTGCGGTTGCGGCAGGATGTATAGAGGAAGGCTGGTTCGATTTAGCAGGCTTTGGTCGTCAGGCGTTTGCATATCCTGATTTTGCAGAGGATATCATGAAGACCGGCAACATGGTTCGTTCTAAATGTTGCATTACCTGTGACAAGTGCTATGACTTGATTCAATTGGGGCATGTACAGTCGGGCTGCGTCATCCGAGATCAAGAGGTATATCTACCCCTTTATAGGAAGGCTGTAATGAAGAAGGAACAGTAATTGTATTATGGAGTGCTAAGTGAAAGGAGAAAATCAGATGAATTACATTAAGTTTAATAAAACCGATTTGAAGGTATCACCCGTTTGCCTCGGCACGGTTAACTATGGTACGACTATGTCTGAGCAGGATGCAAAGGCACAGATGAGCAAATTTCTGGACGAGGGTGGCAACTTTATAGACACCGCTCACATCTACGGCGACTGGGGCGATGGACCAAAGTGCACCAGCGAACGCGTCGTCGGTAAATGGATTAAGGAAAACGGCAACCGTGACAAGTTTGTTCTAGCAACCAAAGGCGCACACCCTGACTGGGGGTTTATGGAAATTCCCCGTGTCAACAAAAAGGATATTGAAAAGGATCTCCATGAAAGCCTCGAATATCTAAATACGGAGTACATTGATTTGTATTTCCTCCATCGCGACGATCCAAACACATCCGTGGCGGAAATCATGGAATGCCTTGACGATGCGCGAAAAGCGGGGAAAATCCGTTATTACGGTTGTTCAAACTGGGCACTGCCTCGCATCAAAGAAGCGCAGGCATATTGCAAAGAGCATGGGCTACAGGGATTCACCTGCAATCAACTTATGTGGAGCTTGGCGGATGTCAACTTCTACAATTTGTCCGATAAAACCTTCATCCTTATGGACGAAGAAACGCGTGCATTTCATGCCGAAAGCGGCATGAATGTCATGGCGTATATGTCCATTGCCAAGGGCTACTTTGTACGTCGGGCAGACGGAGAAAAATTACCTGCTGGTGTTACGGATGTGTATGCCAATCCGTCTAATGATGCAATTTACGAGCTTGCTAAAGCGGTAGTAGCTGAGGGAAAATATACGTATATGGATCTTTCCTATATGTATATCATGGAGGAAAAACTTTTTTCCGCCGTTCCCATAGCGTCTTTTGATAATATGGGGCATTTGGCCGAATGTGTTAACTCTTTAGAAAAGAGCATACCGGAGGATATTATAGAGAAACTTGCACAGTTGAAGAAATTTGTGTACTGGAAGTAAGTAATGCAGCGTTAAATGACTACAAGTTAGGAGTTACCATGAAAGAACAAACAATTTTGCAGGGTTACGCATACGCTAAGGATGTGTACGCGACATATGGTGTTGATACCGATGTAGCGATTAAAAAGGCTGATGCCATACCGATTTCCATGCATAGCTGGCAGGGTGATGACCTGATTGGGTTCGATGGTACAGGTTCACTGACAGGTGGAATTGCTTCCACCGGAAATTATCCTGGGCGCGCGCGCACAGCAGATGAATTGCGCGCGGATATTACTGAGGCAATTTCTTTGATACCCGGCAAGCTGCGTATCGCGCTGCACTCTTGTCATGCTGAGCTTGGTGGAAAAAAGGTCGATCGTGATGCATATACCATCGACATGTTCCAAAACTGGGTGGATTGGGCAAAGGGACACGCGCTTCAGCTTGATTTTAATCCGACGTTCTTTTCTCATCCCAAGATGGATGGTGACTTTTCTTTAGCAAGCACGAATAAAGGTACCAGGGAATTCTGGGTGGAGCACGGTAAACGTTGCCGTGAAATTGGCGCTGAATTTGGAAAGCAGCTTGGCACCCCTTGTGTCACAAATTTTTGGATGCCCGATGGCTATAAAGATATTCCTGCTGATACGGCTTCGCCGCGCCTTCGTATGATTGACTCTCTAGACAAAATTTTCTCAGAAAAGATTAATCCGGCATACGAAGTGGATTCTCTGGAAAGCAAGTTGTTTGGTTTCGGCATTGAAAGCTACACCGTTGTTAGCCATGAATTAGCGCTGAGCTATTCGCTAAAGAACAATAAATATGTGTGCCTTGACGCGGGGCATTTTCATCCTACGGAGTCCATCGCATCAAAACTGACGGCGATTGTGCCCTTTGTGGACGGTATCATGCTTCATGTGAGTCGAGGGGTTAGATGGGACAGTGACCATGTGGTTATCTGGGATGATGAATTGCAACACATTATGAATGAAATTATCCACAACGGGTACGAAGACAAAGTGCATATTGGTCTTGATTATTTTGATTCATCCATTAACCGTATCGCATCATGGGCAATTGGAACCCGAAACCCGAGAAAAGCGGTTCTTAACGCGTGTCTGACACCGCTTGCAGATGGACGCATTGCGGAGAGTCAAGGTGACTTTACGACACGGCTGGCACTTCACGAAGAAAACAAATCGCTGCCTTTCTCGGCGGTATGGGATTATTATTGCCTGACATCGGGCGCTCCTGTGGGTTGCGAATGGATTAAGCAGGTAAAAGACTATGAACTCATGGTTTTATCCAAGCGTTAGTTATAGCGGTTTTATTCATCAACTTTACGTAATACAATACACAGGTATATTTACTGAGGCATGGCACACCATATTTCTTACAATCAGGAAAGGAGCAATATTATTATGGGGCTCATCGGAAAAACAACGTGGCTGATACCAGATATGTACTGGCCGGAAATCACATCTGAAGGGCATTACGTCAGCCATGAATCTATTTGCGTACTGAATACATCCGAGCATGAATGTAAATTGGATTTTACTCTATATTATGAAGACCGGGCACCACTGATCAGCGGTTTTTCGGCTGTTTGCGCTGCTCAGTGTACCCATCACGTTCGAATGGATCAGCTGACCGATGCGAATGGAGTGCATATTCCGCGCGGTGTTGCTTATGCAGCCGTGGTTAAGGCTTCTATTCCAGTAGTGGTTCAATACACGCGTGTGGATACAACACAATGCGCAAACAGTATTATGACCACGCAGGCATTTGCGCTTTAATTATGAACAGATTAGCCGAAGCGACAATCTATAACTGGATCAAAGAACTTCGGTCCGATCCGCCCACCGGACTGCCGTGAAGCAGGCACCAGAAGCCAGATATCGAATACCAGAAAAAGCTCGAGAAGGAAGATAGCGAGCTGCGGAAGGAGGTTGAGTTTCTAAAAAGGCAATCACTGGTTAGCAAGAAACGAGACTGTGAACAGCTAAACATCTCGAGAACAGGCTACTATCGGTGATTGTGTAATCCAAATGTGAGAAACCAGATGTCCTCGGACAGAAGATCAAAAGGACGTTAGCTGTATCAAGATGCACGTACGGAACCAGAAGAATAATAAGGAGTTGAAAGAAATGAAAAAGTTGATATTAGCATTCTTGGTCCTCTCAATGGCATTCAGTGCTTTTGGGTGCGGACAAACACCAACGGAGACGACTGTGGCAGCGACTACGCCTGCGACGAAAGCCACACAGGCTACTACAGGAGCCGCAAAAGCCACAGAAGCTACACAAGCCACACAAGCATCGTCTCAAGAACCAGGTAAGGTTGTTATGGTTGGTTCCGAAGGCGAAATTGCCGCAACGGATTTCGGCTATGATGCTGTTCCTGCAAGGAAATACACCATTGCGGTTGTCGTTAAGAGCGCGGCTATACCGGTTTGGGAATCTCACATCATCGCCGCAAAAAAGGCTGGTGATGAGCTGGGCGTTACGATACTTGACTTTGCGCCAACTAAAGCGGACAACGTTGAAGAACAGAAGAGAATTCTTGAAGACTTGATTACCATCGGTGTGGATGCGGTTATTCTTGCTCCCGCAAACACCGAGGCCGTAAAAGGGCCGGTTCAGGATCTTATTGATGCGGGAATCCCGGTTATCTATGACAACACGATGGGTCCGGCCGATGTTGATTACTTGACTTTTGTTGGAGTTGATAGCACTGAAGTGGGTGCAAAAATTGCTGACAAGATGGCTGAACTTATTGGCGAAAAAGGCAACGTGCTTGTTATGGAAGGTGTTCCTGGACAGGCAACTTCTGACCTCAGAACACAAGGTTGTAAAGACAGATTTGCAGAAGCATATCCAAATGTTGTTGTTGAATCAGGCGTTACAAAGTGGCTGTTTGACGAAGGACGTAAACTTGCTGAAGACTACATTACTAAATGGGGTGATGACTTAACTGCAATCGTGTCCGTTGGCGGAAACCAGGCTGAAGGCGCAGTTGAAGCTGTAAAGGCAGCTGGCAAAGGTGGTCAGATACTTATCAGCGGCTTTGACGTACAAGAACCACAATTTACCGCTGTTACAAACGGTGACGAAGCGTTCACGGTATCTCAGGGCGTGTATGATCAGGCATACCTCAGCGTTGTAGCTGCGATTCGTGCTTTAAACGGTGAATCAGTACCACGTCTGATTAAGACTCCTGTTACAATTGTTACATTGGACAATCTTGCTGCGATGGATGAAAGACCAGATGCTTTGATGAAAAAGTGAACACTGCTGCTGATACAGCCGAAGAAGTGTAATGAAAGCTCCGATCTGAATTTGAGGTAGGATTGATTCTAAATCGTATTCTATGGTCGGAGCTTTCCCCTATTGGCGTAACTTTCCTTTTGGAAAGAGTCTCATTTTATGTGACAGCTACGTTTAAATAAATAGAAAGGGAATAATTGTTATGGTAAATAATTATTTACTGGAAATGAAACATATTTCCAAGGATTTCCCCGGTGTTAAGGCTTTGGATGATATGAATTTCAATCTGAAGCCAGGCGAGGTACACGTACTTATCGGAGAAAACGGTGCTGGTAAATCCACATTGATGAAAGTTCTTGCCGGCGCTCATGCTCCCGATGGGGGTGAACTATTTGTAGAAGGGAAAAAAGTTACGCGTTTTAATCCAATTGTAGCGCAGAAACTTGGTATTGGTATTATATACCAGGAATTTAATCTGGTGCCATATTTGTCTGTAGCGGAAAACATTTATCTTGATCACATGCCTAAGAAAATGGGCGTGGTTATAGACAGAAAAAAAATGCACATGGATGCAAAAAAGCTTCTTGATAGCATGAAAATGTGTGTCGATACGCACGCAATGGCAAATTCGATACCCATTGCACAGCAACAGATGGTTGAGGTCGCAAAAGCACTGACACACGATCTAAAGATACTTATTATGGACGAGCCTACAGCGGCATTATCCGATATCGAAATTGACCAGTTATTTGGAATTGTCCGTTCGTTGACCAAGCAAGGTATCGGAGTCGTTTATATTTCTCACAGATTACAGGAAATTCCGACTATTGGTGACCGGATTACCATATTAAGAGATGGAAAGTATATTAGTACAAACGGTGTAAATGATATTACGACCGATGAGATGGTACGCCAGATGGTTGGTCGTGAAGTTTCTTATCTTTATAAAAGAGATCGTCAAACGCCGGGTGATACGGTATTAAAGGTTGAAAATTTGTGTTCATCAAAAGAAAAACTGAACAATATCAATCTTGAGTTGCGTAAAGGTGAAATCGTTGGTCTAGCTGGGCTGGTGGGCTCGGGCAGAACAGAGCTGGCGCGAGTGCTGTTTCATGTAGACCATTATGATAGCGGAGAAATCTATGTACATGGCAAGGTAATTAATAAGAATAGGACGCCATATCAGGTAATTCAAAGTGGTTTGTCACTATTGCCAGAAGATAGAAAACGGCAGGGGATATCGGTCATCCTTTCGATTGCGCACAATATTGTTATGGCAAGCATGAAAAAAGTGCAGCCATCAGGGCTCATATCATCTAAAGTTGAAAATAAAGTCGTTGATAAGTACATCAATGACATTAATATTATCACGCCGTCAAGAGATCAAATCGTAAAAAACTTATCTGGCGGAAACCAACAAAAAGTTGTTTTGGCAAAATGGCTTTGTACTGAAGCGGACATCATGATATTTGATGAGCCGACTCGAGGCATTGACGTTGGCGCCAAAGGTGAAATCTATCATTTGATGAACAAGTTAGTCAAAGAAGGCAAGGCCATCTTGATGATTTCGTCTGAACTTCCGGAAATCATCGGGATGTGCGATCGGATCTATGTAATGAGAAACCGTAAGATCGTTGCAGAATTACAATCAAGCGAGGCTACGCAGGAAAAGATAATTTCATACGCTATAGAAGGTGCGCTGGAAAGGACGTGTGAAAATGGTTAGTATAAAGACATTTGTGAAGCGAGTTCCGATTGTTACTTGGTTTATTTTACTGTTGATTGTTTTTTTTAGTTTTCAATCTGATCAGTATCTTACAGTTCGGAATCTGATGATACTGCTGCAACAAGGAGCTGTGCTGCTTGTCGTGGCATCGGCTGCTACTTTTGTTATTATCAGTGGGGGACTGGATTTATCCTTAGGAGGTATTCTCACCGCCAGCGGCGTGGTCGTTGCGATAACGCTAAACACAGGAGTGCCAATCGTATTCGCAGTAATGGCTGGTGCGGCTGTAGGTTTTGCTTTTGGTGCACTCAATGGTTTTTTGATTTCGTATTGCGGGCTAAGGCCTTTTATCGTCACGCTGGGCACCGCAGGCGTTTTCTATGCGTTTTCTCTTGTAGCGACAAATAAGGTTGGAATTCGGGTTTCAAACGAATCATTTATATTCCTTGGAAAGTTAGTAAACAAGACAATTCCAATGGCTGCGATTTGCTGTGGGATAATATTTCTTTTTGCAATATTTGTACAGAATCGTACAAAGCTTGGTCGCTATATTTTTGCAATCGGCGGTAACTACGAGGGCGCCCGCTTGTCTGGTATCAATATAAGATTCTACAAATGGCTTGTGTATGCTTTTGCAGGTTTTTTAACCGGTCTGGCAGCAGTTATTCTGGTTGCAAGGCTTGAGGTTGCGGACCCGCAAGTTGGTATGCAATGGGAATTTGAGGCCATTGCGGCCGCTATTTTAGGCGGAACGAGTATGGAAATTGGTAAAGGCGACGTGAAGGGGACTATTATCGGTGTCATATTGCTGACGATAGTTCGAAGCGGCTTGAACGTAATTCGAGTGCCTTCCGTTTGGCAATCGGCAATCACTGGTTTAGTGATTATATTTGCGATTGTCTTCCAGGTTAGTGTTGCATCAAAGGAGATGAAAAAATGAGCGAATTGAGTAATAAAAAAAGATTGCATGTGTCAGCTGGGTTAATGCCGTCGATGAGCAGGCTGGGGGTTTTGGCGCTGATCGTTGTCATCGGCTATATAATCGATCCGGTAAACTTTTTGAGCTCAGGCAACATCAACAATAACATTGCAAACGCAAGCATTTTGATTATTCTGGGCATTGGGCAGACGATAGCGATTATTACGAACGGTCCGGATTTGTCTGCCGGTTCTATTATGACCATATGCGCGGTAATTGCAGCAGTACTTATGAAAAATTATGAGGTTAATTTTATTATTGCCATCATCGTAGCACTAGGCATTGGTTGTATTTTGGGTGCGTTGAACGGCTACATGATTGCTTATGTCGGTATTCCTTCCTTTGTCTCTACCTATGGTCTATTGTGGGTATTGTTCGGTTTTGCATACGTTATTTTAAGCGGATATGTGCTCTACGATTTTGCTCCGGCTTTTAGATTCATTGGAAATGGCAAATTATTTGGCTTCTTGCAAATGCCAATTGTAATCATGTTGTTTCTCGTTGTACTCGGGGTGCTGTTACTTCGGAAAACGAATTTTGGTAGGAAGTGTTATTCCGTGGGTTCCAACGAAACGTGTGCAACCATGTCCGGCATCAACTCTAAAACGGTTGTCCTTAGGGCCTTTATACTAAGTGGCTTGTTAGCTGCTTGCGCCGGTGTCCTTTATGTTGGAAGATTCAATGCCGTACAGGCTGATATTGGTAATCCTTACCTACTTCCGGTTCTTGCTACTGTATTCATGGGCGGAACCAGCCCTACAGGTGGCGAGGGAGGTATTTTTGGCACGATTTTTGGTGCGCTTGTTATTACGATCGTATCGAACATGATTAATCTGCTTGCAGTGCCAAGTGAATATAGAGACGGGATTATTGGTGTTTTGATCATTGTAACTGTGCTGCTCGATTCTGTTGTAAAAAACGGGGTTTTCCGCAGACGAACATCTGCAAAACAATCATCAGCGGCTTAATTAAATTTCATTAGGGTAACAGAAAAGCATTTCTGCTTTTCTGTTACCTTTCATACATCTTAGAGAGGAAAAACATGCCCAAAAGAGATCTTATGATATACAATATTTCCTTGAAAATATCGGTTATTGCGACGGCGTTATGGTCTGGTACGTTGGCTGTGTTGCTCACAGATATCATTAACACCTACTCTCTGGTAGGAACAAGAGAAGGGCTAATGAGTAGCATGATCAGTATTGGCGCACTTGTTGCTCTGCTATTTATCGTCTTTTTCCATGGAAAGCTTAAAAAGGCACAGATTCTTATTGTATGTGGAGTGCTTACTTCTGTTGTGTTGATTACCCAAGGCATTTCGATGCCCTTTGCAATGTTTTTGGTTGCCTGTTTTGTGATGGGATTCGGACATGGAGCTACCGATTCTACCCAAAGTGCTTTTCTGGCAGATTTGAACCGTGGTAATACAGCAAAGCACATGGGTGCCCTGCATGGTATATTTGGAATAGGTGGCGTTTTAACTCCTATCCTATTACATGAATTGCTAAAGAGTTATGAGTGGCACACGATATACTATATTGTGGGCATTATTTGTTTAGTACTTATGATGCAGTTTGCAGTGGTAACGCGCTTCATGAAAGAAAAGGTAAGCGGTGCAAGTCGTATAGAGCCAAAGCTGACCGCTGTGGGAATAAAAGAATTCTTTGGAAGCAAACAATCCATATTTCTCCTATTTACTATATTCTTTGGCGCAGCAGCACAAAGCGGAATTATCATCTGGACCATTCGGTATGTATCCGTATCGCTGGACAGCCCGGATATTGCTGCAATATGTCTATCGGTCTTTTGGATCACAAGTACGGTAAGTCGCTTTGCTTCTCCTCAACTTCCTTTTAAACCGAGTCAAGTTATCGCATTCGGTGCTTTCGTTTCGGCAATAACCTGGTTGGCTGCTTTGATGATTAATCAACCATTGGGCATTTGCATTGCTTGTGGTATTACTGGTCTTGTCAGTGGCTCCTGTATTCCTATGTCTCTAAGTGAAGGGGCTGCAATTAATCCCGAGAAAACCGGATTTTCTACCAGTATTTTAATGATATTCAAAACCATCGGACAAATACTTTCTCCAATCGTTGTAGCATTTGTAATGTCCCTTGGCAATATGCAGACTGGAATGTATATAACTTCTGTCTTTTTTGCTATCAATGGAATTTTTGCAATATTGATGATTTTCAAAAAAATTCTCATAGAGAGACGTTGACTGGAAAAATTTAGAACGAAGCTTTTAGTAAACCGGAGTCCTCCGGAAATTGTAAAGTCGAATAATGCGAGTTGTATGTATGCAAACAAAGGCTGAAAGTCAGCCAAGCCGCCAGGGATCTTGGTGTTACCGATGTGACAATCTATAACTGGATCAAAGAACTTCGGTCCGATCCGATCGCCGGACTGCCGTGCAGCGGGCACCAGAAGTCAGATATCTAATACCAGTGAAAATACAAAATAATATAAAGGAGTTATCATTGTGAACAACGAAAAAATAATCAAAAAAACATTTGAAGAAGGAAAAGGAATTTTCAGATTATATCCGACCTTTGTGCCCAGACGTTTCG
>Ga0209125_1003244_pt1 | contig 11430 bp, 14 predicted proteins | sample BarGraIncub1131A_FD_184503 | JGI IMG/M metagenome (GOLD analysis project Ga0209125, IMG submission 184503) | Arctic peat soil microbial communities from Barrow, Alaska - Barrow Graham LP Incubations 11-31A (SPAdes) (version 2) | ecosystem: Environmental > Terrestrial > Soil > Wetlands > Peat... | reverse complement strand
GATTCCGGCAATACAAAATATCGAAGGCTCTCTGAGACTAGATTTTTGTGCCGGAGAGGTACGTTAACAAGTAAGGACTAGTGAGCCGGAAGTTATGCCGCTATCCACTGGTAGCGCAGTAGATAAAACACAAAAAGAGATTGCCCTTTTTGAGACAACCTACCTCAAACTCTCCGCACCCCCCACAATATCGATAATTTCCTTCGTTATCGCTTCCTGGCGCGCTCTGTTGTACTTCTGAGTCAGTTCCTGAATCAGGTCGCCTGCGTTGTCCGTAGCGGTCTGCATCGCCATGGTACGAGCAGCGTGTTCTGCTGCGATGGAATCGAGCAGGGCACTATAGAGACGGAGTCTGACCGTTTTTGGTGCGAGCTTATTGATCAGAAATTCTTCGTTTGGCTCCACGATGAAATCCAACGATTCATGGGTTAATTTCGGCTTCCGTTTGTGAGAAACCAAAGGCAGAATGGTGTCAACATTCAAAGTTTGGACAGCTGCATTTTTGAAGTGATTGTAAACCAAGGCTACAGAGTCAATCTTCTTTTTCAGGAAAAGATTGATCAGTTCATCCGCTATGGCAGAAACCATTTCGTAATTGGGTTTATCAATCAAGTGATTGTAGGTGCCTTGTGGAGTATGACCGTGTTTGATGACAGCATCAGTTATCTTTTTTCCGATAGGGTAGAATAAGATGTCCTTGTAGGGCATCTCTTTGTATAGGCTCAGAACTTCTTCCGCTTTTTTGATGACGTTGCTGTTAAAAGCTCCGCAAAGGCTCCCGTTTGAAGAAAGGATGACAATAGCCAGACTTCTACCATCTCGTTTTTGAGCAAGTGGAATTTTCAGATCGTCTGTGGTATTGTTCAGAAAATCTTCCAACATTGTGGTAAGCTTTTGTTCATAGGGTAAGAAACCAACAACGGCATCCTGTGCACGGCGCAGTTTAGCTGCAGAAACCATCTGCATCGCACTGGTTATTTTGCGTGTAGACGTAATTGAAGCGATTCTTCCCCTTACTTCTTTTAATGAAGCCATACTTTATTCTACTTTATTGCTGTATTCAATATCAATCAAGGATTTGGCTTCTTTATCAAGAATAGCCATGATTTCGTCGGTGATAGTTCCTTTTTTCAAAATATCCAAAACATCTGCCTGGTGTTTCATTTCCAGTCTGTTTAGAAAGTCTTTTTCAAATTTTGAAACCAGTTTCGTAGGAACATTTGTCAACAAACCTTTGGTACCTAAATAGATGATAGCAATTTGCTTTTCTACAGGTATTGGTGAATATTGACCTTGTTTCAGGATTTCCACATTCTTAACACCTTTGTCCAATACGGATTTGGTAACAGCATCCAGGTCTGAACCGAATTTGGAGAAAGCCTCCAGTTCGCGGTATTGAGCTTGATCCAGCTTCAAGGTACCAGCCACTTTTTTCATGGCTTTACTTTGAGCGTTACCACCTACACGGGAAACAGAGACACCTACGTTGATGGCAGGACGGATACCGGAATTGAACAAGTCCGTATCCAGAAATATCTGGCCGTCGGTGATGGAAATAACATTGGTCGGGATGTATGCTGATACGTCTCCGGCCTGAGTTTCTATGATGGGAAGTGCAGTCAAAGAACCGCCACCTTTTACCAAAGGTTTCAAACATTCGGGAAGGTCGTTCATTTGTGCAGCCACTTCATCGGATTTGATGATTTTTGCAGCACGCTCCAGCAAACGGGAGTGTAAATAAAATACGTCACCTGGATATGCTTCACGACCTGGTGGACGACGAAGGATCAAAGAAACTTCACGGTAGGAAACGGCTTGTTTGGACAAATCATCGTAAACAACCAGGGCATGACGTCCTGAATCTCTGAAGAATTCACCAATGGAAGCACCGGCGTATGGAGCATAGAATTGCATGGCTGCAGGTTCTGAGGCAGAAGCGGCAACAATACAGGTGTATTCCATTGCACCATGTTTTTCAAGTGTTTGCACCAGGTTGGCTATGGTGGATCCTTTTTGACCTATACCTACATAGATGCAATAAACAGGATCTCCATTTTTGTAGTTTTCGCGTTGGTTGATGATGGTATCGATGGCAATGGCTGTTTTACCAGTCTGACGGTCACCAATAATCAACTCACGTTGTCCGCGGCCAATAGGTATTTGAGAGTCAATGGCTTTCAATCCTGTTTGAAGAGGTTCTGTAACCGGTTGACGGTAAATAACGCCTGGAGCTTTGCGTTCAAGAGGCAATTCGTATAATTCACCTGTAATTGGACCTTTTCCATCAATTGGAATACCCAAGGTGTTTATAACACGTCCCATAAGTCCTTCACCAACTTTGATGGAAGCGATTCGACCTGTACGTTTTACGGAAAATCCTTCTTTAATATTTTCAGATGAACCGAAAAGGACGGCTCCAACGTTGTCTTCCTCTAAGTTGAGCACAACGCCCATCATCCCGTTTTCGAATTCGATGAGTTCATTTGACTGGACGTTATCCAATCCGTAAATACGGGCAACGCCGTCGCTCACTTGCAGAACTTTGCCGACTTCCTCCAGTTTCAGGTTGTCTTCCAGACCTGACAGCTGCTTTTTTAGGATTTCGAAAACTTCACTTGGTTTAATATCGGACATAACAGATATAGTGTTTATATGTGAATGTTAAGATTTTTCTTTCTTGTAATGAGATACACTTTTAAGCGTGTACCAGTTTGTTTTTGATGTCTTGCAGAGCTCTTTTGACACTCGAATCCATTTGGTAGTTGTCCACTTCAAAAACAAAGCCGCCAATGATTTCAGGATCGATTTTGGTGCTCAGTTCAATGGACGCTCCAAATTTGGTGTCTATCAGGTGCCTGATCTTTAAAATGGATTTATCCTGAAGAGGTGTGGCAGATGTTATTTTACCAACCACAATGCGTTGTTTTTTCCTATAAAATGTTTGGTAGGACATGGCAATGAATACCATAAATTCTTCACGATTTTTTTTGATGATAAACAGGAAAAAGTTTTTGAGCAATTCATCCGATTGTCCACCGGCTGCAGCCTCCAGAAGGTTTTGCTTCTCTTGGATAGTATGCATGGGATTGGCCAGTGTTTTTGTCAGTTCAGGAAATTCAAAGAAAGCCTGAGAAATCATCTGCATTTCTTTGTATATCTCATGATGGATGCCTTTTTCTTCTGCCAGAGCGTAAAGCGCATGTGCATAACGTACGGATATTTTGCCTTCGTCCATTTTATAATTAGTTTTTGTTCACATCCATTTCATCCAGAAGGGTATCAACCAATTCTAATTGAGATGCATCTGATTCCAGATTTTTTCGAAGTACTTTGCTGGCAATGCTAATAGAAAGCAATGCAACCTGGTCCTTAACTTCTTTCAGCGCTTGTTCTTTTTCAGCCAGGATTCTCAAACGAGCATCCGAAACAATCCTCTCTGCTTCTGTACGTGCTTGTACTTTGGCTTCTTCGATGAGTTTTTCTTTCATCACCTGCATTTCTTTCATCAGGGTATTCTGATCTTCTCGGGCCTTAGCAAGAATCATTGTTCTTTCTTCTTTTAAGGTCTCAAGTTTGGAGAATGCCTCATCTGCAGCTTTGACAGAGTCGTTGATATATTTTTCCCTTTCTGCTATGGCAGTCGTTATGAATGGCCATGCAAATTTTCCCAATACAAACAGGACGACTAGAAAAACCAGCAGCATCCAGAATATAAGGCCTGATTCGGGAGTAAATAGTTCCATGATTTATTTTTTTAATGTATAATCAAATACCAGGGTGAAAAGGTATTCTTTGCACCCTGGTATCGGTTATATTTACATAACTATGGCTAAAACAGCAACGATGATAGCAAATAAAGCTACACCTTCTACAAGTGCTGCTGCGATAATCATGTTCATTCGGATATCATTAGCTGATTCCGGTTGACGGGCGATGGCTTCTACAGCAGATCCGCCGATTCGGCCAATACCAATACCAGCACCAATAGCTGCAATTCCAGCACCTATGGCAGCACCAAATTTTGCTAAAGCTGCAAGTGATGCACCACCAGCTACAGCTTGAAGAATAATCGTAGATAACATAGTCGTTTTTTTTAGTATATTATAAAATTCTGAAATAATTCAAATTAATGTTCCTTTGCCGGTTCCATTCTTGAAAGACCAATGAATACAGCCGAAAGTAGAGTGAATACATAAGCCTGGATGAAAATAACCAACAATTCCAGGAAATTCATAAAGATAGCGAAAAAGATGGCAAGCACAGAGACACCGGATCCTGCAGCTACACTGATGCTACCAAAAATAAAGATCAGGGACATGAATACCATAGCAATCATGTGACCTGCCAAAATATTAGCAAATAGACGAATCATCAGTGCCATTGGTTTGGAGAAAATGCCGAATAATTCAAGGAAAGGCATAATAGGAAGAGGAAATTTCAACCAAGTCGGAACTTCTGGCCAAAAGATATCTTTCCAATAATGTTTGTTACCGAAAACATTGACAACGACAAAGGTACATAGCGCAAGAACGCCTGTACATGCCAGATTTCCGGTCAGGTTTGCCCCACCTGGGAAAATTGGAATTACTCCCAGTACATTGTTAATCAAAATAAAGAAGAACATGGTGAGCAAGTAGGGTGAATATCGAAGGTAGTCTTTTCCAATACAGGGCTTGATGACTTGGTCCTGAATAAAGACAACGATCAATTCCATACCTCCATTAAAACCTTTGGGCGCTACTTTCGGTCCTTTTTTGTAATGTTTGGCCAGACTCAGGACAATCAGTAAAAGCAGTGCTGCAGATATAAGCAATGAGGCAACGTTTTTAGTAATGGACAGGTCCAGTGGTCGAAACTCCGTTTTATCCGGTAAAATTTCTACAATTTTACCCTTGTTTTTTTCAGACTTTGATATCTCAAAACCCTGATAACCGGCATTACCATGTTCAAATTTTGAAGACATGAAAACAAACCATCCTCTGGTGTCACTATTAATAATAACTGGTAATGGAATGGATATTTCCTTTTCACTGATGCTGGTGATATGCCAAAAGTAGGAATCGGTGATATGCCCAAGGATGAATTTTCCGGCATTGAAGGGTTCTTTCTCAGACTTTTCTACGGCATGCACTGGAAGAAGGCATACGACTAAAAGTAAGAGTACGATTTTCCAAGCTCTGTATTTAATGTTGTTCATCTTTTTTTGTACTTTTTTTCTGATTAAGCGCATATATCATCCAGGTTTCGTAAAACAGATACGATAAAAAATAATATAAGAACGAAAACAGGAATGAAACAGACTGAACTTTGATGACAACCACGTAAACGAGGATGACAATCATAGAAATCAGGATTTTCAGTGTTTTTACCGCCATCAGCTTCGCAATGGAAGGGGAGGGCTTAGAATATACCAGTCGAATAGAAAGAAAACCAATCAGGATAAAATACAACGGAATGGAAATAAATATTGGAGACAGATACTGTGGATAATTGTATTCCAGAACGAAATATTCTATTCCGAACAATACAGCCATTAATACCACCAAGTAACCAAAATATTTCATTTTTCGTCGTTGAATGAGTCTTTTTTGCTTTCTATTTTCTTAATTAGTCATTAATAACCATTTCAACACAAATCGAAACGATATTGTTTTTGATTTCCGCAAAGCCATCAATCACTTTTACATGATGTTCTATATCACCAATTTTGTAAGTTACAATGCCTTGGTCTATCGTTGTGATAAGTGGGGCATGGTGTGGCAAAACGGTAAACAGGCCTTGTGATCCGGGTATTGTTACCAAATCAACTTCGCCGTCAAAAAGCGTCTTGGCAGGTGATAATAAAACCAAATTCATAATAATCCGTATTGATTTTGTGGTATAGTCAGTCTAAGCGTTTGCGTCTATCAACAATTTCTTTCCTTTGGCAATGGCTTCTTCGATGGTACCTACCATAATGAAAGATGCTTCAGGATATTGATCCACTTTACCATCCATAATCATATTGAACCCTCGGATAGTATCTTCAATAGGAACAATCACACCTGGGACGCCGGTGAATTGTGCGGACATATAGAATGGTTGTGATAGGAAACGTTGTACACGTCTTGCTCTGGAAACGATTAGTTTGTCATCGTCAGATAGTTCATCCATACCAAGAATGGCAATAATATCCTGCAATTCTTTGTATCTCTGGAGCAATTGTTTCACTCTTTGTGCCGTGTTGTAGTGCTCGTTACCAATGATGTTCGGGTCCATAATGCGGGAGGTTGAATCCAAAGGGTCTACGGCAGGGTAAATACCCAACTCAGAGATTTTACGGTTCAATACCGTCGTGGCATCAAGGTGAGCGAAAGTGGTGGCAGGAGCAGGGTCGGTCAAGTCATCAGCAGGCACGTAAATAGCCTGTACGGATGTGATGGACCCATTTTTGGTGGAAGTGATACGTTCCTGCAGCAAGCCCATTTCAGTAGCCAATGTGGGTTGGTAACCTACAGCTGAAGGCATACGTCCAAGTAAGGCCGATACTTCTGAACCAGCTTGAGTGAAACGGAAAATATTATCAATAAAGAACAGGATATCTTTACCACCGGATTGACCACCGGCATCGCGGAAAGATTCTGCGACAGTTAGTCCGGACAAGGCTACAGATGCACGTGCACCGGGAGGTTCGTTCATTTGACCAAAGACCAGTGTGGCTTGTGATTTAGCAAGTTCTTCAGGATCAATAAGGGATAAATCCCAATTGCCTTCGTCCATGCTTTTCTTGAATTTTTCACCGTATCGGATGACGCCTGATTCGATCATTTCACGAAGCAAGTCGTTTCCTTCACGGGTACGTTCACCAACTCCGGCAAATACGGAGTAACCATTGTAACTTTTTGCAATGTTGTTGATCAACTCCATGATAAGTACGGTCTTACCTACACCGGCACCACCGAACAAACCAATTTTACCACCTTTGGAATAGGGTTCCAGCAAGTCAATGACTTTGATACCTGTAAAAAGGATCTCCTGGTTGGTTGTTAAATCTTCGTATTTGGGGACTTCTCTGTGAATTGGATAAGCACCTACTTTTGATAGTTCCGGCATACCATCGATGGATAAACCGGTAACATTCATCATACGTCCTTTTATTTGGTCTCCGATAGGCATTGTTATGGGGCTGCCCATAGGCTGCACATCCATACCTCTGACCAGACCGTCTGTTGAATCCATGGAAATGGCACGTACGGTATCTTCTCCGATGTGTTGCTGACATTCCAATATTAATTCTTGCCCGTTTTCCCTGATAATGAGCAGAGCATCATGGATTTTAGGCATATCTTCACATCCGTTTGGAAAGGCTACATCCACGACTGGACCAATAACCTGTACAATGTGACCAATTGTTGTTGACATAAAACTAAGTTTTATAGTTGTATATTATATTTCTGATATAGGCAATAAGGATAAAATCGCCGCAAAAGTAGGCATTTTTTGTCGATTTAACAAATAAAAAGACGTTCACAGACTGATTCTAGTTCGGCTTTTTGCCCTTTTTTACCTCTAATTCCTTGAACCTCCGAGGCCTGTTGTGTAGGAAACTTTGTTTTCAGATCCACCATCATTGTAAATAAACAGGGCCTCCACATCAGGCAACTTCTCTGCCAACAACTTGGCCTTTTCAACCCCCATCACCATAAAAGCAGTAGCCAAAGCGTCTGCTGTCAGACAATTGTTGGCAATGACTGTGGCACTGAGCAAAGAATGCTGAACCGGGTATCCTGTAGCTGGATCGATAGTGTGCGCATATTTTTTACCATTTTTTTCATAAAACTTACGGTAATTTCCTGAGGTGGCAATGGCTTTGTCGGTGATTGTCAATATCTTTTGCAAATCCATATTTGTGGAGGTTGGGTCATCGGTGGGTTTGTTGACACCAATTTGCCAGTTTGCACCTTTAGGGTTATGTCCATTAAGTACCATTTCTCCCCCAATTTCAATCATAAAATTCCGAACTCCTTTCTTTCGCAGAAGTTCTGCTACAACATCACAGGCGTAACCCTTGGCAACGGCAGAAGCGTCCAGCTGTACGCGTGGGTCAGCTTTGGTGAGGATGCCTTTTTTCAGGTGGATTAAACGATATCCTACAAATTGCCTCAGACTGTCAATATCTTTTTGGGTGACATCTCCCATGCTCTTGAAGCCAAATCCCCATGCATTGACCAAAGGTGCAACTGTGATATCAAAAGCCCCATCGGTGATCTTAGACAATTTGATGCTCTCTTTTATTACTTTGCAAGTCCAAAGTTCCTTTCGAAGGTCAATTTTCTCGGCGCCGGACTTGTTGATTCGACTGAGGGTGGAATTTGGATTAAACATAGACAATGCTTCGTCAAATCTTTGCAGTTCATCCTCTATGTCTTTTTGCAGGTCATCTGAAGCCTGATAGGTCATGTGATAGTCCGTTCCGAAAATGGTCCCTTCGTTGTGGATGTACTGTTTTTCCTTGCAGGAAGTCAGGAAGGATAGCGTGCAAAGTATAAGTATGAATGGTAAGAACTTGGCTTTCATGTTTATCTAGAGTTTTAAAAAGGCAATTTATAATACAGGTGAAAAGCGATGCCTGTGTTTGGTTTTATGTTTTCGCCATAACCAGGAATATAGGCTGGAATGCTGTTCTCGCCATTGGAGACGTGAAGTGTCGACTTGTACTGAACGGTCCATCCCAATGACAGCGGCCCAAGCAACTGAACACGTACGCCCGCTACCAATTCAATCCATCCGGCAATAGCTTTCTGGTCATGTAACGAAGACAGGTTGTTGCCCCAGTAGTTTTGGGTGTAGGTCAGGTTGTCCAGGTTGTAGGAGAAAGCGGTAAACCCATAATGAGCTCCTGCGTAAAACATATTTTCAGCCTTGGCACCGTTGTAGGACAAACTTTTATTGACACCCAGTTTGATGTATCGACCATTAGAAGTGAAATGAGTACCTCCATCGCTGGTCTTATCCAGATTGGCAAAGCCGACTTCGAGGGTCGGAAAGTAGCTGTTTTTCAGATTGACATCTGCTTTGACCGAAGCACCATAGGAATCCGAATACAAATATCTGGCAGGTGAAATAAAGTCAAAACCTATCTGAACGCCTTGGTATAAGGGTATATTGATGACTTCCTTCTTTTTCTTGTCATCAGCAGCTGAAACAGAAATGAAGGCCGGAAGCAATAAGCAAACAAAAAATAGTTTAAAAGTTGAGGACGACATGTTCCGTTTTCTTGTTGATGATTGTTGAATCCAAAATGGTGGCTGATTGGAATATGCTCCCTGTGGTTTTGCAGGAATTAAGGGTACTGAAAACCATGCACCCGCAATCCATGGATTGAAACCAGGGCTGATTGGTGTGATACAGGCTAATGGTGTCCTTGAAATAAATGTTGCTGCCTTTTGCCTTGATTTGAATGACATACTGCGTTTCCTGGGCTTTCGGATTGAGTTCAAGTCCTATTTCATTGACTGTCTTATCCTTATAGATCAGAGAATCGGATCCGACTCCCCAAACGGAAACGCTGTCAAATTTTACCGCAAATGCCGAATCCAGGGAATAGAAGTTGCAATAGACTTTCACATCTGTGGTTTCGTAACAGCCATTGCTGCTGCAAGAAGTCAAGAGGAGCAATGCCAAAGCCGATAAAGCAAGAATTTGTTTAAACATTTTCTTCTATGATATAATTATTTCGTTCCGGGGCGTTGCGTGCGATCAGTTCGCCCAGAAATCCGGTCAGGAACAAAAGGACGCCCAAAATCATACAGGTCAGTGATAGGTAAAAATAGGGAAGTTCAGTAACCAATCGTGCAGGAATACCCTGAGCCAATGCGGATAGTTTAACTACTCCGACAATGATGACCGCTATCAGGCCAATAATAAACATCAGACTTCCGTATAGACCGAAAAAGTGCATGGGCTTTTTACCGAACTTATTGAGAAACCAAAGGGTGATCAAATCCAGATAGCCGTTCACAAAACGGTCCATACCAAATTTAGTTTCACCGTATTTTCTTTTCTGGTGGTGTACTACCTTTTCGCCTATTTTGGTGAAACCGGCATTTTTTGCCAGGAAAGGTAAGTAACGGTGCATTTCACCATAAACTTCAATATTCTTGACTACGACTTTTCGGTAGGCTTTCAAACCGCAGTTCATGTCGTGAAGCTTTAAACCGGTAATATGTCTGGCCGTGGAGTTGTATATTTTGGATGGAATGTTTTTGGTGAATTTGCCGTCATAACGTTTCTTCTTCCAGCCTGAAACCAAGTCGTAGTCGTCGTCCATAATCATATGGTAGAGTCCGGGGATTTCTTCCGGGCTGTCCTGAAGGTCTGCATCCATTGTAATTACCACTTCTCCTTCTGCTTTCCTGAATCCACAGTAAAGTGCCGGGGATTTTCCATAATTGCGGCGGAATTTGATGCCTTTAACCTCGGAGTGCTTTGTTTGTAGATCTTTAACAATATCCCAGGAATGATCAGTCGAACCGTCGTTAATGAAAATGACTTCGTAGCTGAAGTTGTTGGCAGTCATGACTTTCTGAATCCAGGAGAAAAGCTCCGGGATGGATTCTGCTTCATTGTATAAAGGTATAACCAGGCTGATATCCATATTATTCTGATTTTTCGTTTTTATCTTTATTTTCTTCGTAGGGTTCGTATGTTTTTACGGTGCCTGAATTTTGATTGGTTTCTTCAGGATTTTTGCGTGCGATCATTGGGCTGATAATCAGAAAGAGGATGGCGCCACCAAGAATATAGAACCACAAGCTGGCTAAAACCACCTGAATGGCTGACGGAATGCCTGAGGATGTTAAAAGTTCCATTTGCTCCTTTGTGTATAGCTTTTCAGCCAGGAATAAGGACTGGTTCACTTGCTCGGCGATATAGTTTGGCTGTAGAAATTGAAAGCGTATATAGTAAAATACAGCCATCAATAATCCGGCAAAAAGAAATAGCCAGATACCGAAACTCCAGACTTGTCCAAAGCGAATATAACCGCCCCAGGCCTTATCCCGATATTGTTTGGAAATGTAATAACATACTATCGGAGTGCATAAAAGACCCAAAGTTTCAAGGATACCAACAAAAGCGTTGTTCTGAAATAAAAAATCTAAGATAAAAAATACAGCGATGTAACCCCCTAAAATAAACCCGTAATCTGCTGCATACTTGTATTTTCTCTTGAAAATATTGACTGTTTCTTCCATCTCTGCTGAATTATTTTCTACAAAAATACACTTTTTTTTGCTAGACCCCTTGCCAGAAAATGAAAAATGTGTACTTTTGTGCCTGGGTAAGTCCTATACGGCTAGCTCCCTGCGAATCCCCCAGGGTTTGATCGCAGCAAGGGTAGTTTGGTTGTAGCGGCGCGATATAGTAAGCTTACCCTCCCGCCTCTTTAGC
>Ga0209125_1003243_pt1 | contig 11431 bp, 12 predicted proteins | sample BarGraIncub1131A_FD_184503 | JGI IMG/M metagenome (GOLD analysis project Ga0209125, IMG submission 184503) | Arctic peat soil microbial communities from Barrow, Alaska - Barrow Graham LP Incubations 11-31A (SPAdes) (version 2) | ecosystem: Environmental > Terrestrial > Soil > Wetlands > Peat... | reverse complement strand
TAGAGGGACTCTCTGCCATCTACGACTTCTTTGAGCATTGCCAAGGTTTCCTGTGCGCTTTTTGCGTCAAGCTGCTCAATGGCGACGCCTGCGTGCACCAGTACAAAGTCGCCCACCTGAGGATTCTCGAGTAACGCAATGCTAAACTCTACTTTAACGTGGGAATGCTCACCGCGGGCAAATCCATTGGGAAGCAGGGACGTGATCTGAAGGGGGACGGCTAAACACATTTTGGTTCCTTATCGCGAAAGATGCGTCGCAACGACAATTTGGCCCAAGGCGATTCCGTTGTCGTTGGGAATGCTGGAGAAATAGCAATTTCGTGCCAGAATCTGTGGATGTTTTTGCAGACGCGCGACGATTTTACGATTTTGAAATGCCCCACCCGCAAATGCCCAGGGTAATGAGCTTCCGCTATGGGTGCCGAGCAGGGATTGAGCCTGTGCGCCAAGTTCGATCATTGCCGAGCACACGGTTGCGTGCAAACGGCTCGAAACCTGGCTAGGAGCTTGGCCCTGCAGCACATCTTGCAAGGCTGCGGTAATTATAGGAGCAAGTAGGATTTGTCCGTTTTGCGTTTCAATGGGCCAAGCGGTGGCGCTGGTATCTACATCTAAATTCTCGAGGAGTGTACCAGTCTCGCCATCCCAAGACGGTTTTTTCCACTCAAGCATAGCACCGACCAAGTCAAAAAGGCGTCCCATTCCTCGTGACGATGGGCAATTCAAATCGCTTGCAAGCATGCTCTGCAGTCCAGACTCGTAGAGGCGTGCGTGGTGCTCATGATTGGCAAACCAGCGCTCACGTAGAGCGGGGGCATAGTCGTGTAGTGCCGCAAGCAGAATGCGCGCAGGTTCCCGCACAGCCCGATCGCCCCCAGGTAGGCGCAGGCCTTCCATATGCGTAAGGGGGGTGCTGGTGCCACCCTCATACAGCAGCACTTCGGACCCCCAGATGCAGGTCGGGTCCCCGTAGCCGGTTCCGTCCATGGCAAACCCTAGCGCTGGGCCATCCCATTGGTGCTCAAGCCAGGTCGCGGCTATGTGGGCGTGATGGTGCTGCACAGCGAACAGGGGAATATTAGCCTTCGCGGCAAATTGATAGGCCAGTTGCGAGGAGTGGTAATCTGGATGTGCATCGTAAGCAATAAACTCGGGGGTAACCCGGTAACTTGTACAGAGCCGTTCGCAGATCTGCAGCGCGATATCTTCAGTAAGTGGATTCTCCATGTCGCCAATATGCTGGCTAAGTGTGACGCGTCCGTGGTGCGCCAAAGCTACCGCGTTTTTAAGATCGGCTCCGAAAGCAAGCCCTGTGCGGCACTGGGCCCATGGGAATTCGCGGGGACTAGCGCCCCGTCCGCTGCGCAAGACAACCTGATGCGATGATGCTGCAACCACCGCAACGACCCCGTCATCGGCGCGGTTGACAATTTCGCGGTCATGCAAGACCAACAAGTCGCACCACTTGCTCCCGAGGCTGCGGGCTTCTTCGTTGCTGGTAAGCATAGGCTCGTTGCTGTGGTTTGCGCTCGTAAGCACCACTGCTTGGCAAAAGCGGGAAAAGAATAATTCTTGGGCCCCGGAATGTGGGAGCATGATCCCTAGTTGCGTGAGTCCTGGAGCAAGTAGTGGCATTGTAGATAAAGGTGAAATAATATCTAAAATGACGATTGGTCTTTCTACACTTACCAATAATGCCTCTTCTTCAGGGCTTATTTTACATAACGTCTTAGCATACTCAATGCTTGGAACCATAAGCGCAAAGGGCTTGCCATCGCGTTGTTTGCGGTTGCGTAGCGTTTGTAAGGCTTGATGATTATTCGCGTCACAGAGTAAATGGAATCCGCCTATTCCTTTGACGAGCGAGATTCCCCCCGCAAGCGTGTGACTGACCCAAATGTCGAGCCAAGGTTCCTTTGATTGCATCCAAGGTTGCGCGGGGTTCTTGCCTAGGGTTTCGCACCAAATGTGTGGACCGCATTCGTGGCAACAAATGGGCTGTGCGTGGAAACGTCTGTCTCGAGGGTTATTGTATTCGCCCTGGCAAGTGGGGCACATGGGGAATTTGCCCATGGAGGTCAAGGGGCGGTCGTAAGGAAGGCCTTGCACAATGCTAAAGCGCGGGCCGCAATGCGTGCACGAAATGAAAGGATGCAGGAACCGGCGGTTGGAGGGGTCAAATAATTCTTGCTTGCAGAGTTCGCATAGGCACAGATCCGGGATGATCGCTCCGAGGTGCTCGCCGGCTGCGGTGCTGGGTTGGATCACAAATGATGTGCAATTGTGGATTGCCCCAGGAACTTTTTTTGCGGTGGTAATGAGGATTGGGCTTGGTGCTTGCTGAGTAATCCCATCAAACAGAGCCTGGCAGGCCTGCGCTTCGGATTCGATATGGACGAGTACCCCTTGCGGGGTGTTGCTTACCCAGCCACAAACGGGGTGTGACTGTGCCTGAGTCCAGACGAAGGGTCGAAACCCTACGCCCTGCACCCGGCCTTCAAAAACGAGATCCCATGCTTCAATCATGGTGCATTTGCCACAACCCCTTTGCGAGGGTTCGCACGACGACTAAAGTTGGACCGTCGCGCAGTTTGCGCCATTTTTGGGAACAATGCTCACAAGCACTTTGCCATTTTTCGTACACCAGTTGGTAACATCTGTGGGGAATGAGCTACAATCTGCGAGGATTTCCACCACGGTTCCCTTGGGCAACGAATTGGCTTTAATGGCAAGTTTAAGAACGGGTTGTGGGCACTTAAGCCCGCGGCAGTCGAGAACTTCAGCCATGAGTGGCCTCCTTACGTGTTTCGGTGATAGATCCATCGGAGCTGCGAAGCAAGGATCGATCGGGTTTTCCTATTTGATTCAAATTAACTTGCAAAGGCATTTTTCCGGGCAAATTATGTGTCGCGCAGCTTAAACAAGGGTCGTAGGTTCTAAATGCCATCTCGACCATATTGAGTAATCCGTCGTTCACTTGTCCCTTATGGATAAATGCCTTGGCGGCGCTCTGGATGTTCATGCTCATGGCGGCCACGTTGGCGAGGCTTGCCACAATCATATTGGCGCTGGTGATAATGCCATTGGCATCGGATGTGTAATGATGGATGAGTGTTCCGCGCGGCGCCTCCACAATGCCCACACCCTCGGTGGGAGTGCAGAGATTCATGTTGCGGATTTCCGGAGCACACAAAGCCTCGTGCTCCACTAGTTCGGCCAGGCGCTCCGCATTATTGAGAACCTCGATGAGGCGCGCCCAATGATTGGCGAGTACGCTATGCACGATCTTGCCACCAAACGCCTTCTCGTAAATGAGACGTTGCTCCTGGGCGAGTGGAGTCGACATGGAAGACGATACATTGAAGCGCGCAGCTGGTGCCACCCGGTACATGCCTGAACCTAGGCCATCCACAAAGCCTTTCCAGCCAATATCGCGCAAATAGGGGAACTTCACATAGGTCCAAGGTTCCACATGTTCGGCAATAATTTTTGCGTAATCCTTGGGCGCAAAGGTAACGAATTCCTTGCCCGTCTGGTCGACCACGCGAATGTTTCCATCGTAATAGTCAGGGTGCCCATTTTTGTCGACCATGCCCATGTAATACGATTCACAGCGATACACGTCGCCCAGCATGAGTTCGCGATAAGTGGGATTTTTCCACACAATGTCATCAAAGACTTTCAGAGTAAATTGTGCGAAGGCCACGGCATCTTTCACAAAAGCACGCAAAGTATCGCGGGTTTCTGTTTTCATTTGCTTGGAGACGCCACCAGGAAGTCCAAGGACAGGATGAATCGCGCGTCCTGCAATTTCATCGATCAGCTTGCGTGCCCGTAGGCGAATATCGATGACCTGTTTGCCAATTTCCACACCCACTTTATCGATCACGCCCAGAATATTGCGTTCCTGCTTCGATGCGGTTGGACCGACGATAAAGTCAGGACCACCCAAAAAGTAGAAGTGCAAAATATGGTCTTCGAAGTAATGCAGATTGTAATACACCTCGCGGATCAGCCGTGCAGTGATGGTTGGCTCCACTCCGAACATGGCATCTAGCGCCTTGGTGGCGGCCATGTGATGCGCACCTGGGCATACTCCGCAGATGCGACTGGTGATCTGTGGCATCTCTTCCGCTGGCCGGCCTTCCACGAATTTTTCAAAACCGCGCAGGTCAGGAAGTTGAAGATATGCCTTATCCACATCTCCTGCTTCATTCAGGAAAATTTCAATTTTACCATGACCTTCCAGACGGGTAATCGGGTCGATGGAAATCTTATTGCCTTGGATCAGATTGCTCATGGGTTATTTTCCTTGCGTTTGCTGCCCATCAGGGAGCTGCTCATCGAATAGCGGTAAAATGTGCCAGCGGGGTCGGGGAGTCCATCGAGAACCTTGGAAATTTGTTCTTCGCTTTCGCCTTCGAGAATTCCTCCCAATGCAGAAAGCATACGGGCACCCTGATCCTTGCTTCCAACGGGTCCCATGCAACCCGTGCAGGGCATATTGCCTTTGACGCAAGGGTAGCCGCAGCCGTCGCGCGTGGCGGGTCCCATGCACAGAATTCCTTGATTGAGGAAACATTGCTCTGGGTCAGCCTGTACGTGGATCAGGCGTTTGAATTCCGTAATCGTCAGCGAATCGGGCTTGGTGGCATTACGGTCGCAACTTTTGCACAGTGCAATGTCGGGTAAAAGAAAGGAACCTTTGGGGGGAAGTTTTCCTGCGAGAATCGCACCCATGGCGTTAGCTACCATGTCTCCGTTGGGGGAGCAGCCTGGCAAATAATAGTCCACTTCAATCACATCATCGAGCTTGTACACCGTTTCATAAAAGCGGGGCAGTTCCATGGGGTAGCCCTCGGCAGTCTTGCTATGTTCGAGCGGAACAATACCCTCTGGATTCACATTGGTGGGTGAATTAAGATACGACCTGTCAAAAATGCCTTCTTTGCTTTTCAAATTGGCCAGGGCGGGTATTCCTCCAAAACAGGCGCAACTTCCAAAGGCGACCACCAGCTGCGATTTGCGTCGCAATAATTTGGCGATTTCTTCTTGCTCCGAAGTGCGGATCGCACCGTTGATCAGACTTACGGTGATTTCACCATCAGCCATGGCTTCCACGTCAGAATACTTTGGGTCCATGGCGCAGGGCCAGAATACGAAATCCACGGCTTCGCGTATGGCTAAAATGCGCTCTCCAAGATCCACAATCGATTCATCACATCCGCCACAGGAACTGCACCAGTAGATAGCTGCTTTGACCTTAGACATGTAAAGCCTCCTCGGCGACATTTCCTGTAATGGACAAGGGACCAAGGTTACGCACCCGTTCGGTCATGGCGGTGGTGACTTCCTGGAATTTCTTTCCTTCACCGGCGGCGACCCATTCCAATTCAAAGCGGTCTTTAGCGATACCTAGTTGGATCAGAACCCGCTCAAAGAGGCGAAAGCGCCGCAAAGCTTTATGATTGCCGTTGCGATAATGGCAGTTTCCGGGGTGACAACCCATCACCATCACACCATCCGCACCTTCGCGAAAGGCTGCCACAACATGTTCCGGATCAATGCGGCCACTGCACATAACCCGAACCAGGTGCACATTGGCGGGGTAAGCTAGCTTTTGTCCACCCGCACTGTCGGCTCCACCGTAAGAACACCAATTACACACAAACGCTACGATATTTGGCTCAAACTCAGCCATGAAGAACCCCCTTCACTTCTGCAAGTAACTGGTCGTTGGTGAAATGACGTGCCGTGATGGCGTTGCTTGGGCATGTTGCCGCGCAAGTGCCGCAACCGCGACAGATGGCTTCATTGACTTCTGACGTCTTCTTTTCAGAATTGAAACGAATGGCTTTATAAGGGCACGTTGCCATGCAAAGCTTACAGCCTGCACAATGCTCGGGATCAATAAAGGAAACCATGGTTTCGAGTTCAATGGTACGGCCTGGTACAAGACGGCTCAGGGCACGCCCCATAGCTGCCTGGGCCATGACAACCGATTGCGGCGCGTGGCAAGGTTGCACGCAAGATCCCGCCATGGCGATTCCATCTATGACAGATCCTGTCGCGTTCAAAATGGGATGGTCGCTCTTGAAAAATCCGTAGGCATCCAGTTCTGCATTGAGGGTCGCAGCGAGCTGTTTGGCATTTGCGCCCGGCCGCAGGCCTGTAGAAAGGATGACCATGTCGACCAATAATTTTGCCTGGCCAGGAACAGTTACGGAAAGTTGACCGTCAGGCTGTTCCATAATATGCACCCCTGCAAGGTCTTTACAAGGAACCATCTGAGTGCCTGATTTAATCTGATGGCGCATAAAGCCTTCTTGCTCTGCTCCAGAAAGCACCAGACGATCATGAATGTTGTACACAATGGCGTCGGGAATTTGCTTACGAATGGTTTCGCCTGCCATCAGGGCATTCACGCAACAAACACCGGAACAGTAAGACAAACCATCTGCACAGAGTGAGCCTGCGCAATGTAAAACAGCTACTGATTTGGGTGCACTTCCGTTTCGTAACGTCAGAGTAGCGCCGGTGGGCCCATTGGAACAGGTTAGTCTTTCGAATTCGGCATAGGTAAATACGTTGCTAGTGCCGTTTAGTCCCAGGCGCGGCACGTCTTTGGGTGCGTATACTTCTGCACCGATGGCCACAATCACTGCACCGCACTGGACCTCGATGACCTCATCTTTTTGTGCGAAATCAATCGCTCCAAACGGGCAGTTGTCCACGCATGCCTGGCATTCTTTGCCTTGCAGATGCAAGCAGTGGTCTTGATCAATGGCTGCCGCGGCTGGTTCTGAACCAGGAAACAAAGTGTACACGGCTTTGTGTGTGCCTAGTCCCAAATGGAAAGTACTTTGTACATCAACAGGGCAGGGTTCAAAGCAGGCCTCACAGCCGATGCAGGCGTCGGTAATGTAGCGGGCTTTTTTGCGGGCTTTTACGGTGAAATTGCCAGAAAATCCCAGCACATCGGTTACGGTAACACCGCTGACCACCGTGATGTCCGGATTGTCACGGATCGCAGAAAGTCTAGGCGCGAGTAGGCACGGGGCGCATTCACCCATGGGTGCGATTTCCTCGACTTTGATAAGCTCACCGCCCAGCGAGATTTCTTTTTCGAAAATGGTCACCTTGCGGCCAGCTTCTGCGGCCTGTAGTGCGGCCTCGATACCCGCAATGCCACCTCCGATCACCACCATGTCAGTCAAGCATTCCATGTGCTGTGGTTTGAGATCGACGTGCAGCAAGGAACGGTTGAGCGCAGCCTGGATCAAGGTACGGGCTTTTTCAGTTGCCTGGACTTTGTCGGGGGTTACCCATGCGCACTGCTCGCGAATATTGGCCATGCCGACTTGGGCTGAATTCATTCCCACGTGCTCGGCACATTCGTTAAAGGTTTTCTGGTGCAGTTTGGGAGAACAGGCAGCCATCACGGCGCGTTTACTACCCTGGGACTTCAGTGTTTCTTCGATAAATTCTTTGCCCGAGGGTGCGCAAAGAAAATCGTGCACGCAGACATGGTCGACACCGGCATTCGTTTTTGCCCAGGCTTCCAGAGCCTCCAGGTCAACAAAGTCGGCGATATTTGCTCCACAACGGCACAAAAAGAGTGTGGTTTTATCCGCCATTTGCGCGCTCCCATTCGATTAACGTTTTTTCCACGCGGCATACAATGTGCGGCATTTGGCTCATCACATTATCGTGTGGATGTTCTTTGAAACTGGTAAAATCCCTGCCTTCGATTCCGAGTATAGTGAGCGCGGTAGGCATCTCATATCCTAGGGTTACACCCATCTGTACCACTGTGGCCAGGTTCATTCCGTGGGTGTCCACAAGTCGTGACTGACGGGTCTGGCGCAGGTCATCCAAATAAAATTCAATACAGGCTCCGGGTTCGTTTTCCATGGTGCGGACCGCGTCCATCAAAATCACATGTTTACGCCCGATGAGTTCCGGTAAAAGATCCATGCCGCTCGAATAATTTTCGACAAAATCCGTGTCGAGACTTTGGCTTTGTGCCTGCAATAGACGCAGGGCCACCAGAGCCGCGGAATCGTCGCAAAGCAGTGGATTTCCAAGTGCAATGACAAGGTTGGACTTAGCCATATTGCACCTTTTGCTCTTGCGCCATGGACAGGAGTTGCTTGAGCATGTCGACGCTATCGGCGGAATGGCCCACGCCTTGAGTGAGTGCTTCGGAATTGAGTACGATCTGCTGCAGCGTATTACTGATTGCGCTCGAATTTTGGGTGATGCCTTGCAGAGCATTGTTGATGGCACCCGATTCGCTGACGACATTCTGAATGCCTGTAGCGATGCCGTTGATCGTTTTTCCTTCGGCGGAAACAAGGGCCGAAATCGATTCGGTCCGCCGTTGTAAATCATTGACCGCATTTTCGATGCGGTGTACCGACTCCGCCGTTTCTTCGGTGCTTTTTCCCAGTGCACGGATAATGACTTCGATTTCTTTGACTGCCCCTCCCGTCTGGCGCGAAAGAGCTTTGACCTCGGTTGCGACGACCGCGAAGCCTTTTCCGGCCTCGCCTGCACTTGCGGCCTCAATGGTTGCGTTCAAAGCCAATAAATTGGTTTGACTGGCAATTTTATTGATACTTGATACGATTTTATTGATGCTTTGCGAAGCAAGAACCAGTTGGGCTAGTGATGCTGAAGACGCGTTCACATCGTTTTGTGCTGTCTGTGCCGATGTAACACTTTGTATGCAATGTTGTTCGATTTCGCTGATATTGCCTTTACTCTCTTCGATTGACGTCGCAATATTTTGCACTGCGGTGTTCGTCGTATCGAGTGCACTGCCTATGGAATTCACCGTGATATTATGATCGGAGACTTGCACTCCGACTTTTTCAAGTAGTGTGGTGACTTGCCCCGATTCGTTTTTCAGGCGATGCCCGATGGAGTCTAGTTCATCTGTGCACATGGAAAGAGTGCTGAAATTTCCAAGTAAATCCTGCAGATATTGAGACTGGGCAGTAAGGACGTGGACTATTTCAGTGGGCAAGCCGCTTTTTAGCGCAAGCTCAGGTGAAAATGAGCCATCCGCAACAGCGCGTAACTGGGTGTTCAATGCCCCAATAAAGTTTGGTGCCGCATTGGATTTTTTACTTCCTGGCCAGTTCATGCATTGCCAAAAAGAAAGAGCACACCAGCCACAATCATGGTCGCTGAAGCTGCTTTACGCATTACCCGGCTTGCGGCCAAACGGCAATGCCCCTGCGTCCCCAGATACACAAGCAGAGCAGAGCTGACCAGAAATCCAGAGAAGTACATGGCCATGCTTGAATTAACAGGCATTTCAGCGCCGTGGGCAAAACCATGGAAAAGCCCCGCAATCAAAGCAAATGGCCAGATGTATTTTGCGTTGCTAACCCGTGCCATCATGACTCCAAAAATCAGGAGCGAAGTCGCGATGCCGTATTCGACAGCCTGGGGCGCGTGTCCCAATATTCCCAGAAATGCTCCAAGAAGGAGCCCGCCTAAAAAGCTTGCGGGAATTGCGATCATGGAACTGTGAGACTTCTGTTGCCAAGCCATCCAACCGACGGCAAGCAGCGCGAGCATATGGTCAACCCCCGTGAAGGGATGCACAATTCCGCTGAGCAAACTCGGCTGATCGTGTGTTACGTGAGCCCAGCATGCAAAAGGGGTCAACATGACTACTGATACGAAAATCTTACCCATTTGTCCCTCAATATTGTCGGTTCATCTGTTTAATGCGTAAACAGATTGTACCTGAACAGAGGGGGGATGTCAATTCATTTGTAGACTATTCCTTGTTTGCAAATGTTCAATCAGTGCGTCAATGCCCGCGCCCGTTTTTGCGCTCACCTGCAGTGACTTCACTTGGGGGCTGAGGCTTCGACATTCCAGTTCGGCGCGTTCCAAGTCGAAATCAACATGGGGGTGTAAATCCATTTTGGTGAGTACCATGGTCGAAACCCTGCTAAAAATGGAAGGATATTTCAGAACCTTGTCATCCCCTTCGGTTACCGAGAGCAGAACCACCTTTTCATGCTCACCTAAGTCGTAGCTTGCTGGGCATACCAAATTACCGACATTCTCGATAACCAATAATTCGACCCCGGAAAGGTTTAGCAACGGAATTTGCTCGCCCACGCTTTTTGCATCCAGGTGGCAAGCGCCCTGAGTTTCAATTTGAATGGCCTGGCACCCAGCGGCGCGAATGCGCACGGCATCGCGATCCGTCTGCAAATCGCCTACGATCACCGCCATACGTTGCCCTAACTTCGCAGCAAGAGTTTGCAATAAGGTGGTTTTTCCGCTACCTGGAGAGGAAATTAAATTAATGACATGAATGCCATATTGCGCAAATAGCATCCTATTCTTTTGTGCGTAATCTTGGTTGGCTTGCAAAATTGGCGTTTTAAGGTCGATTTTCCGAATCCGGTTTTTCAGGAACATTGTGCTCGGATGCGCACATCCACATTCATCACACATGGCTAGCCTCAATTAAACTTGCGCTCACGAGTTGTAGCTCGTCACCGCTTTGGATGGTTCGTTTCCACGAATTGCAGTGCGGACAAAATGACATGAGATTGTCGACCGCATACGTTTCCTGGCAGGATTCACAATGGATCACCACGTCCGTGCGCACTATGGAGAGAACTGGTTTGCCAAACCCGCGCTCGTGGGCGACGGTGGTAAAACAGAATTCCAGGCTTTCCGCGCTCACTCCGGAAAGAGGCCCGATGCATAGCTCGACCTCGGCCAAAGCATGGGGAGCACCGATCTGGCGCTCGATCAGATCTAGAATACTCTCAGCGATAGACACTTCGTGCATGCAAATACTTGTACCAAAGCTTTGCCGCTTTGTCCATGAAAATTTAGGGCTGCAGCAGAACAAGGTGTACTCGGCATGCGCAAACAACGTATTATTGAATCACAACGCATTGCGGGTAACCTCCACAGTCTGCTGGCCATCGCTATTGGGCAGTGGGCTAACTCGCAATTCCCGAGCAAAGTTGCTTTGAAATTTTGGGTGAGTGAACCGGATGACGATATTTGTAAAGCCTTTCCTTCGTAACATACACACCTCCTGTGGGGACTCATGAACAATAACCTTTGGTCCCCCGCGTGCGCCCTTGATACCTGGAAACTACGTGTGGACCTGCTCCATAAAGTCAGAGCCTTTTTTCTAACCCATGGCTCCCTCGAAGTGGAAACGCCCTGCCTTGCGCGTGCAATCGGCACCGACCCGCACCTCGATTACCTGGAAACGCGCTCTTTTGTGGATGGCATCACCGCCGATCCTGGGATCCCCCTTTACCTATGCACAAGTCCGGAGTTTCATCTTAAACGGCTGCTTGCGGCAGGTTGGGGCGACATTTGGCAGTTGTGCAAGGCTTTCCGTGGGGGTGAGTCCGGCCCGCGCCACAACC
>Ga0209125_1003242_pt1 | contig 11435 bp, 16 predicted proteins | sample BarGraIncub1131A_FD_184503 | JGI IMG/M metagenome (GOLD analysis project Ga0209125, IMG submission 184503) | Arctic peat soil microbial communities from Barrow, Alaska - Barrow Graham LP Incubations 11-31A (SPAdes) (version 2) | ecosystem: Environmental > Terrestrial > Soil > Wetlands > Peat... | reverse complement strand
CACAAGGGCGGCCCCTACATTTTCTGCAATATAATCATTTGAAGTTTTAATCATCTTTCAATGTAGGGGCCGCCCTTGTGGCCGCCCACGTGTAAGCAACAAAAATCTGCATTACTCATGGGCGGCCACAAGGGCGGCCCCTACATTTTCAACAATATAATCATTTATGCTTAAATAGGTTTAATCAATATTTTCTATTTCTTTCATCTGATAATTAAAGTTATCCTCTTTTGCTGATCTCTGTCAAAACCTCTCTGTTTTCGATAGAAATACTCTTTTCATCCAGTTTTATAATTCCATCCTTTTCGAATGACTTTAATAATTTGACAGTGCTTTCAGTTGATATCCCTGCAAAATCAGCAATATCCCGACGTGAAAGCAATGTGAATATATCGCCCATCCCGTCATTGACGCTATCGATGTAAAGTAAGGCATCCGCCAGACGACCATTCATCTGTTTGTAGGTAAGGTTGCGGATGGTATCATATAACAAGGTATTATGGTCACAGTAGCGACGGATAATTGAATAGGCAAACATCCCGTTTTGTTGTACCAGTTTTGCCAATGCTGATTTCTCAATGATAAATACCTTGGTATCGGTCAATGCAACAACTGAATAATTAAAAGTGCTTTTCCCAAACACAGCAGACAGTCCAACAAATTCTCCGGGACGGATTATTCTCAGGTTTATTTGTTTTGATGCCTCACCTTCAACATGTTGTTTTGATAAACCTTCCAATACGAATAAAACATAAGAAGCAAAGGCACCCTGTTTGGTCAGGTTTTCACCTTTCCTAAATAATACCTGAGTCTTACTGGCCTGTACCAATTCTATTTCTTCCGGAGTGAGTACCTGAAAACATGGAGCCTGAATATCGCAGACAAATTCCTGGTCTGTTTCTGAGATGGTTTTCATTATTGTGATTGTATAGTTGAATAATACCGCTACAAAGTTAGTACTAAATCAACAAATAAGTTGAGGTACGTCAATTTGATGGTTGTAATGTTGTTCATTGTAAATGTAAATTTTCCTGTTTTATGATGTAATTTTGTTTTAGTAAAGATCAACGGATTTATTGATTTTTTTGTCCGTAGGACATGAATTTCAATAGAATAATAATTAACCCTGATCTTTGTCCGTAAGACATTAACATTAAAGGTCTTGCAATTCATTTAGTTCTATCTTCACATATAAATTTAAATATCTATGAAACCGAATCAATTTATTATCGAAGAAACCAGTCTGTATGATTTTAACAATACTGTCGAAAAGCTTGTAGCTGAAGCCGAGCGCAGGGAATGGAAAGTACCATTTGTTCATGATTTACAACAATCATTGGCTAAATCGGGCAAAACTGTCAACCCGGTTAAAGTGATTGAGATTTGCAAGCCTGAGTATTCCGGAAAGATGCTTGAACTCAACGACGAAAGAATTATTTCTGTGATGATGCCTTGCCGTATCTCAGTCTATGAAAAAGAAGATGGTAAAACTTACATTGCACTTGTCAATGCAGGAGGAATGGCTTCCGGAATGCCTGATAACATAGCTTCGGTATTAAAGGCAGCAGCAGACGAATCTGCAGAAATAGTAAAAACGGTGACCAACTAAAATAGTATGAGTGAATTCGATAACAAGGCAGGGGACTGGGATAAGAACCTGATGCATTTAAGACGTTCAGAAGCCATCGCTACAGCTCTGATGAACCGGATTACGATTTCATCCAAAATGACGGCACTCGAATTTGGAGCAGGAACAGGTTTATTGAGCTTTATCCTTAAAGATAAGTTTTCTGAGATTGTCATGATGGACAACTCCAAGGAGATGATCAGAGTCACCGAATCCAAGATTGCAGAATCCGGAAACCCAAATATGAAATCCCTTTGGATTGATCTTGAGAAGGATGATTACAAAGGTCAGTTTGATATCTTATATTCCCAGATGGTACTTCATCATGTTGATAATATCGATCTGATTTTCAATAAATTTAAAGCTTTGATTAAACCAGGAGGTTATCTGGCAATTGCTGATTTGTATGAAGAGGATGGTTCTTTTCATGGAGAGGGTTTTAATGGGCATAAAGGCTTTAATGTTGATCGGTTAATCCGTCAATTGGAAACTGGAGGTTTCAATAATATTGTCACCAAACCCTGTTTTGTTATCCATCGTGAAAATGAAAACAATGAGCGGAAAGAATATCCGGTATTTCTGTTAACAGCAATCAGAGTTTAAGGGCAGTAACATGTAGAGACGCAATATTTTGCGTCTCCTGTATAACAGCAATCCGAGTTTAAGGGCCGTAACATGTAGAGACGCAATATTTTGCGTCTCCCGTAATGAAAATCTTAATGACTGAGAGACGCAAAATATTGCGTCTCTACACAAAGACAGACAAATAAAAACATTCAAAATCAAGCAAAAACTTGTTTTAGATCAACTCAAAAGTTGTGATATCTGACACAGTAACTCAAAAACTAACGTTAATACGGCAGTATCTTTGCACCATTAAAAAGAAAGCAATCATGAAACACAATGTAAATACAAACTGGAAAGGCAACATGAAGTTTGACTCACTAGTCAGTGGTCATCATGTTATTATGGATGCAGGTGACGCAGTGGGAGGTGAAGACCAGGGCCCCCGTCCAAAAGAACTCATGCTATCTGCACTTGCAGGATGCACTGGAATGGATGTTGTTTCAATACTGAAGAAGATGAGGGTTGAACTCGACAACTTTAATGTAAATATTGAAGCGGATGTTACTGAAGAGCATCCAAAACATTACACTGCCATGCATATCATTTATGAGTTCACCGGAAAAGACCTGCCACTCGATAAACTTGAAAAAGCAGTAAAACTTTCTCAGGATCAGTATTGTGGTGTCTCTTTCATGTATAAAAAAGCAATGGCAGTCACCTTTGAAATCAAAGTAATCCCCTCCAAATAACCCCACAGGGGTGAAAGTATTATAGCAAAACAAACGATTAACAAAGAACCCCATAGGGGTGAAAGTATTATAGCAAAACAAACGATTAACAAAGAACCCCATAGGGGTGAAAGTATTGTAGCAGGAATGGTTGTTTTCAGTCCCCTTAGGGACGTCATGATTGTAACAACTGGTTTTTCTCCTTTCTTAGCCCCGTAGGGGTGACATAATTAAACGATAAACACAATGGAAGATATAAATAACAACACAGTACCTGAAGAACCAATCAAAGTACAGCCATTTTTCAAATCATGGAATTTCTGGAGACCATTTCTGGGAATAGTATTAGGCGGAGCAGCCGGTGTTATCTACTATTATTTAGTAGGATGTTCAACAGGTAACTGCCCACTAACAAGTAATGTATGGAGAATGGCTATCACGGGAGGTGTATTTGGCTTAATCATCACCAGCAGTCCCTGTGCGCGTTCAAAATGTTAAAAGAAAAAAACATATAATATGGATTTTACAGAAATAAACAATCGTTATACAGAACTGGCCGAATCAACATGTTGCCTTTCATGTGGAGGTGCCATCGATCACTCCCAACCACAACCCGGTGAGGTATGTGTAGATCTGGGTAGTGGGAGAGGAACCGACGCAATAAGACTTGCCGAAATTGTTGGTGCCGAAGGTTTTGTTTACGGTATTGACATTTCAGATGGCATGATTAATAAAGCCATGAGGACTGCTGAAAACCTTGGCATAAAGAATGTTAGTTTTCTACAATCTCCTCTTGAAAAGATAAAAATTGATGACAATATCGTCGATTTAGTCATTTCTAATTGTACAATCAATCACGCCTCCGATAAACAGGCTGTATGGAACGAAGTGTTCCGAATCCTCAAAAGAGGAGGGCGATTCATTGTAAGTGATATATATGCCCCCGTTGCTATTCCTGATGAATACAGAAATGACCCTGTAGCCATTGCCGAATGCTGGGCCGGTTCCGTAACGCGTGAAGAGTATCTCGGCCAGCTTGAAAAGGCAGGGTTTACTTCAGTGCGTATTGTTGAAGAGTCAACACCCTATGAAAAAGGAAAAACCATGGTTGCCAGTTGGACACTTGAAGGCTTTAAGCCAGCTTCCTCCTGCAGTTGTGGATGTTAATACAGTTTTAAAGTTTTAACCAAATCAAATATATAAATTATGACAAGTTTAATCAAGAAGAAGAAGAGCGAAACCAAAAAGGTTGCTCAGTGTTGTGCCAAGACGTCTAAGACCATTGTTGGTTGCCATGACTAATGGTATCATGTCACTGAAATAATTATTTCACCCCTTCGGGGTTCACTTGGAATTCGCTGATTACTATAATAATATCACCCCTTCGGGGTTTTTCTTCAATCCCGAAGGGATGGAATTATTATAGCAAAACAAATGATTGTAAACGAACCCTGAAGGGGTGAAAGTATTTTTTTAAAAAACATATCATTGATTTTTAAAGAATTAAATGAAATATTCAAAATATAACATATTATCCAAGGTCCGTGATTCGGAAAAGTATTTTATCGTCAATCAACTCTCAGGCAATGTTGATATCCTCTCTCCTGAAGAAGCCCTGAAGATAAAATCTCTTCGATCTCCCCACATCATTCCTGATCAACATTTCTTAAATGAAATGGCTGAGAAAGGCTATTTCACAGACGAGAAAGAAGAAGCCGCATTATACCGCTCGAAGTATCTTGACTTTATAGATGCACGCGATACCGATGAAATCCAACTATTCTTTGTCCCAAACTACAGTTGCAACTTCTCCTGTACCTATTGCTATCAGGATCAATACAGCAACCCAAACCAGGAACTCGATTTCAAGATGGTGGATGCATTTTTCACTTATATCCAGTCAGAATTTGCAGGTCGCAATAAATACATCACTGTCTTTGGCGGAGAACCACTTCTTGGCAGTCCAAAACAAAAAGAACTGATCGTCTACCTGCTTAATAAAGCCGATACTGCAAAACTTGACGTCTGCTTTGTCACCAATGGCTACACACTTGTAGATTACATTGAGATACTCAAAGCAGGACGGATAAGGGAGATCCAGGTTACACTTGACGGAACTGAAGAGATCCACAATAAACGACGTTTCCTTAAAGGTGGAGCCGGAAGCTTTGAAAAGATTGTGAAAGGCATTGATCTTTGCATTGAAAACAATATCACTGTCAATCTGCGCATGGTGATTGACAAAGAAAACATCAATGATCTTCCCGACTTTGCAGCCTTTGTTATCAATAAAGGTTGGACCAAAAGCCCATATTTCAAGAGCCAGATTGGTCGCAACTATGAATTACACCATTGCCAGTCTTCTCCCGATAAGTTGTTCGACAGGATCTCGCTGTATGAGTCCATCTTCGGACTAATCCGTCAGTATCCGCATATCCTTGAATTCTATAAACCGGCATATTCTGTTGCTAAGTTCCTTTCTGAAAATGGAGAGCTTCCTGAGCCTTTGTTTGATGCCTGTCCGGCCTGTAAAACAGAGTGGGCCTTTGATTATACCGGACATATTTTCCCCTGTACGGCTACAGTCGGTAAAGCCGATGAGTCTCTGGGGACATTTTATCCGGAAATAACACGCAAGGATGACCTGATCTCGGAATGGGAGATGCGCGATGTTACTGCTATTCACGATTGCAAGGATTGTAGCGTACAGCTTGCCTGTGGAGGTGGGTGCGGTTCCGTTGCCAAAAACAATAACGGCACCATCTGTTCAACAGATTGCCGACCCGTAAAATCATTGCTTGAACTAGGCTTTGCCGCTTACTTTAAAGACGAAGTTACAAATCAATAATTGACGTTTTGAAGTAAATGTAGGGGCCGCCCTTGTGGCCGCCCACGGATAAACATAAAAATCTACATTACCCATGGGCGGCCACAAGGGCGGCCCCTACATTTAATCCACGAATATAACCCAATATGAAAGAGATCAATGCAAATGAATTCGAGCAGGAAGTTTTAAAAGGAGGAAAAGTAGTCCTTGATTTCTACTCCACCGAATGCCCCCCCTGCGAAGCTGTAGCCCCCAAGTTCGAAGGCTTAGCCAAACTCTACGGTAATGATATCAAATTCCTGAAGATATACCGTCAACAGAACCGTGAACTGGCTGATCAATTAGGTGTTAAATCATCCCCGACACTAATATTTTTTGATGACGGAAAAGAAGTCGCTAAAAGATACAGTGGTGCCATCAAACGCAGCGATATCATTCACAGTCTCGACATCATGTTATCGGCTGAAAAAGTCAAGACCATAAAGTCTCACCTGAAGCCATTTGTATCCGACTATGATGTCATCATTCTTGGTGCCGGTCCCGGTGGACTGACTGCAGGCTTATACCTCTGTCAGGCCAAAATAAACACCGTACTGATCGATATTGCCCTTCCAGGAGGACAAGTATCAACAACGCATGAAGTATCAAATTACCCCGGTTTTATTGAGCCTCAGGCTGGTTATATGCTTTCTCACAACATGAGCGAGCAAACCAAACTCTGTGGAACTGCCTACAAAGTTGCAGTCGATATCACCAAGGTAGATCTCGATAAAAAAGAGGTCGTCATCGATGAATATGAAACTGTACGGGCAAAGAAAATCATCATAGCCACCGGTACAATGCCTAATCTTACAGGTGCTCCCGGAGAAAAAGAACTCAAAGGCAAAGGGGTTTCCTATTGTGCAACCTGTGATGCCAAATACTTTGGCGATAAGGAAGTAGTCGTAATCGGTGGAGGTAACTCAGCCGTCGAAGAATCCGACTTTATCAGCAAGTTTGCCAGCAAGATCACCATGGTCCATCAGTTCGACAAGTTCACTTCCAATAAAACAGCCCAGGACAAGATCTTCAATAACCCGAAAATTAATGTCCTGTTTGAACATGAACCCCGTTCATTTAAACGTGAAGGCGACAAGATGATCACCGAAGTTGAGGACCTGAAGACCAAAGAACGCACGAAACTCACCAGCGATGGCGTCTTTATCTTTATCGGGATGAAGCCCAATGTCGAATTGTTCAACAATAAACTTACCCTCGACAAATGGGGTTATATCAAGACCAATGAAGACATGCAGACCAATATCCCCGGTGTCTATGCCGTTGGCGACGTCATCAGCAAGAAATACCGACAGATCACAACAGCAGTAGCTGATGGTACAATAGCCGCCATCGCCATTGCCAAAGAAATGAACTAATCTGTTAAAGCCACGCTAAAAAGTGTGTAATGAAAAAATTATTCAATAATTTTTTCATTACACACTTTTTTTGTTTTACCTTTGTTTCGTAATTAGCCGAAATACTAAACATGACTATTCCAAAAAAACAATATTATACAGAATCACAAGAACGCATGGCACGTTATGCCAAGGCACTGGGCCATCCAGTACGGGTTTTCATCATGGGTTATCTCCTGAAGAACACCAACAAGTGCTGTTATAGTGGCGATATGGCCGAAGAGCTTCCGATAGCCCGTTCAACCCTTTCACAGCACCTGAGCGAACTCAAGGATGCCGGACTGATTCAGGGAGAGATCAACGCACCCTATATCAAGTATTGTGTCAACAGAGAGAACTGGGCCGAGGCCGAAAAGATCTTCGGGGAGTTCTTTAACAATAGATTAAACGATTAATCAAAATAAATAAAGGTTATGTTGTACGATAATGTTGGTGATATAGGGGAGGCTCCTGGTGGGTTTCCAGGGCAGAATCACACAACAGAACCTAAATAAACAACTATAAAATGGAAATCAAAATCTTAGGGACAGGATGTCCAAAATGCAAAGCACTCGAAAAAGTAACCCGTGATGTTGTAGCCGAAAATGGTATCGAAGCCAATGTGACTAAAGTTGAAGACATCATGGATATCATGAAATTTGGCGTCATGACAACTCCCGCACTTGTCGTCGATGGCGTAGTCGTGATGAAAGGCCATGTACCTTCGAAAGAGGAAGTCAAACAGCTTTTAACCAAGTAAATCTATCAGTTATGAAAAAGATTTATGCACTCTCAATAGTCCTTTTGATGTGCTCATTATCATCTTTTGCACAGGCTAATAAACAACCCCTCAAAACAACGGTTAAACCCAAAGTAGAAGTCTATTACTTTCATTATGCCATAAGATGTGCAACCTGTATTGCCGTTGAAAGCAACAGTAAGAATGCATTAACAGCACTCTATCCCGAAAAGGTAAAGTCAGGGGAATACACTTTCAAAGGCGTGAACCTTGACGAGCCAGCTTCAAAGTCACTTGCAAAGAAACTTAAAGTCGGCGGACAAAGTCTTCTGGTAGTTTGTGACGACAAACAGCTTGACCTAACCACAAAAGTCTTCCTCTACGCGCATGATCAGGCCAAAATCAAAGCTGAAATCAAGAAGGCAGTCGAAAAGGTTATACACTAAGATCAGATAGCAACATGGAGTTTTTACGCACCATACTTGAGAGTTCACAGTATTCCATCATCACCGCATTCATTTTAGGGCTGATGTCTTCTCTCGGTCCATGCACCCTTGCCACCAATATCACTGCCATCGGTTTTATCAGTCGTGACATTGAAAACAAAAAACGTGTATTTATCAGCGGTCTGATCTATACATTGGGTAGGGCTTTCAGTTACACCGCACTAGGTGTCCTCTTATATTTCGGAGCCAGTCAGTTAAAGATCTCTATGATCTTCCAGGGCTGGGGCGAAAAACTAATAGGCCCGATTTTAATCCTGATCGGACTCTTTATGCTCGAAGTGATCAAACTGAAGTTTTTCGGCTTTTCAGGAATCACCGATCGGGTAGGGGAGCAAAGCAGAAAAAGTCACTGGAGTACATTTTTGCTGGGGATGGTTTTCGCGATGGCATTTTGTCCCTATAGCGGAGTCCTCTACTTTGCCATGCTGATCCCAATAACAGTCACCAGTGTCAGCGGACTCTTTCTGCCGGTAGTATTTGCAATCGGGACTGGCCTTCCGGTCATCATCTTTGCCTGGCTTTTGGCCTATGCTGTTGGTAACGTGGGAAGTTTGTACAATAAAATCAGAGACTTTGATAAATGGTTTCGACGTATCATGTCGGTACTATTTATCCTCGTCGGTATATATTACATCATAAAAGTTTATTTTTAAATCATGGAAGAAATCATTTGCTATTGCGGGAATGTCACGAAAAGCGATATTGAAGCAGCTATTTTTAAAGGAGCCAGAACGTTGAAAGACGTCCAGGAAACCACAGGAGCCTGTCTGGGGAATCAGTGCAAGGAAGTAAACCCCAAGGGGAGATGTTGCTCCACAGAGATCAATTTAATGCTAAATGACACTAACCGGGGGCAGACTCCTAAGTGTTCCTGCTGCGGTTAAAAAAATTTGAATTATAGTTTCGTCTTTTTACGAAACACCTAACGCGAATTTGAAGTAGGGACAGGTCACGACCTGTCCCTACATAATCCAAACATCTTGCTGAATTTAAATATATCTGAACAAAAATTTACCTTGAAGAATCTCTATAAAATAATATTGGGTCTGGTTTGTTGGTTTGCATTATACCATTATCTGCAACCTTTGACAGATTTTATTATCAATAACATATTGAACCTGCAAAAAGGAACACACCTTACCGAAACCCTGCGTTTCTTCTTCTTTGAAGTGCCGAAAGTATTGATGTTGTTGATTTTGATCATTTTTTTTGTGGGCATTATCCGCACATATTTCACACCCGAGAAGACCCGCAAGGCTCTTGAAGGCAAGTCCCTGTTTACCGGCAACGTCATGGCTGCCCTGTTGGGTATTGTCACCCCATTTTGTTCCTGCTCAGCCATTCCACTATTTTTAGGATTTGTAGAGGCCGGAGTACCCCTGGGTGTCACCTTTTCCTTTCTGATAGCCGCACCCATGATCAACGAAGTAGCTGTAATCCTGCTCTTTGGACTTTTTGGCTTTAAAGTAGCTTTCATTTATATCGGTACAGGTCTGGTAATAGCAATTATCTCAGGATGGATCATTGGGAAACTCCACCTTGAGCACCAGGTCGAAAGCTGGGTCTACAATATCAAGGCAGGGATCAGTGATAACCCCGACGAGAAAATATCTTTTGATCAGCGCATTCAATCAGGATATGCTGCCATCATAGAGATAGTCGGAAAAGTATGGATTTACATTGTGGCCGGGATCGCTGTTGGAGCCGCAGTACATGGCTATGTCCCCGAGAAATTCATGGCTCAATTGATGGGACAATCCACCTGGTATTCAGTGCCATTATCTATTTTAATTGGAGTACCACTTTATTCAAATGCAGCCGGTATTATTCCCATCGTGAGTGTCCTAATCGAGAAGGGAGTTCCCCTTGGAACAGCCCTGGCCTTTATGATGTCTGTGATCGGCCTCTCATTACCCGAGATGATTATCCTGAAGAAAGTATTAAAACTACCGCTGATTCTTACTTTCGTAGGTATAGTATCTACCGGGATTTTAATCGTTGGCTATCTGTTTAATTTTATTTTCTAAATCGTAGAACTCAAATAATACACCTATCTTTATAAAACCATTAAAACTTGAGAAAATGAAAACTATTGGATTTATTGGTGGAGGCAGGATTACCAAAATCTTCCTACAAGCTTTTGGAAATGTTAACATTACTTTTGAAAAGGTATCTGTTTTCGACACAAACAGTGAAGTATTATCAAAACTGAAGGCGAAATATCCTTCAATTCATGTAACTACAGACGATTTAAAGGATGTAGCTAAAAGTGATATTATTATGATTGCGCTTCATCCCCCGGTAATTATGGAAACGCTAACCAGAATAAAAGACTTTCTCAACCCGGCGTCAATTATTGTTTCACTTGCTCCAAAACTGACCATAGCTAAAATGTCAGCTCAGTTGGATGGCTTCTCAAATATAGCCCGGATGAATCCAAGTGCTTCAACAATAGTCAACAGGGGAGTAAACCCAATTTGTTTTTCTCTTGAAATGTCAAATGAGAACAAAGTAAAACTTTCTAATTTGATGAGCCATCTGGGTAATACCCCTGTAGTCGAAGAATCTAAAATTGAAGCTTACGCTGTAATAACAGCAATGGGACATACCTATTTCTTCTTTCAAATTCAAAAGCTAAGGGAACTGGCACTCAGTTTTGGTCTTGGAGAAGAGGAAACACAGTTAGCCATCACTGAAATGTTATATGCCTCCGGTTTGACAATTTTTTACTCGGGTTTATCTTACGAAGAAGTAGCTGATCTTGTTCCTGTAAAGCCTTTAGGTGAAGTTGAAGAGACCATCAAGGGTTATTATGATCTCTATCTGAATGCTATTTATAACAAAATCAAACCTGTCGCAGAAACTGTTTAGGTTATGTTGTACGATAATGTTGGTGATATAGGGAGGCCCCTGGTGGGTTTCCAAGGCAGAATCGCAGAAAATGTAGGGGCCGCCCTTGTGGCCGCCCACGAGTAATGAAGATTTTTATGTTTTCCATGGGCGGCCAC
>Ga0209125_1003238_pt1 | contig 11440 bp, 10 predicted proteins | sample BarGraIncub1131A_FD_184503 | JGI IMG/M metagenome (GOLD analysis project Ga0209125, IMG submission 184503) | Arctic peat soil microbial communities from Barrow, Alaska - Barrow Graham LP Incubations 11-31A (SPAdes) (version 2) | ecosystem: Environmental > Terrestrial > Soil > Wetlands > Peat... | reverse complement strand
ATGGCAACTGATATTTTTTTGCAAATGTTTCTTCAAGAAGGTACAACAGCTTCAATAGCTTTGTCTTAGATAAATCAGGAATCCTCTCAGCAAGATAAATAATTGCATTCCCAATTTTTTCAATATCGCTTCTGGAATAAGTTTTCACGCTTCAAAAATAACAAAATTAGTTCATTCAAGCTCTATACACCCTTAAAAATCATATTTATATACTGAAAACCAATAAAGGTGAAAGAAGTTCACCGAACCTACGGCCGGTATTCGATCAGTATCTTTCTAATCAACATTGTTGCCGATGTAAACTACAAAAAAACCACGGTCGCCGATCATTTTCGCTTTAACCAACCTGTATTGATCGTTTCATCATGCTATTGAAATGAGAATAACTGCCCCCACACCTCAACGACTAACAGATGTAAACAGAATCGAGCAAAACACAATTTGCACTTCAATAGTGCTATTTTTGTTAAAATATGCACTTGATTAGTGCATATTGATTATTTTTGCTGAAAATAAACTGCTATGGACAAATTATTTGAACAGTTTCAGAAGCTTCTAAGAGAGACAGATACCGGTTTCTTCCGCTACATTTATGCTGAAATGAATTGGAAAAGTCGTATGATTGGACTTACTGGTCCACGTGGAGTTGGGAAAACTACTCTGGTTTTACAGCATATTAAAAAGAACCTGAATCCTGCTGAAACACTCTATGTAACGGCAGAAGACTTTTATTTTGCCGATAACAGGCTGGTTGATTTAGCGGATGCTTTTGTAAAGCGTGGCGGAAAATACCTGTTTGTAGATGAAATTCATAAATACAAAGACTGGGCTAAGGAACTAAAACTGATATATGATTATCATCCCGAACTGAATGTTGTATTTACAGGTTCTTCGGTGTTGGATATCAAAAAAGGAGCCTCAGATTTAAGTCGCAGGGCTGTAATGTACAATATGCAAGGTTTGTCTTTCAGAGAGTATTTGCAATTGTTTCATCAAATAGCTGTCCAGCCATATTCTTTGGAAGAAATTCTTGGTCATAAAGCCGAACTTCCCGGAGTAAAACATCCATTGCCTTTTTTTGAAGATTATCTGAAAAGAGGGTATTATCCTTTTGCATTAGAGGAAGACTTTGATCTGAGGCTACAACAAATTGTTAATCAGACTTTGGAGTCAGATATTCCGTTGTATGCTGGGATGAATGTGTCCACTGGCCGAAAATTGAAGCAATTGCTGGCCATTGTAGCTAAAAGTGTGCCGTTTAAACCCAATATGACAAGTATAGCAACTACACTTTCCGCCAGCCGAAATAACATAACTGATTATTGTCTGTTTATTGAAGAAGCCGGAATGATAGCACAACTACGGGATACTACCGGAGGAATAAGGGGATTGGGTAAGGTGGATAAAATTTACCTTGACAATACTAATTTGATTTACAGTTTAGCAAACGATAACTCAAATACAGGAAACATAAGAGAAACGTTTTTTCTGAATCAGCTTAGAGTAAAGTATGACATAATAGTATCCCCTGTCGCTGATTTTCTGATTGGTGATTACACGTTTGAAGTAGGTGGGAAAAATAAAGGATTGAAGCAAATCCAAGGTATTGATAAAGCTTATATCGTAAAAGATGACATTGAACTGGGATATTTGAACACTATACCACTCTGGCAGTTTGGTTTAACCTACTGATTGTGAAAATCGTCAAAATAATCGATTTATATTGTTTTAGAAACTAACCCCGAAACATTTGGCTCCCTCAATCAAAACTGCCCCCGAAGATTGTAACGCTATTTGTAATTCTTGATCGCACAAGCGTAATAAATAAGACCTTTCACTCATAATCTATGTGGTACTAATTCTATGCAAATATAGAAGAAGTTCCTTACATTCCAATTTCGACTTCCTGATTTGGCAGCATTTTACTTCCTTGTTTGGCAGAAATTTACTTCCTGATTTGGCAAATCTCACTTGTGATAAATTAAATCGTCTATTGAGTTGGGATGGGGCAATAGCAGTTTGATGACAAAATCTTCAGGAAGCTGCCTTTCTTTTTTGCCCATCCTTCCGGGTGCCATCAAATTTTTCGGTAAGGTCGTTTATCTTGTCAGTAAGGAGTAAAATTGTTTCTTTTCTCGCTTCAATCTCAGATTCTGCATGTTTAAGGGCCCTTTCTGTTTGTTCCAGGGCATGTTTCATGGCTGAACAATTTGAGCAAGGACCTGATAGCTGATTTTCGGGCTCGGCTAAGTTTACATTTGAATCATTTGATGACTTTGCATATTCAATCCTTTTATTATTGTTTATCATTTCACCTTTTTCAGTTATAAGCCAATCTGCATTGATATTGTCAAATGACGATAGTATTTTTTGTAAAACATCAAAACTTGGGGCATTTCTACCCTTAACAATGTTATGAATAACGGTAGAATTAACACCAATACGCATACTGAAGGAATTATTATTTAATTTTAATGAGTTGATTATTAGTTCTATCCTATAATTTATTGTCATTTGATAATATTTATTCTAAATTTATTTGCCTATGTTGTCATATGGTAATATATTTGTGAAACGCCTTTCACAAATATACAGCAAGAAATGTCAAAAGGGGAAGAGCTACGGAAAAAAATGCAAATAGGAGATTGGGGGCTCGTTGGTAAAATTCTGGAGATCAAAGCCCATAATGCCTACATGAGTTTTTTGAGGCCTAATTGTAAACGTTTTCCAGATGTTGTGGCAACTATCGAAAAGGTAATTGAGAATAGAGAAAAATTATTGACCAATCCAAAAAATAACATGAGAGTAATCTGGAGAATTTTTGAGAAGCCTGATTTTTAGGTTTTGCATAACGGTCCAGTTTAATGCTTCACATTTTAAGAAACATAGTCCTAATATAATCATCATGCTCGAAAAGGAACAAAAACAATTGAAGGATTTTACAATTCTCATTGCCGAAGACGAACCGATCAGTTATCAGTATATCGAGATTCTGCTAAAAGATCATGTTAAAAGAATTGATCGCGCCACCAACGGAAAAGAAGCAGTTGAATTGGCACTAAAGAACAGCTACAATCTTATTTTAATGGATCTGAAAATGCCGGTTATGAGTGGGATCGAAGCCACGAAAATATTAAAACAACAATTCCCTGATATTCCAATCATTGCTCTGACCGCCTATTCATTTCCCAAAGAAAAAGAGATTGCTTTGAAGGCAGGGTGCGCTGATTTTCTCTCCAAACCATTTAAAAAGAAGGAATTGATAGAGATGATTAATAGGATATGTGTGAAAAGCTATGAGTCAACGACCAGTTCGTTGAACCGATTTGACAATGATGTGACAAGGTCTTAACGGCCATGACAGGTACAACCGATCCATTGTCATCTATTTTACTTATTACCGGACTAATAACTTAAACTCTTAAGATTGAGCTTTCAGTCTTTTTTTTGTATAAAAACTCAAACACATCCTGTGACTGAGGAGGCGAAGCTGTGAAAACAGCAATGTTGATTTAGGCTTATACTTCAGCTTAAACTTACACCGTTGGACCTTCAATTTTAAATTTAAATTACCGTAATATCCTTATGAACAATTCTTTAAGGCTTTTATTTATCCTTTCGTTGGTTTCGATGTCCGCATGCCGCAGCAGCCGGGAGTTGATTTATCTGAATGATGCTGTTCCAAACGAAATCATCACTGGATTGCCCGCACAAACTACCGAGCATATCCTGAAATCAGGCGATATTCTTTATGTCAGCATTAAAACGATGAACGCTGAAGTAAATGCCCTGTATAATCCGGAATCGAATATGGAAAGCATTACCGGACAAGGTTTTCAAAAATACACTAGCCCCAGTGGAGCTTACCTTTACGGATTTGAAATTGACCCTGAAGGGAATGTAAAACTTCCGATGTTGGGTAAGCTCATGGTTGCCGGTGTTCCCGTTTCCAAAGTTGAACCCATTGTACAGAAAAAAGCCGATGAATTTATTAACGATGCCATCGTAAAAGTTAAACTGCTGAATTTCAAGATTACTGTCATGGGAGAAGTGCGTTCCCCGGGCGCTTATTACAACTATAACAATTCACTGACTGTAATCGAGGCGTTGGCGATGGCCAATGGAAATACCGACTTTGCATCAATTAAAAAGGTCATGGTTATCCGGAAAACAAATGAAGCTAATCAATCCTTTCTGCTCAACCTAAGCTCCAAAAACATTTATTTGTCTGAAGCATTTTACCTGCACCCCAACGACATTATTATTGTACAACCCGATAAGCACAAAAACTTCCAGCTGAACAGCCAGGCATATTCGCTGATGTTTTCTTCCTTGTCGATGTTGCTGGCCGTATTGGGATTTGTACTTAAATAAAGATTTACACATCAATGTCGTTTAGTTAACGCCGTCATTGCGACCACAAGGCACGAAGTGGGAAGAAATCTGTTGATTTACGGATTGCTTCGTGCCTCGCAATGACGGCGTTAACTAAACGACATTAATTTACACATTATTGAAAATTTTTGCATAAACATGGAAAATACGGATAACATTTATGAAGTATTAAAAGAGGAAGAAGGACCTGACATCAAAAAAATAATTTATATCCTCATTAGGCAATGGCATTGGTTTTTGTTGTTTGGGGCGCTGGGATTAGGTGGGGCATATCTGTACAATAAACTCACCAAACCAAGTTATTCGATAAGCAGTTCTATTCTGGTTCCTGAAAAATCGAAGGGAATGGATATGAAAGATTTGTTTCAAAGCGCATTAATTGATCAGAACAACACTAAAATCAATAACCAGATCGAGATACTCAAATCGTCTTTTACCATTAACCAGACCCTGTTAAACCTCGGCTGGCGCACAAGCTGGCACAAAAAGAGTATTTTCATCTGGAATGGCATTTACAAACAGGAACCTTTTGATGTGCAGGAACCTCGGAATTTCATCAATCCTTCTGGTATTAGAATCTACATCACGACCTCTTCCAACAACTTTTATAAGATCATGGTCGATGGAGAAATCATAAACGGAGGGGTAATCACCGAATTAGACTTTGAGGCAAAGGGAGAATTTGATCGACCCTTCAAAAATGACTATTTCAATTTTACTATCCTGAAAAAGGTTGGCAATACTATACCTGAAGGGAAATATTATTTCGAATTTAACGACCCGATACAAGCCACACTGGCTTACCAGAAAAGACTTGATGCAAGCGTAAAGGATGAGAAAAGTGACATTATAATCTGCACCATAAAAGGGGAAGAACCGGAAAAGGAGGGCGATTTTCTGAATGAACTTATTAACGTTTACATATATCAGAAAATGCAACTTCAAAACGAAGCTCAACGCCGGTCGCTCGATTTTATTAATACGCAACTTATGGGCATCTCCGATTCACTCGACAGGGCAAGCACCAAATTTACCGAGTTCCGTTCCAATAACAAAATTATTGACCTGGGTGCCGAAGGAACACTTGTGATGAATAACCTCAAGGATATTGAAACGGAAAGGGCTAAAAGCCAGATACAACTCGACTATTTCAGGAATGTCCTTTCCTATCTTGAAAAATCGGGCGACCTGACCAAGCTGGTCTCGCCTTCGGTCGTTGGGATTGAAGATGCCTCGCTCAATATGCTTGTTGTTAAACTGGGCGAATTATTTAGCCGCCGCCAGGTTCTTTCATACACTGCGAAAGCCAATAATCCGACGCTGATTCTGCTCGATAAAGAATTAACCCAAACCCGTAACCGTCTGAACGAAAACCTAAAAAACCTGATCGATAATGCAACAAAAACGATCAATAGTATGAAAGACAGGCAGGATCTTATCGGATCTCAGCTCAACAAACTGCCGGAAAAAGAACAGAAGATGATAAAAATTCAGCGTCAATTCACACTGACCAACGAAATATACACCTTCCTGCTACAAAAAAGGGCCGAAACAAATATCGCACTGGCTTCCAGCGTTTCCGATGTACAGATCATCGAAACTGCCCGCCCTGAAACAGCTGTTTCAATAGGGCTCTCCAAGGTAATTATTTTATTACTGGGATTTATTTTTGGCCTTGCCATTCCTGCTATATTTATCCTGCTCGTCAACTATTTCGACGACCGCATTCGCACCCAGGAAGACATTGAAAAGAACACCCAACTCCCAATCCTGGGAAACATCATGCACAATCCCGACACTTCAGATCTGGCTATTTTCAAGAATCCTAAAACCACTTTTGCTGAATCATTCAGGGACCTGCGAACCAATCTTGAGTTTATGCTTACCGACCCGAAAGGGAAAGTGATTTCCATTCACTCGACCAACCCCCGTGAAGGGAAAACATACAACTCAACAAACCTGGCTACCATTCTGGCAATGAACGACAAGAGAGTACTCCTGATAGGGGCAGATATGCGTAAACCTAAGCTCCATAAATTATTTGATGTAGATAACCAACATGGTTTAAGTACTTACCTTATTGGATTAGATACCTACGAACAGGTTATTTCTCCTACAATGATCGAAAACTTGTCGATACTTCCTTCAGGACCCATTCCTCCAAATCCGGCCGAAATCCTGGGCAAACCCAGAATGAAAGAACTGATCGAAAAAGCCCGCAGCCAATTCGACTACATCATCCTCGACAATGCCCCGGTTGCATTAGTTACCGATGGAATCATTGCGAGTCATGTTTCCGAACTCAATATTTTCGTTCTCCGGTTTGGTGTATCACACAAACATCAACTCGAAATGATTAATCAGTATGCCGCTACTAAAAAGGTAACCAACATCGGAATTATCGTGAACGATATAAAATCCAATTCATTCGGCAACACCTATTACAAATATTACCAGTACGAAGCCTACCAGAATACATATTATACCGACGAAGAACAGTGCGGTAAAAAGCATAAAAAAAAGAAAATAAGGGCAATATAGCTCATCGGCCTTCCCCCAAAGCCATTCTCGAACAATCATTTTTAACCTAATAAAAACAATAAATTATGGAATCTTTCTATGTTGAGATCGTAAATCAGAATGCAAAAAGCATTTTAAACGGCTTGGAAAATCTGCACATGATTCGGATAAAAAAAACCAAAACAACCGGTAGGTTTGATGAACTGCTGAATATGTTCAGTAAAAACCGGGAGTCATCATCGTTTGATGAAACTACTCAAGTTGAAGCTATCAGAGAAAAAGTCATGGAGAGAAAATGATATATTAATCAATCGTTAGACTTTCCATTAAATGTGTTTAATCCGGTATCTTTCGTGTAATTCGTATTTGATATGATCATAGCAATAGATTTTGACGGCACTATTGTGGAACACCGGTTTCCTGACATCGGCCATATCAAGCCCTTTGCTTTCGAAACGCTCCAGGCGCTTCAGGCAAAAAACTTCCGGTTAATTCTCTGGACACACCGCTCAGGTAGGCTGCTCGATGAAGCCGTCAAGTTCTGTCTTGAAAACGGGGTTAAATTTTATGCTGTCAATAAAAACTATCCCGAGGAGAAATGGTCTGAAAACGACAGCCGTAAAATACTGGCCGATATATATATCGACGACCACAACCTGGGAGGAGTTCCTTCCTGGGGCGAAATCTACCAGATCATCTGCCCCGAAGAAGGTGAATCCCCCGCAAAAAACAGCAAACCCTGGTGGAAAAGATGATCAATGATATGAACAAAGTACAAACTCTGATTAATAAAATTTCCTCCAATACTGAAGTTGTCGGAATCATTGGCCTTGGTTATGTCGGCCTTCCACTGGCAGTTGATTTTGCCCAGGCAGGGGTAAAAGTCATTGGCTTCGACAAGTCTGTTGTCAAAGTCGATCAGATCAATCGCGGCGAGAATTACATCAAGGATATTCGTGATGCTGATTTGCGCGAAGTTGTTGATAATATTCAGCTTTGTGCAACAACCAACTTTAGCCGGATAAAAGAATGTGATGCTTTACTCATTTGTGTGCCTACACCGCTTGATAAATTTCGCAAGCCTGATATGAGCTACATTGAATCAGCATGTGTTTCCATTGGGCAAAACATGAAACCCGGGACTTTCATCTGTCTCGAAAGTACCACATACCCAACAACGACTGAAGATTTTATGTTGCCAATTATTCATCGCGAATCAGGACTGAAACACGGAGAAGACTTTTGGCTGGCCTATTCTCCCGAACGTGTCGATCCGGGTAACGCCTCGTTCCATACCAAAAACACACCAAAGGTTATGGGAGCCATAACTAAAGAAGGATTGGAAATTGGAGAAAAAATATATTCAAAAGCCATCGATCATCTTCATTTGGTGAGTTCGCCTAAAGTAGCTGAGATGGTGAAGATACTGGAGAACACTTACCGTTTGGTAAACATTAGTTTAATTAACGAACTGGCATTGTTATCGGGTAAAATGGGAATCGATATCTGGGAAGTGATTGAAGCAGCCAAAACCAAACCTTTCGGATTTCAGGCTTTTTATCCTGGTCCGGGAATTGGAGGTCATTGCATTCCGCTTGATCCGTTTTATCTCGAACACATTGCCAAACGATACGATTTTGATTTAACCATGATCCATGCAGCCGGACACATCAACATGCGGATGCCACATTACATGCATATTAAAATTGCAACTGCATTAAATAATCACAAAAAGCCGGTGAATGGCAGCAAGATTCTATTTCTTGGAGTAGCTTACAAGCCGGATATTGATGATGCACGCGAATCACCGGCCGTGGAAATCATGCATATTGTTTCAAAAAAAGGCGGAAAAGTGAGTTATCACGACCCGTATATTCCATCGGTTGAAACTGGATATGCCGTAGAGACAGGGCATGCCCTGACTCTATATTCTGTCCCATTGACAGCCGAAACCCTGCACGATGCCGATTGCGTGGTATTGACAACCAATCACGAAGTATTTGATTCCGAATTAATTAAAGAACATGCCAAACTGATCGTTGATTTGCGCAATGTCATGAAAGAAAAAGCAGGAAATATCTATAAACTTTGAAAAGGCAGATTATCGTCCTTCGTCCTACCAATGACGAATTTTTAAATTTGCTTGATTATCAACAGATTGCTTCGTCGTACCTCCTCGCAATGACGCATTGAAGAATAGGAACAGAATGGACGATCTTAACAATGCCTTGCAAAAACAAAAATAAAACAAATTGCTACACTATACCGCGAGCAATTAAAAGGAATTAAAGGGATTAGCTTTATGCAAGACATTGAAGCGGTTAATCATGCTTATATTTGCAGTTTATTAAGCAATATCTAAGATGAACAATCAAACTGAATTAGAGAAACTAATTGGGCCTGGAGAAAGTGTTAACCTTGAATTTAAAAGTAGTTTCAATAGCGAGCTTATCGAAACATTGGTTGCTTTTGCCAATACAAACGGCGGAAAAGTTGTGGTCGGCATCAATCAAAAAAATGAATTGACAGGAGTAGCGATCAATTCAGAATCAGTGCAAAACTGGATCAATGAAATTAAAAACAAAACATCGCCATCATTGATACCTGATGTAATTGTTTTAGAAACCGGAAATAAAACTATCGTCATTTTCTCCATTCAGGAATATCCCATCAAACCGGTTGCAACACGTGGCAAGTATTTTAAACGGATCGCTAACTCAAACCATTTACTGAGTATATCTGAAGTTGTGAATCTGCACCTGCAATCGTTCAATACAAGTTGGGACTTTCACGTCACTAACCAATTTAAAATCAATGATATTTCGCTCGATAAAGTTCAGACAGCTATTGATATTTTAAATCAAACAAACGCAAGGATCAACGACGACCCGTTGACATTTCTGCTAAAGAACGATTTACTACGCGATGGCCAACTAACCAATGCAGCCTATTTGTTATTTACCGAAAGGGACACCGTTTTAACCACCATTGAATTGGGACGATTTCAAACCGATACCATTATTAAAGACAGTACTCGCACAAAATCGGATATTTTAATGCAGATTGACCAGGTCATGGACTTTATTAAAAAACACATCAACAAAGAAGTCATCATTACCGGACAACCCCGCAATACGCAAAAATGGCAATACCCTTTGGAAGCGATCAGGGAAATTATCACCAATATGATTATCCATCGTGATTATCGTTCAGCTTCGGATTCTATTGTTAAAGTGTTTGAAGATAGAATTGAATTCTACAACCCCGGTCGTTTGCCGGATAGTATTACGGTTGGAGACTTGCTCGCGAATAACTATAAATCGACACCAAGGAACAAGTTGATTGCTGACTTTTGCAAAAGCATTGGCATAATCGAAAAATATGGCTCGGGAATCCGGAGGATTGTAGAGTATTTTACTGAAGCACAACTCCCCTGTCCTGAATTTAGAAATATCTCCGATGGGTTTATGGTTACCGCTTTTGCACTTAAAAAAGTAAATGACCCTGTAAATGACCCTGTAAATGACCCTGTAAATGACCCTGTAAATATTCGTTTGGATACTATATTTGAATCAATAAAAGAGAATAATAAAATTACAAGGGAACAGCTATCTCAGAAATGTAATGTAAGTATAGAAACCATTAAAAGAGATTTACAAAAACTTAAAAGTGTGGAGAAGATTACAAGGGTAGGACCGGATAAAACCGGCCATTGGAAAATTACCAACAAACCATCTCAAGATGAAACAAACTAAAATAATTGATACTAAACGACGCTAGTTTTACCCATTAATCAGCCAGTTTCCCGACCTACCGGGGATTATCATCTTCAAAACCAGTGAATCTTCCGGTTGCAACTAAAATAGCGGAACAGGTTATTTGATTTCGATTTCATTGAAGGAATTCATTTCTATAAATAACGATTACTTCGACTTTCGTCTTAGTCTGTTTAACCATTTACCATTCAATGTCGTTTAGTTAAGAAAATATCTTAGTTAAAATCGTCATTGCGAGGCACGAAGCAATCTGTAAATCAACAGATTGCTTCCCACTTCGTGCCTTGTGGTCGCAATGACGGCGTTAACTAAACGACATTAATTTGCCATTTCACAATTTACCATTTCTTAGCGTTGAAAACTGCGACTGCGACTGATCACTTTCCCCCCTTTTCCCTAGTAGCCTGTATTTGTTTTAAAACATGAAACACATCGTAACCATTGTTGGCGCGCGCCCGCAATTTATAAAAGCAGCCGTTTTGAGCCGCTAAAAAATTAATTCTGAAATAAAATTCCATGTTTAAAAATAAAACTCTTCTGATTACAGGTGGAACCGGTTCCTTCGGGAATGCTATACTTAACCGCTTTTTAGATACCGATATCAAAGAAATCCGCATTTTTTCGCGCGATGAAAAAAAACAGGATGATATGCGCCATCGCCTAAATAATCCCAAAGTAATATTTTACATTGGTAATGTACGAGATAAACGCAGTGTAGATTATGCGATGAATGGAGTAGATTATATCTT
>Ga0209125_1003237_pt1 | contig 11440 bp, 13 predicted proteins | sample BarGraIncub1131A_FD_184503 | JGI IMG/M metagenome (GOLD analysis project Ga0209125, IMG submission 184503) | Arctic peat soil microbial communities from Barrow, Alaska - Barrow Graham LP Incubations 11-31A (SPAdes) (version 2) | ecosystem: Environmental > Terrestrial > Soil > Wetlands > Peat... | reverse complement strand
TAAAAGTACAATATTACCATAAACTTACTGGAAATTAGAGCTGCAAACTAAAATCTTCATAAATTAGCAAAAGGTTTTAAAAATGAGTATGGCAAACAAGCGTCACAGATCTATTATTATAAAATGATTAATTTGCTATTGGAAAAATCAATGATTTTAAGTCAACAAGGTTTTCTTTAAGTGAATAAACCAAGCATCTAAGTGCTGACAAATCATAATTCCATATGTCCTAATGTACCACATTTAATGTGGAAGTACCCCCGGGGGTTGTGAACAAACTGTGAAGTAGCAAGTAAAAAATGTCCGCCATGCTTCCAGTTTTTACAATGAGGTCCATAGCCATTAACCTTATAATGCAATAATTTACCAAAAGTGAAAAATAGATATTTTAGATCAAATTATGATTATTTATTAATAACTGTTTTTTAATTATCAGTACAAATGGTAAATTAGATTAATTTGAATGCAACCTTAATAAATGTCTATTTCACTATAAAATATGATAATAAGTGGGGTATCATGGATTTGAATTTTAATATGATAATACCAGATAGTAATAAAAGATTTGTTGAATGGAAAGGCAAGCGAATATATATAAAAGATGGAAATGTCACTAGTATAAGAAAAATGAAATCCAATAGCTTATAAAAATTATCATGTATTATTTTATTTTTATTCATAGATATAGACATGGGGAATGCCTAGTGGTATGATTCGTCAGACTTTTGGCTAAAACAGACATTTTGTATATTTATGGCTTTGAGTTATTTGAGAATCTTGTACATAAGAAATATTTATATAGAAAAAAAATAAAAGGGTGTTTTTATTTGATAGAGTGTTTTTGTTAAAATAATAGTAGATCAAAAGGACTCAAAAAGTTGTGAAGCACAAAACCTTAAGGTTATGAGGAGCATAAAAGCCTCTAATTTTTTCAATGTGGAATACAGACATATCTGCAGATATACTATACCAGGCGGCATCTAGCAAGGCGTCGCTTCGTTCCACCCTCGATGGATATGAACAAACAATTAGTAAAGCGTCAATAAACCATGAACAGAACGGAAACTAAAGTTTTTTAGGGGACTGACCCCATAGGAGGTGATTGGAAATCAACTCCTTGCTACCAGATGAGAGAATCGAGAGAGGAAAAAGTGAGCATGGGAAAATCACCTGTAGGGTAGAAAAAGCTGATACTTCTATCTCCATTATTATAAAAGATGATGGGAAGGGTATTGATATTCAGAAAATAAAAGATAAAGCTATTAAAAAGGGTTTAATAGACCAGGATGGAATTTGTAGTTTAACAGATAGCCAATTGGTAGATATAATATTTTCTGATAGTTTTTCAACTAAGGATGAGGTTAATGAATTATCTGGTAGAGGCTATGGCTTAAGTGCAGTTATGAAGGAAATAAAGAAAATTAATGGAGTGATAGAGGTTGATACAGCTCCAGGGGAGATCACATAAGTGAAAAAGCTTAAAGCCATGGTGGTGGATGATTCGACAATAATGATAGTTACAATTACGAAAATGTTAAATGATTTGGGTAATTCTGTAGTAGCTTTGGCTAGGACAGGTGTTGAAGCTACTAATAAATATTCTGTTTACAAGCCAGATATAGTTACTATGGATATATCCATGCCTGATTTAAGTGGAATTGAGGCAGTAAAAAATATTATTGCAATAGACTCTAAAGCAATTATTATTATGATTACCTCTCAAGGTCAGGAACAGCTTGTCCTTAAATCTGTTTATGCTGGAGCCAAGGGATAAGGGATACATTCTTAAACCCCTCACAATAGAGAAGCTAAAGGAAACCATAGAGAGAGTATATGCAACATATTTGGAAATAAGCAAATAATTTATCACAAACTAAAAGGAGAGTGGTAAAACTGTTTTATAAAATAGTTTTGCCACTCTCCTTTATATTATCTTGCTCGTTTCAATTCCTGAGAAATTTCTATTATTCTGGTATCATTGTTAATAGTCTTCATGGATAGGTTATTAACATCTATTTGTAGGTGATCAATTTTTTTATCTAGTGAAGTTAGCTTTTCAGTGGTTTGGATATAACCATCAAATAGAGTTTTTCTAGTATCCTCTAATTTGTTTTCAAAAGAGAGTTGGCCAGCTTCTAATCTATCAAATCTGCTGTCCATCTTATCAAGTCTTACATCAGCGGACTTAAAACCACCCTGCATCTCTGAGTACATTTTTTCCATAAGGTCAAACAACTTTTCGTTCTCCATTTTTTACACCGCCTAAAAATAATTATAACATACCAGTATTGGATATTCACTAATTTTTTTTAAAATCAGGCTGGATTTGTTACAGAATTAGTGTTCTCAAAAGTAAAGTTTTTTATGCAAACTTTAGTTCAAATAAGGCATATTTTGTGAGCTTAAAATTAGGAAAACGTTCCAGTCAAATTTGTCGAAATTCCTTTCTCATACAATTCTATTTATCTATAAATTGCTGAGTTGCTTCTAAGTTTTCATCGCTATCTCTCCAGGATATACCCATACCTATTTTAGTATAAACAGGGTTTAGCATATTTGTTTTGTGGCCAGGTAAATTCATCCACATATTAAATATTTCTTGGGCAGATATATTGCTTAATTTTTTTTGCTTTATGTATAGTATGTTTTCAGCACAGGCTGTCCAAGCAGAAATGCCTAAACTCTTTAGCTCCCCATCTACATATTGATTAGTAATCAGTGAAAGATGATCAAAATAATTATTTACGCACATTTCTTTAGATTTTAGTCTTGCAGAATTTCTGAGGCTATCATTCATGACTAAGGAGCTGAGTCCTAATCTGTTTCTTTCTGTATTAAGTAGAACTAATACTTGATTCTCCATATCAGTTTCAAAAACTACTGTGGTGCTATTGTTAATAGGTTGAGGGGGAGTAATAGGTCTTGAAGGAGCTTTCACCGTATTAGTTATTGGCGAAACTGTCGGTTTTTTGGCTTCCTCAATTATAGCCTGTTCAACTTCAAGCTGATGCTCTATGGATTGAACCGATACTAAATCATTTTGAGTATCATTTGTTGTAGCCACTGGGGTTGTACTCAAAGAGATAATGGTAGGCTTAAATAATTGGGGCTTGATAACTTTAGCTTTTTTAGTTTGATTGCAGCCGCTAAGGAATATACAGATAATAATACTTATTATAATTCTCTTATTTTTCATGTTTTCTCCTATATGCTTAGAAATATTTGTAATCATACTTAGATTCGACACTTCGACAAAATAATACAAAAAGTTTACACTTTGGAAGCACTTTTTCATTAATGAGGGTAATACACTCAGTATACACCTTTTTGAGCTATATTATATTTATAGCAATATGGAGTGTAGCTTTGATCACCATACTAGCAAGCTAGAATAGATAAATAAAGATCCAGTAACAATAGCTACTGGATCTAGTTGTGGGGGTTTATAAAGGTTTGACTTAATTACTTCTGTTGAAAAGGTCCATATTACTTAGGTGCTACCACAGTATTCATAATCAAAGTAACTGCAGTCTGTGCATATAATCTACCATTTATAGATGCATGAGTTCCAAGAGCAATATTTGTCTTACCAAGTATTATTCCCTCAAAATGTGCACCAGTTCCAATTGAAACAGTGTCTGCTGATTGCCAAAAGATGTTTTTGGCTTGTACTCCACCGGCTAAAACAATATTAGAACCAGCTGCTGCAGTAATGCCTTTGCCTATTTGGAAAATGAAAACATCATTTGGTCCACCAGTAAGAGTTAAATATGAAAAATTCCCTCCTATTAGTTTTTATTTTAACCTTTATTGTGCGAAATTCTCCCATCCTCATAGGTGGGAGATGGATAGCATAGAACATTATTTGGTTTCTTAGGTATAAGAGACTTTACAACTATAGCTGCAGAAAACTTGGACGTTATTGGAGCAGATATTGATGGGATTGTGGAAATTCCAATAAAGGCTGCTATTGATAAAGCAAAGGATTTTTAGCTTAGGAAATATATATTAACAGTTTATATAAGAAGCTTGGAATCAAAGGAACAATAATAAATATTGTTCCCCTTTGGTTCCTTATAGCTTACTTGGATACCACTAGCCCTTCAATAGCTTCTGCAATTCTGCTGGAGATGGCTTTATAGCCCTCCGTGTTTGGATGAAGCCCATCTAGCGCAATATATTTGTCGATATTGTATTTTATCAAATCATAGGTCGGAACAAAGACTGCATGAGGATCACTTTCTATAAGCTGATCCGTATTACTGTTCCATAGATTAATTATTCGGGTATCTTCAACGGAACTGGTTTTTAAGTAGGGGTTATAGGAACCTAGAAAAACAATGGTTGCGACTTGACTACTCTTTCTAATAATATTTATTGATGCTTTAAGATCACTTAAATATTTATCCTGTAACGCCTTGAAGCTCTGATCTTTGTTTGTTTCGCTTTGACTTTGAATAGTACGTATATCGTTTCCACCAATTGATATTAAAATAAAATCAGAATTTTTTAATAGATTATCAAGTTTACCACTTTGAAGCTGGGAGAGAATGTCCACACTTCTATAACCATCAATACCAACATCCTCAATAGACAAATCCTTTGAAGTTTTATTTTTCAGATCCTCTGGTAGATACTGGGTAAAACCTTTACCAGTAATATCACCTGCTCCTCTTGCGATAGAGTCTCCCATTATAGTTATATTTAGTTGATTTGCCTTCTGGGAGGCGCTAAGACTTCCATTAGCATTAGGCAGGGAAATCTTACTAGCTGTTTTAGCTTTTCCTGAAGAAATAGTTAAAGCCTGATAAAATCCTAGGGATAAAGTTATAAATCCTATAAAAGCAATTACCACTATCCCATACCACATTATTTTTTTAAGCATTTGATTCCCACCTTTATACAAGAATATCCTGAGTAGTAAAACGTACAAAACTTATTATAAATGCCCCTACAGCCCAGGCGGAAAGGACAAGCACGGAAAAAGTTATATTAATTCCGGCAACTGGTTGAACAGAGCCAGATAAATAGTCTGTCAATCTTAGATTGACCATGAAGAGATAGCGAGTGAATTTCCAATCTGCAATAAAAAAGCTTAATATTGTGCCACCAACAAGGGTTGACATCATAATACCAATTGAGGCAGAAGTACTTTTCACAAGTACAGATACCATAAAGGATATACTTCCAATGACTACCGCCACAAAATAGGCTAAAGCATAAACCATTAGGGTATATTGCCATTGGGGAACACTCCTTACATTTGAGGCATCTAGCTTTCCTCCAATAACCTTAAAACCAGCTACTACTGGTTCCCTCCAGCCTCCATATCCAAAGAACAGACCGGAAACCAATGTTGAAAGAATAATTGAAAAAACTAGGACAATAACTTCAAGTATTAATAATGCTAGAAATTTACTTACAAGTATCTTCCACCTGGGAACATTTCTAGTTAAGAGAAGCTTAATAGTTCCAGTGGAGGCTTCTCCAGACATCATGTCTGCTGCTAGCATGATTATCAGTAAAGGAATAAACATAAAGATGGCTTGTTCCATGAAGCTACTGGAAAATTTCCCAGCAGAACTGCTAACAGGATTTATACCATGATCAATATCATACTGGAGTTGCTCAATTTGAACTCTTAAGGAAGCTTTTTCACTATCCGGTATATAAGGGTTATCTAATCTGCCTTTTATACTGATTATTTGTTGCTCCGAAAGTTTACTCCAATTATAGCTAGCGGAAACTCCAATCCTCTTAGTTAGCTGGTCTTTATTTTTTTGAATGGTATATTTCTCTCCATAGGAAAAAAGTGCTATTAAAACAAAGAGAATACCAAGTATTAATAGTAACCTTTTCTTAAATATAGTTTTAAGTATTTCATTTTCAACTAAATTAAACAATTTCATCACCTTCTGTAAGATCTAAAAATAATTCTTCTAAGGTATTTTGCTTTTTATTTGCATACTTTAAGCCAATTCCTTGGTGAATAAAATAAGCGTTTACGTCTTCTAGGCTTAACCCCTTTAAGGAAGCGGAGAGTATATTATCACTATTCATGGAACCAACTATTCCCCATTTTTCCTTTAATATATTTATTGCTTTAAGAGGATCGCTAAGGGACCATTCTATTGTTTCACTTTCTAATATTTCCTTTACAGTTGTATGCTTAACAATAGTCCCATGCTTTAGAATTGCAACACTATCACACATTTGTTGTGCTTCCGAAAGGAGATGACTAGATACAAAAACCGTCATGCCATCTTCAAGCGCAAGATGCCTTATTAGATTTCGAAACTCTGTGATGCCAGCTGGATCCAAACCGTTGGTAGGCTCATCAAGAATTAGAAGCTTAGGTTTGCATAGAAGGGCTTGAGCTATTCCAAGCCTCTGCCGCATGCCTAAGGAGTAGGTGCTAACCTTATCGTTTATACGATGTTCCATACCCACCATATCAATAACTTGGCTTATTCTCTCTTTAGTAACCCTTTTATCCATAGAGGCATATTGAAGGAGGTTATCCTTGCCCGTTAGATATTTGTACATCTCAGGGCTCTCGATTATGCAACCCACATTGGACATAGCTTTCACAAAATCCTTGGATACATCATAGCCACAGATCTTTATGCGGCCATGAGTAGGCTTGATTAAGCCTACTATCATTCTTATGGTAGTAGTTTTACCTGCACCATTAGGGCCTAAAAACCCGAAGACTTCAGCGGCTTCCAAGGTTAAGTTTATATCCCGCACTATTTCTCTTCCTTTAATGTTTTTACTTATATCTTCTAGTTGTAATACTGGTGTCAACATACTTTATCCCTCCCAAGTAAAATTTAGATGATGAATCTTCAATGAAAAAAAGAAAGTAAAAAATGAATTAAATGTGATATGGAAAAGAAGATTGGTAATTAGATTAATATAAGAGAAATCATGGTTGAAATTCAATTAATCATTAAATGTGGATTAAGAAAGCTCTTACAAGGAGAGTAGCTGAAATAAAAAAAACTCCTACTTGTAATAATTTGTTATCTAAATTATTGCCAAGAAGAAGTTGGTTTTATACAGTTTAGACAAGATTCCTAACTGGCCATTGATTTATCCACATAGCCATTACTTAAAAGAAGAACATTGATTTTAAGTTATCTTGTTCGCTTTAATTCCTGGGAGATATTCTAAAGAAATTTGACCTGCTTCTAATCTATCCAAGCGGCCATCCATTTTATCCAGTCTTACATCAACGGATTTAAAACCACCTTGCATCTCTGCGTACATCTTTTCCATAAATTCAAACAATTTTTCGTTTTCTATTTTTACACCGCCTATTTATATTTATAATTATAACATATCAACAAAAGATCTTCACTAATTTCTTGAGACTTTGCTGGGATTGTTATAGAAATAGTATGCTCAAAGGCAGGGGCTAGCAAACTTTAGTTCAAATAATTGATATTTTGTTCGGTTTATTAAATTATATGTTGAAGCATGACTTATAAAAATGATAAAATGTATTTAAGGAATAATATTAAATAGATGGAGATTTTATAAAGTAAGGAGAAAAAGATGGCTGCAAATAGTAAAGAGGCGGAATGGGCAGAAGCTAAAAAGAAGTGCAAGCTTAATGTAGAAACATTAAAAATGGCTAGGGAAATGGGTCTAAATCCAAGGAGTCTAATTAAAAATATTCCAAATAAAAGTGAGCAATGGAAGGCTCCCGTTAGTGATTGGATTAAGGAGATGTATGAAGAGAGACAGATTAAAGCCAGCAAAAAAAAAGTCTTGAAGGAGAAAAAGGAAATAGATAGTAAGGAGTTATATTTAGAATCGGATAAGGCTGAGGCAAAAAACAAATATTAGAAAGCAAAGAGAAGCGAGCAGATAATATACAATTATACCAGCCTTCAGAGAGAAACTATCAAAAGAAGATTAATTAACGAGGAGATAAAAATGGAAGCTATTTTCAAAACTACAACAATGGAATATAAAAAATTTATAGAATTTACTGAGGTTGAAAAACCTATACTAACTGCAAAAAAAGGTTCCCTTGGTAAAAAGGATTCCTATAAACTTAACTTGCTCCTTAAACATAAAAAAGAAGTTAGTGCTCCAAATTATAATCAAGATCAATACCCAATAATAGATTTAATGGTTACGCTAGCACTTAAGGGCAAGCTTTACATAAAAGCAAATGATGAAAAGGGAAAGGCAAGGCTTATTAAGACTCCTTATTTAGAATACTTTTTAAGTTTAAATGAATATGAGCAGTATGTATTCTTACTTCAAACCTATTGGACCAAGTATCCCTTTGAAGAAAAGTTTGATAGATGGGTTGATATGGTAGCCATTTATAATACTCTTGCGGATATAACCAATTCAGAAGATGGTGTAGTAATTGTAAAGAATGAGAACAGTGGTTCCGATATAATGTACGCTGAGGGAGCAACTTTTCTTCATCAATTAAGCTTTTTTAGCTTTGGCGAAGTGGAATTGGTGGAGGGAGCCAAGGGTAGCTATGAAGCTACTATAAAGGGGTTTACCCCAAATTTGTTTGGAATAGAAACTAGCGAATTCCTTCTAAGGGAAGCCATATTTTACTTTAACAGAAGGGATATAAGATATGTGCTGGAGGAAAAGAAAATGAAGGCTTTGGCAAAGGAAAGCAAGGAACCCTTTGAAGTTCTTAAAAATATTTTTAAGGATAAGCTTGTATTAAATACGGTAAAGGAAAGTAGTAACTTTGATAGAAGAGGAGTTTATTGCTTTAAAGTAAGTTTGTCAAAGACGTTATGGAGGAAAATAAGCTTATCGTATAAGCATACTCTAGGGGATTTTCATCTAGCTATTCAAGAGGCCTTTTCCTTTGGGGATGATCATCTCTATGCTTTTTATACAGAGGGTAATCATAGAAATGGGAAACCTATATACTGTGAGCAGGCAGAAAATGGAGGGGCTACAGCAGAGAAAACTAGTATAGCAGATTTGGAACTTTTTGCAGGACAAAAAATGTGGTATTTATTTGATTTCGGAGATGAATGGGAATTCGAAGTAGTGCTTATTAATATTGACGATGAAACTCCACCTCCCTTAAAGCCTATCCTTATTGAGACTAAGGGGAAAGCTCCTGACCAATACCCTGATGATGACGAAGATAATGAAGATGACGAAGGTGAGGACTTATAACAGCTAATATTTTTTAGTATTGATGTAGGGGTGTCGCCAACATTTCCGACAAAACCCCCTTTAAGACATAAAATGGATGTAAAATATGATTTTAGCCTACATCAATCAAGTAACATCTGAAAATAAGTACCATAAAGGTTATATTAAAGTTGTTTTGATACTTTGTTTATGGTAATAGTTTAGGAACTGAAAATTACTTATAAAGTGACTATTTCTAAGATTTATATTTTAGTCCCTAAAACGACCGTTTATAGAACGGAGCAACTCTGATGTTGATGTTGCAGATAAATTGAACATTGTGAAGTAAAACAACTTCTGATTATACTTATTAGCGATATTTATCTATCGTTTCATCACACCATATATGGGCTTCAATATATCGTTCCGGACCATACTTCCCATCATCATTCCAATCCTGCGGCAATCCATACTTCTCAATAATTTTTAGTATTTCATCATAAGTATAAAGCTTTTTCCGATATTCCTTGCCATCATTAATTGTTGTACTAAATGTCGGCATTGAATCACCGTAAGTAAATGAAATAGTCTTTATATCAAATTCCTCAACAGGAATTTTTATGAAGGTGCTGTTTTCAAACCAAGTGCTTAACCATGGGCTATGTTCAATCACCATATAATGCGGTGATATCCTATTTATAACGCCCCCTTTTTTTGCAAACTCTGACCGGATTATATTCTCGCAATTTCGCCTATGCTCCACATATTTATCGTCTCTTTGTGCACTTTGGGAATTTGGTTTTGTTACTTTTATCGAATCAAGAATAGATTTTGCTTCATCCATAGGAATATCTGATAAATTTATAAATGGTCCTTTTGTTTTATCAAAATAATGATATAAATAAATTTTAATCACCGCCTTCATATAAATAATCTTTAGTTCACATTTAATATTATAACAGTAGATTACACATTAACATATTTCTCTTAAAGTGAGTACAAATTTAACTTTTTACCTAATTAGGCTTAGCGGGGGTTTTGTCGGAAATGTTGGCGACACCCCAGGTATCAATAAAATCAGAATTTTATCCATACCTGGTACAATCTGAAATAGGTAATTCTTTAGATGATAAAGTAAACCTTTCTATAGCTATATTTTTATTTGTAGATAAAAAGGTTACTTTAGCAAGGGCAGCTGAACTTGGAGATAAAAGCATTAGAGAGTTTATAGATATACTTATAGATCACAATATTCCTTGGACTGAGTATAGTGAGGAGCATAAAAAGGAAGACGATGAAGCCATAGAATATATCCTAGCAGAAAGAAAAAATGATTAAAGTTATGTGCAACACTAGTCCTATAATTGGACTTCAAAGAATTACTATAAATAAATGACATTAGCTATTCTAGATTAGGAATAGCTAATGTCATTTTTCTTTATATTCAAATCATATCGGTAATTTCATTTCTTAGATAATCCTCGCTTGAAGAAGTGCAACCAGTAAATAAATAATATGTATTGGTTGCCCTATTTATTTGTTTTTAAAATATTGCCTAGCAATTTAAAGCTAAGTTTCTGTCCGGTGTATAACACAAGTCCTTTGTAGAGCCTTGCTGCCAGCATAATGGTAAGCAGCGAGAAAACCAGAAGTAATGCTAGGGTAATTATTCCCTCAGGGAGTCCTATTGCGCCGGTAATCAAATCTACCGGAACAGAAAAGGGTGCAGTAAAGGGAATATATCTCACTGCTGCCTGCAGTCCAGTATTCCCAGTAATCGGTGCAAAATAACAAACAACCCAGCTGAGGATAATTGGGATTTGGAAAACAGCCTGAATAGAGGCCACATCCTCCGGTCTTGAAACCATAGAACCTGCAACTGCGGCAATGATGCTGTAAAACAAGAAGCCCACACAGAAGAAAATTACTGCAAGAAGTACAGCTGGCAGTGTCAATGCTGTTTCTCCGATGTTATCCTTTAAGAAATTAATAATAGTAATAGCAGAATTTTCATAGTGCGGATAAAACGCATGAGCTATGGCATTTCCCCCGTATAACCCAGCAACTGTTGCAGCAATCCAGGTTACAAATTGTCCAAGCGCCATGGAGGTAATGGCAAGCACCTTGCCTGTTATCATAGCATAAGGATGAACAGAGATTAATAGGATATCCATAAGCTTTGAAGTCTTCTCTGTTGAAACAGATTTACTTATGTTTTGACCATATAGCAGTAGCATGAAATACAGTATAAAACTAAACAACATGGGTGCGACTATCTTAATTGCTTTCGCTATCTCACTGGTGC
>Ga0209125_1003236_pt1 | contig 11441 bp, 5 predicted proteins | sample BarGraIncub1131A_FD_184503 | JGI IMG/M metagenome (GOLD analysis project Ga0209125, IMG submission 184503) | Arctic peat soil microbial communities from Barrow, Alaska - Barrow Graham LP Incubations 11-31A (SPAdes) (version 2) | ecosystem: Environmental > Terrestrial > Soil > Wetlands > Peat... | reverse complement strand
CAGTAATTTTTGCAGGTTGTGTAATAGCATCATCCGTAAGACTGAAAAGGGACGTGCAAACTGTTTTAAATCCGATGCAGTGAGTGGCCGTTATAGCCCTTCGGGCCCCGTTATACAACCATGTTTGAGCGGAGGATTGTGGGATGCAGGCGCTAGCATTTCAGTTGGTGGAAAACATATAGCCAACTGGTTGATTGGTCAGGTCCGAAATGAAGATTTAGATAGAGGACAAATATTAAAGTATGCAGATGAAATAGGAGCAAACAAGGAAGATTTTATGCAGGCCTTGGACGAAGTCCCCGTTATGTCTGGTGAGCAGTTAAACAAAGTATCTAAAATGCTATTTGCATTTGCTAATGAAATTTCTGAAAAGGCCTACTATAATTTGCAACTGAAAATGCAAATTGCTGAGCAGGAGAAATCAACAAAGGCGTTGCAGGAAAGCGAGGAGCGATATCGTCTTTTATTTGATACAGCACAGGAAGGCATATTGGTTGCTCAAGGTGGAAGATTGAAGCTTGTTAATCCGATGATATTGGAACTTACTGGCTATACTGAGGAAGAACTTACTTCACGTTCTTTTTTAGAATTTGTACATCAAGACGAAAGGGAATTAGTAAGAACCAATTACCTGAAAAAACTGGAAGGGGAAGCGGTTGATGCCAGATATCATTTCAGAATTTTGAAAAAAGATAAGAGTATAAAATGGTTTGAGATATGTGGTAATAAAATTGAATGGGAAGGTCAGCCAGCCACATTAACCTTTGTTACCGATATCACTGACCGCAAACGAGCAGAGGAAGAAATCAAACTTAAAAACGAACAACTCTTATTACTCATTGCCGAAAAAGATAAATTATTCTCCATTATCGCCCACGACCTGCGAAATCCTTTAAATAGTTTTTTGGGACTAACACAAATATTAACTGAAGAATTACCAAAATTGACATTGGATAAAATACAAAAGCTTGTATTGAGCATGAGAAACTCTGCTTTCAACCTTGTTCGGCTTCTTGAAAACCTTTTGCATTGGGCAAGAATACAGCAAGGATTAATTTCTTACAATCCAAAAATAGTTCGATTGCTTCCTTTTGCGGAAGAAAGTATTGAAATGGTGATGGAATCCGCCAATAACAAGGAAATTGAAATAACTAATGATATTCCATATGGCATGTTGGTTTATGCTGACATTAATATACTTCAAACTGCATTCCGGAATCTCATATCAAATGCTTTGAAATTTACACATAGAGGAGGGAAAATATATATTTCGGCTAAAGCAGCAGCAGACAGTCGCATTCAAATATCTATTAAAGATTCAGGTATTGGAATGAGTCGTACAATAGTTGATAATTTATTCAGGCTCGATGTTAAGACAAATAGAATTGGTATCGATGGTGAACCCAGCGCAGGACTTGGCTTGTTGCTTTGCAAAGAAATTATAGAAAAGCTTGGTGGTAAATTATGGGTGGAGAGTGAGGAAGGAAAAGGAAGTACTTTTCATTTTACATTACTACAAACTGAGCCATAGAGGAGCGACGACCTTTATAGCCCATTATCCAAACTTTTTCGCAAACCAAGAATTATTAAGACTTCAAACATATACATTTGTCCCTCTAATAAAAGCCTTAGTAACTTAAATTTGAGAATTTAAAATATAATTTACTTACTACTAAATTGATCATTCATACTTTTCAATCGTATTGTTCATCCACCTGTAATACTGGGAGATATTATTCTTGTCAATAATCCCATGTCCGCCTTCAGATATAGTTACAAATTCAACTTTTGCACCGGCAGTTATCAGCTTTTCAACAAGTTCTTTTGTGAGTTCATAGGGGCAATTCAAATCATTTTTGCTGTGATAAATAAAAACAGGTATATTCCTAAATGGCATTAAATATTTTGCATTAAGAAAATCAGGAAAGCCTTCACCAATCCATTTTGATGCAAGATTTGGGTGGCCTGAAAATATCGCTACCCCTTTAAATAATTGGGGATACTCATAAAAAATCCGATAGGCTCCGTAGCCGCCCATTGAGAAACCGGCAATTATAATTTTTGAGGTATCGATAGGATAGCTTTTTATTGCATCATCTATGGCCTCTTTCACATCAATTTCGGCCCCATCAGATGTAAAGCAGTTTGATGTACCTCTTCCAAAAGGAGCAATTTCAATAAAATTATTTTCAGTTAATGAATTATCCAGCATTGCTTTATCGTCAGCGCCGCTTCCATGCAACATAACGAATAGCGGGTATTTTTTATCAGCATTGAAATCGACCGGAACTTTTATGCTATATGGTTGCAATGTAGAATCTATTTTTGATCGAAAAGCTCTCCTGAAAACATCCTTTTTGTTTGATAGCAAATGATTGTTTATTTTCAATTCAGCAATATTTTCACTATAGGTTAAATATCTTTCCCTGATATCGCCTGCTGTTTCATATTTTTTTAATTTATTATAATCTCTCGAAAGGTTTTCTAACATAAAAAGCATTGTATTGAAATCACCTTGACTTATAGCGTTTTTAAAATTATCCAAAGCCTTTTTTTCTTTTTCAAAGTTTATTTCAGGCAATATGCTAAACGGTATTTCTCCTTCAGAATTATCCGAACTCTTCCAAACAACTTTGTATCCACCAGGATTTAATTTTTCTATGGGTAAAACAAAAGTGTTTGAATTAGATTCTTTGTTTAGAAGGATTTCCTTATTGAAATCCAGGTATGTGTAATTATCTGCTGAACGAACTGAAAAAGAATAGTTGATTGAACCTTTTGACTTGACAAATGAAATGGATTTGATTTGCACATTATTTCCGGCAGGAATATTATTTTGTTCAAGCCTTGCAAGGGAATAGTTGTTAACAATACTTTTTGGCGATTCAAAATTTGCTAATATATACTCTCTCTTTCGAAGTTCTTGTTGAATTTTCTCATCATACTTTATGAAATAATAGTTTTTTTCTTTGTCACCTATAGCTTTCACGAAGCACAGGTTTATTCCAATACTATCTGAAAACAACGGGTGATAAGGATACACTTCGCTCCAGGGAAGTAGCAGTTCATAGTAGCTTTTGCCAGAAACAGATTGACATTCAAATTGTGTTGAAGAGCCAAGTGACTTGCCTGAAAGGCCAATATTATAATACCATACACCTTTACGAGCAGATTGGTTTTTCGTCATATTGGCAGGAGAAAACCTTAACACATAAAACTCATCTGAGGGTTGACCTGAACAAGGTCTGGCTATTACCAAATGAAATCCATCACCATTTTGATATGCGCGATCGCGATAAATGATAGAATCACTGTTCGTTTCGATGAGTAAATATAAAAAAGCATGGTTGTATCCAATCTTATAGCGTATGTTAAAGTCTTTATTTTGCTCGTTTGTCTTTTCAGTATGAGAGAAATTTCGCAATTCTGACACATTTAAACCTTTGTCCGGAAGCCCGTCTATAACTGGTGGCGTTTCAAAAAAAGGAATATTCATTACATTACTTTGCCCGAATGAACTACTAATTGAAATAGCAAGTATCATTACTAAAATAAAATAGCGTTTCATTAGATTAATTATTTTTGATTAAAATTGAGGCTAATTCATTTATAAGTTAAGCGAAACAAATAGATTCGTGTACTGTGCGATTTATATGTCTGGCCTTCTCAATACAAAAATAAAAAAAATAATAGTGATTATTTAATCTTACCAATCAACGAAAAGAAATTTTTATGTTGTGTTGACAGTCATGAATTGCAAAAACAAATAGGATAATTGTGAATCTAATCCATATTATTATAAAGCATTACACGGTGAAATCAGGCCTCTTAGATAACCATAATCAGACTTTCTATAAGAACATTTCATTATTTATTAAGAAAAAAGGGAATTCATAAAATAAGTTAAATTTGTACTTGCTTTTATCGTCCTAAATGTTATAGCTTTACAACAGATTCATAATTAAAATAATGGTTATGATTATAGGGTAAGCTATTAACTCTTATTTTGTTTAGCTTAAATAGGTAACGGGAAGGATTAATAGTTTCTTATAAAGAATAAAATGTTTTGCTACTGTTTGAATGTTATTTTGCTAACTATATAGTTGTATTGGTTTCAGAAATTCGCCGGATTAAATATTTCTAATCAGGAGAAAAGGAGAAATAAATTAGCTTTAACCTTTAAATTTTAATTGACATGAAAACAAAAAACAGAGTTTTTATTTTCCCATTAATGATAATGGGAGTATTATTAACGTTTTCAAACAGTTGTAAGAAATCCGATTCAACACCACCACCATCTTTCTCTGAAACAGATACAAAGATATACGACACCTTTGAAACAAACATACTTAATTCTATATGGTTTTCAAACACATCCGGACTTGGGGGATTAACCTATCTTCCTCTACAATCACAATTATCGCTTTCAACAGGTCAATATCGTGTAGGCGGAGGTTCAGCAAACGTTATATCTATAAAACAGTTTAGCCTAAGTAACGGAACACTTACTTTTGAGGGTGCTTTTCAACCATATGAGGATAATAATTCTGCTTATGGCGACGGTCAACCCAGAGGTCTGGCAAGTGGTACTGATAGAACAAATGCAATCGAATTTATCAGTAAAACAGGTTCATCCATTGCAGCCAGAACTGTGAAGAATAATGTTGCTACTGAAACATTATATAGTATAGGAAGTACAGTTAATTATATGAGAACATATCGAATTGTTGCCAGTTCAAGTACTGTTAAATTTTATTTAAATGGCACATTAATAGCTACTCATACAACTAACATCCCTACAACACCATTAAATGTATATTTTGGTTCAGGTTGGATTGGAGCTGGTAATGTTCCTATGAGTATTGATTTTGTCTCATATGAGATTACAAATAATTAGCTTATTGAAGTTAGTTTAGTATGAACATTCAATAATTTTACGAGTGGAATTTCTATTTATTACTTTCCTAAGATGATAGGATAACTATGATATAACTTTTCCCTGACCCAATAAATTTCATTTTGTATTCAGAATTCAACCTGTATTTATGCTGTATACATATATACAGCATAAATACAGGTTAGATACGGCATAAATACGGCTAAGATACGGCTATGAGGGAAATTTTACTTGCTTAATCTGGAGGAAATAGATAAGAATTAGAGGGGTATTTGAATCACCTTTAAATGATCTTATCATTTGATATTCACAAAGGTAATAATATATTTTTATAAAAAAAACTGGCTATCTAAATTTTTTTGAATACTAAAAGTCTTTGCATTTATTCAAATGACGATCAAAAACTGAGATCTTTTATTCCCAACATAATCATTCTTACTTTTTCTTTCTTTTCTTCCCCGGCTTTTCATAGTAATCCCAAAAGATATACCGATAATATTGGCAAAACAAATTATAATCAGTAATATTGCTATCATTTACTTCAAGATCAACAAACGTTAATAACACTATACTATCATGCAACCAAATTTTTAATGTATTAAAAACCTATGAAAAGATTAAAAGCGCTTGTATTCATTTCGTTGATTTTATTGAGTGTAATAATTACGACGAATTCTAATGCACAACCATCTCAAAAATCCTTTCAACTGAAGGGAAATGACATGGTGGTAAACTTCGACTTTTTTCAGGGTAAATATCTACGGTTGCGTTCGTTGCTTCCCGAAAGTTATAGCGGTGCTATCAATTTGCCGTCAATGAATGCTGAAGGCGAAAACGAAGTGGCATTGCATTGTACGGGGGAAGACCGCGACGCACATCATGGGGCAAAACTTACCGGAGGTAACCCCGGTATGCGCCTTGAATTTGTTTCAAAGCACGAAGCGAAAACGGATAGAGGTAATTTAGTGGTAATCATTCAACAAGATCCTGTAAAAAAACTTAAAGTTGAATCCTTCTATGAATTTGCAGATGCCTGTCCTGCTGTAAGACGATATACCCGGGTTACCAATGAAGGAACAGAAGATGTTGGAATTGAATATTTGAGTTCGGCTATGCTGAATAATTTCGGATACCTTACCAAAGGGCATTTAGAGGATAACCTGTTGATACATTTTGCATACAATACCTGGATGTCTGAAGCACAATGGCAGTCCAGGAAACCCTCAGAATTGGGCTGGGTGGAAAAAGGTTATTTCAGCCTTAACGGTATTTTTATGAACAGCTTAGGCTCATGGTCAACGATTAAGTATTTACCGATGGGCATGATCGAAAACAAGCAGGCAGGGCTTACCTGGTTCTGGCAGATTGAGCATAATGGCTCCTGGCACAGCGAAATTTCGGATATCCAGGCTTCTCCTTTTAACAATACATATCTTTACCTTGGCGGTCCCGATGAGGAGCACAGCCATGCCTGGAAAAACCTTAAACCCGGCGAAAGTTATCAGACCGTACCTGTTGCTTTAGGTTGTGTAAAGGGTGGATTCGAACAAGCAATGACTGCTTTAACTGCTTACCGTCGTACTTTCTGTCTGAAACCCAATGTGGCAAACAAAACTTGTCCGGTTATCTTCAATGATTATATGAATTGTCTGAATGCAGATCCTACTACCGAAAAGGAGATTCCCTTAATAGATGTGGCCGCTGCTGCCGGTTGCGAATATTATGTGATTGATGCCGGTTGGTATGCAGAACAAAACGAAAACTGGTGGGTATCCGTAGGAATGTGGCAACCATCAAAAACCCGCTTTACCGGAGGGTTGCAGAAACTGCTCGATTATATCAAATCGAAAGGGCTGAAACCTGGACTTTGGCTCGAACTTGAAGTTGCAGGCATTCATTCGCCGTTGATAAGTAAACCCGATAGCTGGTTCTTCATGCGACATGGTAAAAGGGTTATCGACCATGGCCGATATATTCTCGATTTTAGAAATCCTGAAGTGATTGTTCATGCCAATGAAGTTGTTAATCGTTTGGTGAAAATGTATGGAATAAGCTATATCAAAATGGACTATAATATCAATGCTCTCGAGGGCACGGAAACCAATGCAAGCAGTATGGGGCAGGGTTTGTTAGAGAATAACCGCGCTTTTTTACAGTGGGCAGACGATGTGAATAAACGCTATCCCGATTTGGTTATCGAAAACTGTGGAAGTGGTGGGTGCCGGATGGATTATGCCATGTTGTCGCACTTTCAATTGCAGTCTTCCAGCGACCAGATGGATTATAAAAAATATCCGGGAATTTTAGTTGGAGCGATGGCTGCCGTATTGCCCGAACAGCTGGCAGTATGGTCATATCCATTAGAAAAAGGAACGCCAAAGGAAGCATCTTTCAACATGGTAAATGCTATGCTTTGCATCATTCATCAAAGTGGTAATTTGTCCAAACTCAATGCAGAGAGTCTTGAACAGGTTAAAAACGGTATCGCTATTTATAAAAAACAGATTAGACCTTATATCCCGGGGGCGGTGGCGTTTTTCCCGTTAGGTATGCCTTCGATTTCAGATGAGATTTCACCAATAGCAGTTGGAATAAAGAATGGAAAAAAATCGTTTATTTCAGTCTGGCGACTTAAGGGTGATAAAACTGTTACATTACCTAATGTTGTTGCCAGGCAAGTTAAATTAATATATCCCGGTAACTTAGGTATAAAAGTTTTACAGAAAAGCAATAATATAACCGTCAGCTTTCCTGATGAATTTATGGGCGCTATATTGGAAGTTGTTAATTAAGGTTTTATTGAATAACAATGCATTTAAGCTAATTTATGGTAAGGTGAGCATATTAATGAAAATGAAAAAAATATATGGAATGAGATTTAAAAATGATAATAATTATATGAAAAACTTACAACATATCACTATCTCTCTTTTGCTGATTATAGGGATGGTATTTAGCAGCAAGGGACAAAATATTGCCAGTCAAGTTGACAAAGCTATCAGTGCAGGGGATATCGTCAGGACAGGTTATAGTGATACAGCCAAAATAAATCTTTACCAGGGGAATGGTAGATTTGGTAGTTGCTTTGGCTCATTAGGGTTGCATAATAATCCCTATAATAAGAAGAATAATAATCGTTATGGCAATACCGAATTCATACATATCAATCATTGGGTGCGGGCCAAATTTAATGCTGATTATTTAATTCCTCTTATTAAAGTTTACTGGAGCGACGAACCGTCTGTTGTTACTAATTATACCCAACAGCAGTTATTTTATAATGGAATGCTGAAAACAAGCTTTGAAGCTAATAACGGTAAAGTAAGTGTAGAAACATGGTTTGATCCGGTTGACAAGGACCTTTCCGGAATATCAATTGATGTTAAAGGCCGGGCCTCTGATGTCATAATTGATCCCTTGCAAACACTTAGTGTACATTATTCTCAACAAATGGAGCAAAAAGCCGAAATCATTAGGCATTCACGATATTTTGAGATCCAACTAACCTGTATGGATAAAAAATCTTCACTTTTTCTGTCCACGAATGATAGTGTTGCAATAACGGGTAAGCGATTGATAGTAAAACTGCATTCAGGAAGGAATACATTGTTGATATCTTATGACAAACCGGTTCAAACATCCTGTGAAGTTTCCAAAAAAAGGTCAACACAATGGTGGAACCAAAAATGGTCTCAAACGGGCAGATTGTTATTGCCTGATAAAAATGCACAAAGATTATGGGTAAGTTCTATGTCAACAATTCTGTCAACTTGTAATGATGATAAGCGAGGGCTACCCCCTCCAATGGGTTTTACAGGAAACGGGTGGTCTTTTGCCTTTCCGCAAGATTTATCATATATTCATTCAGTCTTACTTACAACTGGCAACATAAAGATTGCAAAATCCTGGATTGAGTACTTTGCGGAAGGAATTCAAGGTATGAAGGCCTATACTAAAAAACTTTATGGTGTGGATGGTATTTGTTTACCTTGGGTTTATCCATATGGGTCTTTTAAAAATTATCATGAACCATCTCCGCCTAATATTTTTTTTTATGAGATTCACAATTCTGGCTATTTGTGCAGAATGGCCTGTGAAACAGCAAAATATGTTAACGATACTGCATGGACCAATAAAAATGTTCTTGATTTGATAAGGCAAACGGCGCTGTTTTATCGAAATATTGCAAAGAAGGGGAGTGATGGTTTGTGGCATATGTCTATAGAACCCTCTATGGGACAGGATGAAATGGGAGGTTTTAATCAGAAAGATTATTTATGTGCACTATTTAGTGCAAAGTATTGTTTTCAACAAGCAATTGCATACAATCTGGATCCCGAAGGAATTTATAAAACAATACTCAGTGACGGATTAGCATTTCCTGCTTTAAAATCAAGTGAAGGGTTTTATTTCACCAATAAGGATGGTAAGAATGAAGATTTTGGAAAACAAAAGCATCCTGTTCAATTGAATGAGCTTGCCTATTTGCCGGTCAGTGATCAGGTCAGCCAACCAGCCCTAAGTGCTTATCAGAAAAGATATAACATCACGCAGAATGCGAAAATACCTATCTTTTATGGGTGGACGCTAGGGGAATTTCTGCTGGCAGGGTCAAGAGTTGGAGATGTAAATGGATGGAAAAAAGACTGGAATAACTTACGAAAAGCCAATTATGTGGACGCTGAATGGATACAATTGTATGAATCAAGTGGCGGATATGGTGCATCCTTTTATACTACAACCAATAGTTTGGTTGTGCAGTCTTTAATCACAAACCTGGTTGACGATTGGTTCCATAAGCTTGAAATTGCCAAATGTAACCCATGGAAGGGAGACGTTTACTTTAATAATATTTATTCCTTATTGGGTATTTTCCTGAATGGCGAAATCAACGGTACAAATGCAACTTTACATCTTACCGCATGGAAAGATTGTCAGTTTGATTTGTGTGACAGAAAATTACAAATGAAAAAAGGACAAATCATGCGTGTTAAGATATCTAATGGGACTTTGTTGGCAGTAAACCTACAAAATAATAAATCCAGACAACCCACTAAATAGGTAAAAATAGAATTTTTCTTTAACGGTGAAAATAATCTTGATCTTATCTTTGTAAAAAAAAGATACTGCCTAAATCAGTGGGTTGGGGTATTATGAATTATCTACAATTAAATAGTTGTGTAAAAGGAATGAGTGTTTGGTATTGAAAGTGGAATCCGGAAATTATGAATTCCGGATTGCTCCATAAATATCCATGGCTTCTTTTATTACCATGGCTTGATTATGCCATCACTTCAGTCCTCCGGTTATTTCTTCCAGTTTATTGAAGAAGGCTTTTTTGCGTGGGGAACTGATACCCCAGTTTACGGGCACTGATTGATAGCCATCTTCAAAGCCTTCACCTTTCATTCGATAATCAAAGTAGCCCCATGAGGCATAGGCTTTTATTGCTTCGACAAAATTGTTGCTGGGTTTATTGAAATCAAAATGATCATCTTCGTTAAATAGAATAGGCATTGGTTTGTAACCTTTAACCGCTTTAGTTTGTTTGACCATTTCGCCAATTCGGGTTGGATTACCAACTCCGTTTCCATGAATCAGGATAAAGTCTGAAACACTTACTACATTTTCCTGTGGAATGAAATTGCCACCATAGCTTGTTCCAACCAGAAAGCGGTAACCGTATTCCTTTTTTGATTTTACTCTTGCTATCAATTCATGAACACGTTCGGGCTTCAGGATGGCATGATCATAAGCGGGATTAGTTTCGTTGTTGACTTCGATCAATATATTCCGGTATTTCTTTTTAAATAACCAATCGATGGTATTATCAACTCCTTTGATTATTGCAGCTTCGTTTTCGATAAACTCATCTTGTCCAAAATAATAGATGCCCAGAATTACAACCATCCCTTTTTCATTGGCTCGGTTCAATATTTTTTCAAGCCGGGCCATGTAATCTTTGCGAAGTTCACCTTGAGAGTCGATTGCCGAATTGATGCATCCACAATTGTTGTAACCCGTCGGGCTTCCACCCTGAAGATTGAGGGTAAAAGCAAGTAATCCTTTGGCATACCATTCGTCCATGGCTTTAATGAATTCATCAGTATTGCGATTGGCATTCCATTTCCCGGTGTCAGGATATTTCCATAGTGATAATGTCTTAGGATTCAGATCATCAAAGATTCCCTGAACCATTCTGGAATTCATTAATAGACCTTCGATAGTGTGACCTTGCCAACTACGGCCTTTGTATGTTGGCGTGTTGTTGATAAGGAATTTTTCACCTTTAATGCAGACAATGGTTTTTGGATTTTTCTTTGCTGAGGTTGAAAAGCCAGCTAAAGAAAAAAAGAAGCAAAAAGCTAATAGTGTTGATTTTAGTATCATTTTTTTAGATTATTTAATCCCAGTCCGGCGCCCATGTAGGATCTGTAATGCGACGTTCATTACTCAATTTGAAGATAATTTGCATATCCTCATCTGTTAACTCAAAATCAAAAATATCCATATTTTCTTTCACCCTTTCAGTTGATGAGGCCTT